>ENA-OQMZ01000202-OQMZ01000202.1-human-gut-metagenome-genome-assembly--contig:-NODE-202-length-25876-cov-1.659404_pt1 | contig 25876 bp, 31 predicted proteins | sample MGYA00242621_ERZ504862 | MGnify/ENA primary metagenome ERZ504862 (study PRJEB26092, sample SAMD00036393) | human gut metagenome | host: Homo sapiens | study: EMG produced TPA metagenomics assembly of...
CTCTGTTTTCAATTTCTCCAGTCTGCTTTCAATCATTCCGGCAATATCATCATCGGCCTGATAGTTCTGCTTCAATGAAAGCAAATATTGTTTAGCATCCAAGTTACGCCCCAACTTCATATACACATCAGCCAATAACACAAAGCTGCGTGCCAGCCAATAGGTATGCGGTGTACTTACCTCAATGTAATTCAGCACCTCCTGCTCCGCCTTATCCGTTTGTCCGCCGTCAAAGTAAATCTGGGCGACTTTATATTTGGCCTCCGCTCCATATACATTACGGGTGTCTTTCGCCAAGACCTTCAAATCTTCCATAGCTCCATCCGTCTTGCCGGCATCCAAATAAGCTTTTGCACGGTAATAATGTGCCTCGTTAGACAATTCCGGCGCCAGTTTAGTATCGGCCAGCAAATCTGTTGCGGCAAAGATAATCTCTTCCTCATTTCCCAGCATATGCGCACTGCGTAACATTCCGGTTTTTGCAAGCCGGCGACGCTCCATAGAAGCGGCTTTATCTTTCAATTGCTTGTAAATATGCAAGGCTTTTTCATAATCCTTCGCCGTATAAGCCATTTCGGCCCCCATCAACATGGCATCTTCAGAATATTTGTTGTTGGGATATTCCAATACTTTATCCAAATGCCGAGCTGCACTTTCATAGGCTTTCTGATTATAGTCTATCAAACCGATATAATAGTTGGCATTCAGACTGAAAGCACCTTCGGGGAAAGTCTGTAAATAACGGGTAAAGCTGTTGCGGGCCTCGGCGACCTCACCCCGCATATATACTTTCGGCAGCCACATAGGTCAATGAGTCACGCTCATTCACATCAAAGTTGGCACCGCGGGGATAGTTGAAGCAAAATTGGCATACTCATCCACCTTATTCAAATCAATATAGATCGATTTCAAGTCACGCTGCGCCAAACGCGCCTCCTCACTGCCCGGATAACCGGCTATGACCTGCTTATAAGCTGGATGGCTTCAGGATACTTGTCATCCTGATAGTATAGCAAACCGATCTCGTTAGCCGCCCGCCGTGCGACATTGCTCTCCGGAAATTTCTTCACCAGAATATTGAAACGGGCAATGGCATTGGCATTATCCTCCATCTGCACAAAAGCACGTCCCTGCTCGTAAAGGGCATCATCCATGTATTGTGATTCCGGATAATCCGAAATCAAGCGGTTCAACGTCTGCACTTTTCCATTGTAATCACGTTGCAAACCACGCACAAACGCCTCCTGATACAAAGAGTAATCCCCCAGTGACGGATCAATCTCCACCGCACGGGCATAATCCTGACGAGCCTGTTCAAAACGGCGGTCATAGAAGTTGCAGTCACCTATGCGGTTATAGCATCTGCCTGCATGGTGCGTTCATTGATACTTCCCCTGTCCACAAAACGGGTAAACCAAGTGCCCGCATTTCCATAATTTTTCTGTTTGAAATAAGTATATCCCAAGTTATAGAGCGCCAAACCATATTCCTGTCCGTTCTTACTGGTGGCAAATTCCAGATACAAGCGGTAATCGTTACCCGCCTGCGGAAAACGGTCCAGACGATAATTGGATTCCCCCCTCCAGAAATAAGCGTCCGCCTTTGTCGCCTGATTGTATTGCCCCACAGCAAGCGATTGGTTGAAGAGCTCCAGAGCCTCCTGGAAACGGGCATTCGCAAATGCCTGTGTGCCCAGCCGGAACAAAATCTTCTGCTTGGCCTCCATAATGCGTGTGCCCGGATGCTCAATCTTTGCTATAGATTTTAAAGCAGCTTCATAACTGCGGGTATTCATATACACCTCTATCAAATAATCATTGACACGCTCCGTATAAGGTGAATTCGGGAACTCATTCAGAAAACGCTCAAACACGGTTACCGATTCGGCAAATGGAGAATAAGAGGTTTCATGAATACACAAAGCATAATTATAAAGAGCCTGTTCCTTTACTTTCGGATCAAAACTGAAATTGGCAGCCTGCTCGAATGCCATGCGTGCCCTGTTCCTCTCCTTCAAGTTCAAATAAGCCAGCCCCATGTGTAGATAAGCATTCTGTGACAAGGCATCATGTACCGAAGCCATTTCCCCCAAAGTAGCGGCAGCCTTGGAATAAACACCAGTATAATAATAACTCATACCGAGTTCATACAAAGGTTTACGCTGCGGGTGGGAAACACTTTCACGGTATCTTTCCAAAGGAGGTATCGCCGCTTGGTAATCATTCAATCCGAAACAAGCCTCTCCCCAAATCCGTTCCATCTGAGGAACATCCTTTTTAGCCGGATATTGCTCCAGATACGCTTTTGCCACAGTACGGGCCTGCTGATAATTTCCTTTCACCAAATAAATCTCTCCTATATAATAAGGAACCAATGCTGCATATACGGCATCATTCTGCAAAGACTGGAAACTTTTCAGCGCCTTGTCATAGCGTTTCTCCACATAATCAATATAAGCCAGATTATAAACAGCGTCATCCTGATACAATGGGCTTACCTCTTTCAGCAAGGTAAACCATACAGCCGCTTCACGCAGGTTGTCTTCTTTCAGATAAGAGGTGGCCAGACGCATGGCACAATCATCTCTTTCCTTATCAGGCAAAGCTCCAGATCACACGACCGGAACAGGGCAATGGCCTCCTTGTATTTTCCCTCCATAAAATAAGCAGAGGCAATCAGTGACAGCACCCTGTTTTTATGGCGGGAATCAGGATATTTGTCCAGATAAGCCTGTAACAGCTCCATGCTGTCCCCGCCTTTCAACTCATATTCCCGGCATACCCGGTTATATTCCTTGTCACCTGCCACATCCTTGGGAGTGATCTGCTGCGCCATTCCCTGCAAGGAACAGCCTCCCATCAATGCGGCCATCAATAAGGTTTTTCTTTTCATATCTTATCATTAAGTTTATGTTCTTTCAAAAAAACGCCGGACTCCTTCACGCACAGAATCCAGCCCGAATTCTTCGGGATTCACTTCATCCAAGGGAAGCCAGAAAGACTCCGCCACATCATCCATCGCCTTTATCCGGCTGGTATCTTTCACCTTACAAAGAAAGAACTGATCCAATGTATGTACCAGAAATCCTGAATAAAGATAAGTGTTGGGCAATGAGAACTGATAAACAGCCTCCTCCACCTGCAAACCGGTTTCTTCCAACACCTCGCGTGCCACACCTTCCTCGCCGGTCTCATGCATATCAATAAACCCGCCGGACAGGTCCAATGTTCCCTTCGCCGGTTCTTTTCCCCTGCGGCACACCAACAACTCATTCTTATCATTCAAGATAAAAGCTACAGTAGCGGCACTGGAATTAAAATAATACACAAAGCCACAATCGGCACAACGCTTTGATTTCTCATTGTTCACTTCAAAGTGCGGCGAACCACACTTCGGACAATATTTGAATAGTTCCAACGGATGCATAATTACTCCTTTCTAAGTATAGACACCGCAAAGATAGCGCAAATGACAGATAATTCATTAATTAAATCTAAAAGAAGAAAGAGAAAACACAATTCTTAGTACATTTGTTAGCAAAACAAAACGTAAATTCTTACATGGAAATTGCCATTATTATCGCACTTATCTTATTAAACGGGGTATTCGCTATGTCCGAAATCGCCCTGATCTCAGCGCGTAAAAGTAGTTTGTCCAATGATATCCGTCATGGAAGCTCTACAGCGCGTATCGCTTTAAAGCTTGCCAATGACCCGGACAAGTTTTTATCCACCATCCAAATCGGAATCACCCTGATTGGTATATTGACCGGTATTTACTCCGGCGACGTGCTGGCCACCGATTTTGGGAACATACTGACTGACGCCGGCGTACCCGCCACATATGCCTATTTATTGGCTCAAACCCTGATTGTCATCCTGGTCACTTACCTCACTATTATCTTTGGCGAGCTGGTGCCCAAACGCATTGGCATGAGTGCCTCCACCCGTGCTGCCAAGCTATTGGCACGTCCCATGTACTGGCTGTCCGTCATCGCCTCTCCTTTTGTATGGATACTTGCCAAAAGCACTTCACTTATCTTCAACCTGCTGCATATCAACACAGCGGAAGAAAAAAGTGACTGAAGAGGAAATCAAATCCATGATAGACGAAGGAACCGAGAACGGTGAAGTGCAGGAAGTGGAACAGGATATTGTGGACCGCGTCTTCTCTCTTGGCGACCGCAGTATCAACACCATCATGACCTATCGCAGCGACATCGTATCCATTGACATAGACATGAACAACAAGCAGCTGTATGACATCGTATGCCAACACCTGTACCAAGTTTACCCTGTAACTCAAGGAAACACCCTGGACAACATCATCGGAGTAGTTTACCTGAAAGACCTCTTCGGGAAGCTGAACAGTTGCGAATTCAATCTGCGTGATGTGATCCGTCCGGCACAATACTTCCACGAAAACATGGATGTATATAAAGTATTGGAACAAATACGCCAGCACAACATCAAATACGGATTAATCTGTGATGAATTCGGCAGTCTGCAAGGCATCATCACCATGAAGGACATTCTGGAAGCCCTGGTAGGCACCTTGCCCAGTGACTCGGAAGACCCCGATATCGTTCCCCGCAAGGACGGAAGCTGGTTGATAGACGGCCAATGTTCTTTCTATGACTTTCTGAGTCATTTCGAAATGGAGGATTTATACCCCGATTATAATTACAACACGTTGAGCGGCCTCATCCTGCAACAACTAGGCACATTCCCAAGACCGGTGAATCCATGGAATGGAATGACTTCACACTGGAAATAGTCGACATGGACGGAGCCGGATAGATAAAGTATTAGTAACACTAACCCATAAAAACGAAGAGGACAATTAACATGCTGCAAAGAGATTACATTATGCGGTTGCTTCAACAATTTTTCGAAGCATTGGAAAAGTTGGTAGAAGAAAGAGATAAAAAGGACGGTCCCGAGCTGCAATTGCAACTTCAAAGCATTTATCGTGCCTACTTCAATCATCCTTCCACCTTCTATTATGATCAAGATGCGGAATATATACTGAACGAGATGGGACAGAACTATGGTGGCGAGGAATTGCTCACGCGCATCGACATGTTATCCGAACTGCTCTATCAGGATGCTTTGTTGAAAGAGTCCGAAGAACAAAAATATTTGTTAAAGAAAATCGCTATTCCTGTTGAACTATTTAGATACACATAGCGATACCTTCTCATTTGAAAGAAGAGGGAAAATCGGCGAAATAGAGAAGAAAATAGGTGATTAGCTCCTCTTATTGCACTTTTTTTCAAAGAAATCCTGTTTTTTCTTGCAAAATAGTAGATAAATTAAAAAGTATTCCTATATTTGCTTACAGATTGATAACATTAAAATCGGTATATTATGGAGAAAGTTGATAGTCTCGACAGACAAATTCTAGAAATTATATCCCAAAATGCCCGCATCCCGTTTAAAGATGTCGCAGCAGAATGTGGAGTTTCACGCGCAGCCATTCATCAGCGTGTGCAAAGATTAATTGATTTGGGAGTTATTATCGGTTCAGGATATCATGTGAACCCTAAGAGTTTAGGGTATAGAACCTGTACATACGTAGGAATCAAGCTGGAAAAAGGTTCCATGTACAAAAACGTAGTGGCAGAACTGAAGAAGATTCCCGAAATTGTGGAGTGCCACTTCACTACAGGTCCCTATACCATGCTGACCAAACTTTATTCACGCGATAACGAGCATTTGATGGACTTGCTGAACTCAAAGATTCAGGAAATTCCCGGCGTTACGGCTACCGAGACCCTGATCTCTCTGGAGCAGAGCATCAAAAAAGAAATACCCATTCAAAGCTAAGAAAGAATGGAATGGCTGAATGAATACCATTTAGGCGGTATTGCCATCGGCATTTGTACCTTTTTAATAATCGGTCTTTTCCACCCCATCGTGGTCAAGGCCGAATATTATTGGGGTACACGGTGCTGGTGGATATTTTTGGTACTGGGCATAGCAGGCATTATAGGGACTGTGCTTATCAGTGACATCCTGATTTCCTCTTTATTGGGTGTCTTCTCCTTCTCTTCTTTCTGGACTATCAAGGAGATATTCGAGCAACGCGAACGCGTGCTGAAAGGCTGGTTTCCGATGAATCCGAAACGGAAACACGAATACGAATAGAAACTATTCTTTCCGGCCAAACCCTTTGCAATTCAATTTAAAGGGCTTTTATTTCTTCTTCAGGAAGCCCTGTAGCCTGTACTATGACATCAGATGACACTCTCAAGTTTCGCGCATTCCTCATGCGCTCTTCGTAAACGTTCCCGCGATTCTAATATCATACGCATCCCGTGCCTGCAACATATCAAACAAAAATTATTTCACAACTTTATCCCCTGCTCCGTACTCTGCAAACTCTTCTTATTCCTATATTTGAAATTCTTTCCTTGCATATAATAATTGAATCCTAATGAAAAGCAGAAACTTCGGTCCTTCATCCTGCCGGATGAGAAATTGTAATAAGTTCCTTCGTGCGTAGTGGAATCATACCCCAAAGTGCCCAACAAATACCTCATATTTCCAGTAATTCCCAAATGTTTGTTCACACGCCAAGTTACCGTCAGTTCCGATTCAGACCCATAATGTTTCCGTTTGTTATTCACACCATAGCTGAAAGGCCGATAATTCCCATAAAGATTCCATGACAATCTTTTATAATGTCCATACGTATTAAGATTAACATAAAGAGAGCCCTTTCCATGCTGATGAGTATAGAAATGAGTATCATACCCTATATTTCCACCAAATGCAGATGGCGGAGGCAATGGTTCACCCTCTTTGCTAGGAGAGATGAGAAAAGAAATAGTCATTGGGAACGCTTTGGTCTTCCATTAAGCCTTCGGCTTGGAAAATGGAACTTTTACAACAATCTGGTCCTTTCTAATGCAGGAGATCCTTATATCACGGAAAATATAACCCATAACAGCCACCTGAACACCCATATTGTAAACAAAATATAGACCGTAAAAATATAAGAAGAATCAATGAAACATTCAGCATGTTATATGATATAACTACCCTGCAAAGCATCGGACTTAACTGTATGGTAAAACAGGCTGGAAGCACACTAAAATCTTCTTCTTTTTCCGAAACACAAGAAACAGAAAAGGAATATACTCTTCCTACCATAGTAAAGGGAAAGGGGATGACAAAATATATCAGGCTAGTTTGAACTATAATTGGAAATCAAAAAACGGAAAGAATACTTTGCAAACAGTTCTTGATTATTTGAAAAGTGACGAAACGAAAGAACTGAATCACCATTATCTTTATCAGTATCCGGAGAAAAACGAAGAGGATAATAAATGTAGCAACACCGGAACTGTTTCTGATTTATGGAAAGCAGAAATAAATTATATCTTCTTGCTCAACAAACATTCCAGGTTGAAATGGGGTGGCGACTATTATAATAACCATACCAACAACCAAATGTATTACGCATATCAGAGTGGAGAAGGATGGCAGAAAGAAGAACACGTAGAAGCGAAACAATATATCACAGTGTATACAATATGAATGCCGGCCTTTACAAATATTTCCTGGATCAAAAGTTCTGCATAAATTTATCAGTTTACGCTATTTTGAATAAAAGAAGAAATCTGACCACAATTACCAATAACAATCTAAGCAGAATAGAAGAAAATAATAAAACCCCTTATCAAGGAGCGTGCTTAAACCTTATATATAAGTTTGACTTTGGCAAGAAAGTAAAAGTAAAACGTGCGAAAAGCATACAGACAACAAGCGATAGTTATTTGCGTAAATAGTGATCAGGAAATTGTCAATTCTAGTACATTGATCTATTTATTCCGACAGATAGTTTTAGCACCCATCTCAACCACACGTCAAGATACAATGAAGGAATTATTTCCTTCAAATCCTTCATCAGCGCATTACTTGCTGAATATAAATAAGTTGCAATGAAGGATCGCTATAGATATCCTTCATCTATTCTTCATGACAGTCTACTTTTAATACTTCAAGGAAACGTTCCCAGGTTTTTCTAAATCTATTTTCTGCCAAATCCATAATGATTCGTTTTTATACCCAAGATATAAGAACAAAAAAAGAAAGACAATATAGAAGCGCGGAGACGCTTACATATTCCTTCAGCCCCGTTCCATCTCCAAAAACGCATCCCAAGGTGATGACTGTCCGGCAAAACACTCACATTTCATCAAATGACAACAACCGGACGAATAAGGTGTATCATCCGTCGAAGTCGTTGTATCTTCCCTTCAAGTAAATTGTTTCACTTAAGTGATGATATTATATCACCTTAGTGATGAACTTTCATCACTAGAGTGCTCAAAACTTCATCACTTAAGTGAAACAACTGAATCAAAAGGAAGATATCGTGTAATCAACCGAACGAAACAGCTTGTTATTCAGGATGTTTACGCTTAGTCACTTTTCTCTAAAACCCCACGAAAAACACTTGCAAAACGCTATTTTACACAGTATCTTTGTTCCAACGGAAACCTAAAACAACAAATAATGAATAAAAAGTTATTGAACAAAGTAATGAAGAAGCTTGCTTCCTCGAATGTAGTGATAAGTCCAACAGTGAAGAGTTCATCTACCTCATTATCAATGCAGAAGAAACCGGAAACGGAGCAAGTACAGCAAAAATTGGAACAATATTTGCTGAGCCGCTACCATTTTCGCTTCAACCTGCTGACGGAACAAACGGAATGTTGCAAAAAAGACGCTGACACACCTATATATAAGGTAATAAGCCAGCGCACACTGAACAGCCTGTGCCTGGAAGCACGTGCACGTCACATCAACTGCTGGGACAAGGATGTAAGCCGGTTCGTGAACTCGGAGCAGATGCCGGACTATCATCCGTTACTTTCCTATATGAACACCCTTCCCGAATGGGACGGCAAGGACCGCGTGACTCCGCTGGCACAACGCAAATCTACGAAAGATTCTGGGTGAACAGTTTCCACCGCTGGATGCTGGGCGTAACTGCCCAGTGGAGCGGACGCATGGACCGGTGCGCCAACGCTGTGGCCCCCATGCTGGTGAGCAGCGAGCAAGGGAGATGCAAATCCACTTTCTGCGAATTGCTGATGCCCGATTCGTTGAAAGACTACTATACGGACAGCTTCGAACTGACCGGACAGGCAGGATGCGAGCAGAAGCTGGCTTTCTTCGGACTGATTAATCTGGATGAGTACGACCGTCTTTCACCACAGAAACTGCCATTGCTGAAAAATCTGATGCAGATGAAAAAACTGGATTTCCGCAAGTCGCACCGCTCGTCCTACAGCCATCTGCCCCGGATGGCCTCATTCATCGGCACCAGTAACCGGAAAGCGCTGCTCACCGACCCCAGCGGAAGCCGCCGTTATTTCTTTGCCGAGGTAAAGGAGAAGATAGACTGCTCGCCACTGGAGCACAAACAGCTTTTCGCCCAGCTGAAAGCAGAACTGGACGAGGGAAAGCGTTACTGGTTCTCGGCGGCGGAGGAATCCGAGCTGAAACTGCGCAACCAGGCCTATTATGCCTTGCCTACCGAAGCGGAAATGATTCTCCATTGTTTCAGACTGCCGGAGAAAGGGGAAGACTTCAAACTTTACTCGGCAGTATACTTGTTCAATATCCTGCTGAAACGATATCCGGCAGCCATGCGCGGCATCACGATAAACAAAATGGGAAGAATCATGAATTCCCTGGGAGCGGAACGGATGCATACCACAACAGGAAATATGTATAAACTGGTAGCACTGGCCGGGTAAAAACATCCCTGAAGCTATTATGAAGGAATTTATAATGATTCCTTCATAATAGCCTTCTGTATATCAACACATTACCCTTCCATGAAGGATTTGAACAATTTTATCGCTTATTTTAATTCCGATGTACCACCATCTTCTTATTCCGGCCGGTAAACCTGCAAAGGCAGCTCACCTTTCAAGGCTCCCAACGCATTATAAGCCAGCGAGCCCATCTCGTCTTCACCGGGCATCAGCACAACCGGCGCCAGATAATCAATCTGTCCCTTGAGAATCCCTACACAGTAATCACTATGGGCAATGCCTCCCGTCAGAATAATGGCATCCACCTGCCCACGGAGCGTGACATACATGGCCCCTGCCTGTTTCGCCACCGTATAGAGCATCGCATCCAATACCCCTTTATAAGGCTCCTCGCCTTCGGAAGCTTTCCGGGCAATAGTCACCACATCATTCATACCCAGATGGGCAGTCAGCCCCCCTTTGCCATTCAGCATCTTCTTGATCTGCTTTAACGTATACTTACCGCTGAAGCACAATTCCGCCAACTGGTCGGCAGGAATGGTTCCCGCACGTTCGGGAGAAAACGGCCCCTCACCGTTCAAGGCATTGTTAACATCAATCACCCGTCCTTTGCAATGGGCACCCACCGATATGCCACCCCCCAGATGCACCACAATCAGATTCAACTCTTCATAGTGTTTCCCGATGGAAGCGGCATATTTACGCGATACCGCCTTACTGTTCAAGGCATGGAAGATGGAAATGCGCTCTATCTCCGGTATTCCCGTCAGGCGGGCGGCCGGTTGCAGCTCGTCTACCACTTCGGGATCGGCAATGTAGGCGGGACAATGGCATTCCCGGGCTATTTCATCGGCAATCAGCGCGCCCAAATTACAGGCGTGCTCCATCCGGGCGTTGAGCAAATCGTGTTTCATCTGTTCGTTAATGGCATACACCCCGCCGGGCGTAGGCTTCAGCAGACCGCCACGGGCAATGACGGCATCAAAATCCAACGGAATATCCGCCTCGGCAAGCAATCGCAATACAAAGTCCTTACGGTACGCATACTGTTCGTTGACGTGGTGAAACTCCGACAAGTCATCCGCAGTATGATGGGCCCCTGCCGCCCACACCGGCTTTCATCGATGAAAAGGGCTATTTTGGTAGAAGTAGAACCCGGATTAATCACAAATATTTTCATAGTTTCAATAATTTATCAATTTGCGAATGAGCCAAAACCATGCGGCAACACAGCACAGCCAATTGACACACCGGCAAATTGGCACATTGCCACATTATTTATCCGGCCACGCAGGCCAATGCCAGACTGTAATATTTCGAATTACCGGAATCGGCACGCGACGGAACCACTACGGGAGAGGCCGTACCTCGCAACATACCTGCCATGTTGGCGTCACCAAACAATGACACCGTTTTATAGAATGTATTTCCCGACTCGATATTGGGAAAGATCAACAAATCCGCATGTCCCACCACCGGCGAGCTGATTCCTTTCACCTCACCGCTATGCGCATCACATGCCGTCTTCACATCCATGGGTCCGTCCAAGTACATGTTTCCGTAAGCACCGGCGGCGGCACGTTCCTTTAAAGTCACATAATCCAGTGTATGAGGGAATTTCTCGTTTACTTTTTCCGTACAATGAATCAAGGCCACACGGGGAGCTTCTATTCCCATGCGGCGGCATACCTCCAGATCATACCGCAGCATCGCCTCGAATTGTTCCAAGGTAGGACGGGGAATGACCGCTGCATCCGAGAAGAACAGCAATTTCTTGTACATCGGGATCTGTGCCACCGTGATATGGCTCAGCACATTCCCTTTCGGCAGGATACCATGTTCCTTATTAAGCACGGCCCGCAATAAATTATCCGTATTGATAATCCCTTTCATCAACACGTCCGCATGTCCCTCACGTATCAGCGAAACAGCTTCCTGGGCTGCTTTATCGGGACTTGTCGCCTCGTATACTTTCACATGATCCGGATATTGAAGGCGGATATATTCCGAGTTCAGCAAATGGGGCGTATCCGCCACCAATAAGAAATCGGCAAAGCTTCGTGCAAACTGCGGGTTATAACGTATTCGGTATGAGGGTCATTGGGGCAAACAACCACCACACGTTTCCGCTCTTTCAACGAACGCAAACGGCATATCAGCCGGCGAAGTCTTGTATAGGTTCCATGGTCATTAGATTTTTAGCAAATATGAAAATAAATCTGAATTTATCCCTATCTTTGCTTAGTTTCTATGAATAATTTAACTTATGAAAACGTTTCCAAACATTTGACATTTCAGCCGAGTACGATGCCATACACCGCACCTTTCCCTGCCACAAAGATGCTCCAGTCATAGGGCTTACCGGAAACTTCCAGGAAGGCGCATGTACTTTGCTGGAAGGATATTTCACTTCCATTCTGAAAGCAGGAGGTATTCCTTTCATTATTCCTCCTGTTGACGAAACTAACAGTTTGATAAACTCACTGAATGCATTGGATGGCTTGCTACTGACCGGCGGTGCGGATATCAATCCCTTGTTCCTTGGAGAAGAACCGATAAAGGAATTACACAGCATAAATCCCCGGAGGGATCGTCAGGAGTTATTGCTTGCCAAACTGGCCGCCGACCGGCAGATACCGATTCTGGGAATATGCCGCGGCATACAGGTGATGAACGCCGCTTTTGGAGGCAGCCTGTATCAGGATATCCACGTACAGATGGAAGGGGAACGGATCAAACACGATCAGGATTTGGGACGGGGATATGCCTCGCATACGGTCCGGATAGAGAAAGATTCCTTACTCTATAAATTGTTTGAAACAGAAATATTGCCGGTCAATTCGTTTCACCATCAGGCGGTAAAGGAGGTTGCGCCGGGTTTCAGGGTAACTGCCCGCTCATCCGACGGAGTCATTGAAGCGATGGAATCTACCGAATGCAAGTCCATGATGGGAGTACAATGGCATCCGGAATGTTTCATTCTGGAAAACAATACCTGTATGATGCCGGTATTCCACTGGCTTATACAGGAATCCACTTCTTTCAGAGAAGCCAAAAAACTTCACAACCGCATGATAACGCTGGATTCACATTGCGACACTCCCATGTTCTTCGATCAAGGAATAAACTTCGCCACCCGTGACAAGAAAATCCTGGTAGACCTGCATAAGATGACGGAAGGACATCTGGACGCAACCATCATGGTGGCTTACCTGAAGCAATTGGAACGTACCGATGAAGCCTTATCGGCCGCTACTGCCAAAGCAGACCGCATCCTGAACGAAATAGAGGAGATGGTTGCCAAGAACTGTACAGCCGTAGATATAGCATATACTCCCGCTGATCTGTGCCGTTTGAAAAAAGCAGGGAAAAAGGCTGTCATGCTGGGCATTGAAAACGGATATGCCATTGGCAAGGATATCACGAATGTAGAACGTTTCCGCCATCGTGGCGTGGTGTACATGACACTTTGCCACAACGGAAATAATGATATCTGCGGCTCTGCCCGTTATAATGAGGAAGGACTGGGCGTAAGCACATTCGGTGAACAGGTGATAAAAGAAATGAACCGTGTGGGAATGATGGTAGATGTTTCTCATGCCGGAGAGAAAAGTTTCTATGATGCACTGGCAATCAGCGGCAAACCGATCGTAGCCTCTCATTCTTCGGCCCGTGCCCTTTGCGACCATCCGCGCAATCTGACGGATGACCAATTGAAAGCATTGGCAGCCAAGGGGGGTGGCACAGGTATGTATGTATGGCGGATTCCTGCGCAAGAACGGAGAAGCTACCATCAAGGATGCCATCGAGCATCTGAACCACATGGTAAATGTCATGGGCATAGAACATGTAGGGATAGGAACCGATTTTGACGGTGACGGCGGCATCACAGGCTGCGCTTCGGCATCAGAATTGATAAACTTTACACGCCGGCTGCTGTTGGAAAGATACAGTGAAGAAAATATCCGCCTCATTTGGGGTGGAAACTTCCTGCGCGTTATGGAAGAAGTACAAAGAAAATAACGTAACTTTGCGGCGCAGCCCCCTTCCATATAAAGGATAATGCACAAATAAATAACAGAAGAATAAGTATGAAGATAAGAAATGTTTTAGTAATCCCGTTCTTGCTGCTTGTATTGACAGCCGTTTCGTGCGGAAACAGTAAAAGCAGAAACGACCGGACAGAAACCGTAGACAAAGAAGTGATCAAGGCTCCCGAGTTCGATGCAGACAGCGCCTACCAGTACATTCAGGTACAAGCAGACTTCGGTCCCCGTGTTCCCAACACACAGGCGCACAAAGAATGTGGGGAATATCTGGCAGGACAATTGGAAAAGTTCGGCGCCAAGGTATACAATCAATATGCCGATCTGATAGCATACGACGGTACGATACTGAAATCACGCAACATTATCGGTGCTTACAAGCCCGAAAGTAAAAAACGTATCCTGCTTTGCGCCCATTGGGACAGCCGCCCGTATGCCGACAATGATCCCGACCCGAAGAATCACCATACTCCTATACTGGGAGTGAATGATGGTGCCAGCGGTGTGGGGGTGCTGCTGGAAATCGCCCGTCAGATACAGAAGGAACAACCTGCCTAGGTATAGATATCGTATTTTTCGATTCGGAGGATTATGGAATTCCCGAATTTTATGACGGCAAGTACAAACAGGACACTTGGTGTCTTGGATCACAATACTGGGCACGTACCCCACATGTTCAGAACTATAATGCACGCTATGGAATCTTGCTGGATATGGTAGGAGGAAAAGATGCCACGTTCTATTATGAAGGTTACTCGGCCCGCACCGCCCGTTCCGAAATGAAGAAAATCTGGAAAAAGGCACATGAGCTGGGATATGGCAAATATTTTGTAAAAGAAGACGGCGGTGAGACGGTGGACGACCATATCTATGTCAACAAGTTGGCGCGTATCCCGTGTGTGGACATCATTAACTATGATGCCGGTAATCCGCAAAGTTCTTTCGGCTCTTTCTGGCATACGGTAAACGATACGATGGAAAACATTGACCGTAACACGCTGAAAGCGGTAGGACAAACAGTGATGGATGTGATTTATAATGAGAAATAAATGATAAAATAATGAAAACAATAAACGAACTTCAGAACGAAGTGATAGAAGAGTTCAGTGATTTTGATGACTGGATGGACAAGTATCAATTGCTCATAGATTTGGGTAACGAGCAGGAACCACTCGCCCCCGAATATAAAACAGAACAAAACCTGATAGACGGTTGCCAGAGCCGCGTATGGCTGCAAGCCGATATGGAAGACGGCAAAGTGGTGTTCCAGGCGGAAAGTGACGCCTTGATTGTAAAAGGTATCATTGCCCTGCTTATCAAAGTAGTCAGCGGACATACTCCGGATGAAATATTAAGCAGTGATTTATACTTTATAGAGAAGATAGGTTTGAAGGAACATCTGTCGCCCACCCGCAGCAATGGCTTGCTGGCAATGGTAAAACAGATGCGTATGTATGCGCTGGCTTTCAAGGCAAAAATGGCGAACTAGTGATTAGTGGTTAGTGATTACTAACCACTAAAAAATCATCGTCCCAGCCGCTTGGTATCGACATCGGTACGTTTCTTCTCTTTGTATCCGCCGAATTTATAGAGGAATGAAAATGTAAAGCTACGATTGTCCCAATTCATTTCTGTCCGGTTCCGTTGCTGCCCCCACGCCAGCCGGGTGGTCATATTCGATGTATTAAGAATATCATTTCCTTTCAATATCACCTTTGTCTTTCCATCCGGAGAAGCCACTGAAGTGAAGTCGAAACATTACAAATAGGACTTAAGTTATACACCCCTTGTATGGCACGTGATTGGTAAAAACCAGCAACGTACCTATGATATTCGGTTTCTTCGATAAGATGAATGTGTTTGTGGTATTCAGAATGACGCTGAATTTATGCCGGTTGAATGCAATATCATGGAAATGGCTGTTCTTGTCATGAGAGAACAGGCCGAAAGCAAAAATGCGCCCGTTCCACCATGTACTCACTTTATAAGAAGCCATAGTCTGTATGGTCCATCTTTTCTGAAAATCATAATTCACAAACTGATTCACCTCCGCCAGACGGTCGGGCAATTGATAAGGGAGCTGCACAAAGTAATCGGGTGTGTAATTGTAATTCACCCCTATCATATATCTATTCTTATACAGATAATTCAAGTCGAGCGAATAATTGGAACTTGGCTTCAGATCGGGATTTCCATGAGCCTCGGTATAGCTGTCCACATACTGTATAATAGGTTGCAACTGCCAGTAAGCGGGATATTTACGATTACTGGTGAAAGACATTTGCAAGGTATGGCCATCTGCCGGAGTATAAGTTGTGTTTACAGTGGGATACAGCATCCAGCTATGGCGTTCCCCGGCATGATAAAGCTCTGCGGCCAAGGAAATTTCGGCAGAGAACTTCTTCCCAAAACTATGTGAAGCGCCGGTGTACATATTCAGAGTATATTCTTTTCGAAGCAGTTTCTCGGAATTATCGGGAATCAAGGCTCCTGTTTCACCATCCCGATAGAACTGGTAGCTGTTATCATGTGTGGCAGTGTACTTTACACCATAATTTATCTCGGTTCCACCTTGCAAGGAATGAAGCTGGTTGGCATAGAATAACCAGCGGTTGATACGTTGGTTGCTGTCATAATTCAATGTCCGGCTGACATCCTGCATATCTTTCTCCAGAAAGGTCTGTGACGGATTGGAGAAAAAAAGGAAATCCATTCCTGCCGAAAGGCCAAAAGAAGATTGATAATCGGCCGCCACATTATGTAACTGGCGGTCACCGTCATCCGTTTTATCACTGTGGGCTGTTCCACGCATTTTTGTACAGTCCTGCCCATAGCGGTATTGTGTATTGTAAACCACACTCAACAAGTTCTTCTTCCCGAAATCATAGTCCGCCCCCAAGCGGAGGTTATGCCGGCCGCCATACCCTTTAGCCTCTGTTTTCAATCCAGCTCGTGTACGTCCCCCGCCATAGTGTGCCATGACTGTTTGTCCAATCCGAAAGTGGTATGTTTGAACCCGTATGAATACATCACATCCGCCGAAAAGCGCCGGGAAGTGTAGAGCAAATTTCCACGGCCTGCAATGTCTTCCCTGCGGGACTGTTCATACATAGCCGCCACTTCACCGGACCAAGAAGGCTTCTGCCCGATATTCGATTTTAGAACAACATTCACCATGGCTCCACGAATGCGGTAACGTGCCGGAGCAGCATACATGATTTCCGCTTTCTCCAGACGACTGACAGGGGTATTCTGAAGCACGGACTTCAAATCGTCCTTGTCCAGTGTACTTACTTTTCCATTTACTACCAAAGTAATACTGCGCCCCCCCAAAGTGAGATTGCCATCTTGTTCCACGATGCCGGGCAGTTCCTTTACCGCCTCGTAGGCGTTATTCACCGGAAGCCGCTCTACCATACGGGGTAAGTCATAGACCAGCTTTCCCCGCTCGGCCTTTACCACCGGACGCTCCCCTTTGACCAACACCTCCGGCAATTGTTGGAAAAGGCTGTCCATATAGGTATAATTCACATCATTCTGCGCTTGTGCCGCAAATGCCGACAAGCATAAACAAAAGATAATCACTGTCCTCATCATCGTTTTATTTTTAGTGTCCATGCAAAGTAAAGGTGAAAAATGTGCCGTATGTGTTACCGCCGGCTTATGAAGTCTTATTTAGTGTTATCAAAGAAAGAGAATACTTATTTTGTACCTATTTTTGCCAAACCATGAAGATACCGTTTAAAGCCATAGCCGCATTGATTATCCTTTCGCTGATAGGCGTCTTTGCCTATCAGGCATATTGGTTGACAGGATTATACACCTCGATGAAGAAGGATATGGACAATTGCCTGATAGAAACATTACAGGTGAGTGACTACAATGAAATGATGGAACGGTGCGACTCCGTGAAACGAAGCAACGAAACCATAAATGGCTATATCGAATCCAGTATCAATCTGGACAGCAGTGCTTTGATTACCAAAGTTATAGAAACCGAGCCTTTCAAACAGCAAAAAAGATTTGGTCTGGAAATCAATGAACCGGTATCTACTACCATCGACAAAAACGGTACACTGGAACTGCTCACCAAATACTTCCAACGGGGTATCCACAGCCAGTTGGACCTTTTCACGGAAATCAACCTGCACACTTTCGACAGCCTTTTTACAAGGACACTTGCCATGCGCGGAATCATCTACCTGCCTCACCGCATCGAAATAGTGAATTTACGTCAAGACAGCACGGTCGTACAAGGACTCAGCTCACCTCAAAAATACAGGCCGGGCAAAGAAGCAGTGAGCTACTATTACAATTATGACTTGTACAACAAAATGGCATACCGGTTATGGGTGGAACCGACAAATACCATCGTCTTGCAACAAATGAAGGGGATACTTTATACCTCTTTCTTTATCATTATTATATTGGGGGTATCATTCTGGTTTCTTATCCGTATCATCTTAAGGCAGAAAAGTGTAGAAGAAATGAAAGAGGACTTCACGCATAACATTACTCACGAACTGAAAACTCCGATAGCCGTAGCCTACGCCGCCAACGATGCATTACTGAACTTCAACGGAGCAGAAAACCTGACGAAACGACAGAACTATCTTCAGATTATCCAAACCCAGCTGAAACAGCTCAGCGGACTGGTGGAACAGATCCTTTCCATGAGTATGGAGCAACGGAAGAACTTCCGTCTGAACTATGAACCTGTCGAACTGAGGTCTATGTTGGAAAATCTGATAAGTCAACATAGATTGAAAGCTGATAAGCCGACTGAGTTCAAACTCATTATGGAAGAAAACATAACCCTACGTGCAGACCGCTTGCACCTGTATAACATGATCAGCAATCTGATAGACAATGCTATAAAATATTCCGATGAAAAGGCATATATTTACATTTCTGCAATACGCTGCAACAATCCATGCAACGGTGACCGTAACGCTTATGTGATGCTAAAGATACAAGACAAAGGAATAGGTATTCCTGCCGACAGACAAAAACATCTGTTTGATAAGTTTTATCGGGTTCCGACCGGTAATCTGCATAATGTAAAAGGATATGGATTAGGACTTTATTATGTAAGAACAATGATAGAACAGCATAAAGGAACTGTTTCCGTGGAAAGCAGCACAGGAAAAGGCAGTACCTTTACACTTAAAATTCCCGAATAAGCAAATGGAAAAGATACACGTTTTATTAGTAGAGGATGAACAGACTCTTGCATGATTATCAAGGACACACTGGAAGAACAGGATTTTATCATTACTACCGCCGGAGATGGTGAAGAAGGCTTAAGAAAGTTTTTCGAACAGAAACCGGACGTATTGGTAGCCGATGTCATGATGCCCCGTATGGATGGCTTTGAATGGTACGCCGCATCCGCCAATCGGATAAAGCAACCCCGGTATTATTCCTCACCGCCCGGTCTGCCATCAATGATGTAGTAAAAGGATTTGAACTGGGAGCTAATGACTATCTGAAAAAACCATTCGGTATGCAGGAGCTTATTGTACGCCTCAAAGCCTTGATGCACAAAGCTTTTGTGGAAAAAGAAATAACCAATACCTACACCATCGGAGGATATCAGTTCAACTCCGTCACCCAACAACTGGATTTTGCAGAGAACATACAAGAACTCTCCCACCGGGAATCGGAAATCCTAAAACGCCTGTGTGAGAACCGGAATGAAGTGGTGAACAGCCAAAGCATCTTGTTGGAGCTATGGGAGATGACAGCTTCTTCAATTCACGCAGCCTGCATGTATTTATTACGAAATTACGCCATAAACTGTCCAAAGACCAAAGCATACGGATTGTGAATGTAAGGGGAATAGGTTACAAACTGATTATAAACTAACACTTCTTCCCTCTAATCAAGACTTTCTGCCCGCCGGACAAGGTAGTGGCAAAGATATAATCATCTCCTCCCTCTTTCAGTTTCAAACGTTTGCGAAGTTCCGCAACCGATAATGGAAAGTTGCGGATCGTAATATTCGCCTTGTCCATATCCATCAAGAACGCTTTCAATTCCTTTTTTCCAAAACCCGATACGGCCTCAACCCGGAAACGACGTCCCGGAAAATCCGGAACCAAAGAAACAGAGGTATATAAATGGCTGTTGAGGTGAAGTTTCGCCACAGGATAGGTTTGTGTGAGAGAACGAAAAGCACCGGCTTTCAGTATAGCGGCATTCGGTTCATACAAATAAGTTCCGACTTCATCGGCCAAAAGACAGGGCGATGTTTTTCCTGCTTCAAGGTAAAGGTGTAATGCCGGCTCTCCCCGTTGCCTGCAATATGTTCGCAATGGATGCTTACCTCCGATGAAACGGACTCTTTTTGCAGTATCAGCAATAACTCCTTGCACTCGTTATTCACAGCGACAATGTGTACCGCACGAACTGTTTTCAACTCGTTCAATGCCAATGACAGATCCAGCATAGGCGATAATTTCACCATCACTTTCTTTGCCTTATCAACCAGCAAAGGCTCCAAAACAGTAACATCCGGCTCGCAATCAGAGATGGCAACCGTCTTTCCACCGTGTCCGTCTCTTCTGGCAGGGTCTAAAAACAAGCAATCTACCGGAAGCATTTCCTGCAAATAGGATACCCCGTCCCGGTTGTGTATCCGAATGTGCCCCAACCCCAACAAAGGGAAATTATGCAAAGCCAGCTCACAAAGTCCTGACTGCCTTTCCACATAATCAGCCTGCTTGAAATTCCGGGAGATAAAGCTGCAATCAATACCGAAACCTCCGGTTAAATCGGCAAAAGTATCGCCTTCCAACAAAGAGGCCTTATACAAAGCAGTTGCTTCGGAAGAACATTGCTCCATAGACAAATGAGGGGGATACCATAATGCAGAAACCGGATACCATGAAGGTATCTTGCGGGCCGCCACCTGCCGTCCGGCAATTTGTGTGACAGCTGCCGCCATGTCTACATCGGGATATTTCTTACTTTGCAAAGCAAGTGTACGCGTATCGTCCTCTCTGTGTTCTTCGATGAAATGGAGTGTTTTTGTTGATATTTCCATCCTTTATCTAATTACTTTATAGTTCCGTTTTGCCTCTTCACGACTGCGGAAGTTGAAATGCCACCACTCACTGCGCAAAGGTTTATAACCCGCATCCGTCATGACCCGGCGCAGCAGCAAACGGTTTTTCCGTTCCTGCGCTGTAATGATTCCCTGCTGTACCATTGCCGCTTCGGTATCTATGTGTGCTTCCTTGCCCAAATGATCCACCTTGGTCCCCATAGGCAAAGGATTTCCTTTTTCATCTGCAATACTCACATCCACCGCCAAACCATAATTATGCAACCCTCCTCCCCGGGCCGGATTGGATACATATATATTTTGGGAAGTACCTTTTACCACATTCCACATTTTCTGCTGCACGGACATGGGACGGGCGGCATCATAAATAATCAGAGAATAACCGGGATACAACTCTTTCAACCGCTTTTGCGCTTGCAACAAGGCTTTGGCAGCCTCGGGATGAAGATAGGCCTCCTGCAAATCCTCATAAAGGACTTTCCCGGTAAAATTGTCGGCACGGGTATACATCAAATCTATTTTCAATGTCGGGTCCATCCGGCCTACATTCACCAATCCCAAAGAATCAAGATAATGCTCCATCCTGCTTTGCGAGAAAGCGGGACAGAGCATTATCAGCAATGATATAAAATAAAAACAGACTTCATCTACAGCGGTATCTTTCTTACTATTATAATACAGACCTCAGTAACTCAGGAATCTCAATATTACAGCATTCCATCTCCTTCAGTATTTTCTTTCCTTCCGCCGTAAGCGAGAAATACATCTGGCGTTTGTCACAATCTCCCAAATTACGCTCTATATAGCCTTTATCCTCTACAGACTGATAACCTTAGAAGTATTCGAATTAGAAAGCCCCAATTGCTCTGCTATCTCTCCCGAGGACAGGCGTTTCTTTCTGGAGAGACAGCACAGCAACATTCCTTCGTTCAGACAAAGTTGGTGCGCCTTTTCAAACCGTGTTTCAAATTCTGCAATAGCGCGATAGAGATCTCTTATTTTACATAAAGTTTCCATATTGCTCTTTCTTCTTGATGCTATTGCACAAAAGTACTTATTTTTTCAATAAAAACTCATCAATAGCCTTTTTAAATGACGCTTTGGGCATAGCCCCCTGTGCCATCTCCGGCTTTCCTTCCATGGGGATGAACAGAATGGACGGAATACTCCGTATACCAAACGCGCCTGCCAGTTCCTGTTCTTTCTCCGTGTCCACTTTATAAATCACAATCTGGCCATCGTATTCTTTTGCCAATTCGTCCAAAATAGGAGCTACCATTTTGCAAGGACCACACCAGTCAGCATAGAAATCCACAATAGCCGGTTTGTCACCTTCATATTTCCACTCTTCCGGGTTTTTCTCGAAATTATATACTTTCGCCAAAAATTCAGCTTTAGTCAAATGTATGACCTTTCCATTTCCTTCTGTTGCCATAGTTTCTTCTTTTACAGGGTTATTATTACTGCTTCCTCTGCCGCAAGCTGTTGTGGCAGCCAGCACAAGGGCTAAAAAAAATAAAATCGTTTTATTCATACTTATTCCTCCTTCTTTATCTTTCTATGCTCCGGCATAAATGAACTGAGCAACAATCCCCCCATTGCCGCCCCCCAAATGGAACTGTTGACAGGAGAAGAAGTGATAGGGCAAGTCCCAGTGGTGCAACTACATACCGCCAATACAAATATCCTCCTACCATTCCTGCCACAATACCAAGCAATGTCCATCCATACCTTTTTATAAACTCTTTTTTCATACTCTTCTTCATAATTAAAACCGGACTCTGTTATGTTATCTCCTTTAATTTATTTCCTCAGGAAACTTTTTCCAAATATATTCCATACTTTCCTATATAACAAATTTCCTTAAGGAAATATTTAAATAATAACTTTCCTTCACGATTCGGCACCTACATTTACACAATATTCAGCAACACAAAAGGTCAAATCATTATACAACAACTATTTCCCGGCCCAAGACAGCACCACAGGACTCTCTACACGCACTCCGTATTCAGCCGCTTTTTCCAGTATATTCCTCGCCAACTTCAGGCTTCTGATCATCACTAGCATAACGGAAATAGGCTTCCGCCGCCCGCACATGTGCCGCATCGGGCATCGGGAAAGCACGCTCTTCAGGAATTCCGAAATCAGAACTGCTCAGTTCTCTACGCTCTTCGGCATCCAACCGGTCTGATTCTACTGGTTTCATAAACTATAAGGTTTTAAAGTGAATAATCTTCATAAGAAAACAGAATGAATGGAATAAAGATGGCAGGAAAGTGTTAATCTATCACATTTTTCACGGATTACTTAAAATAAGAAAACTATTAATGCTGTTATTTCCAATGATTTATTATTTTTGTACCCACCTAGATAAACACAATGACCATGAAAAACAAACTATATTTTATTATAGTAGCCACGCTGCTGTGTCCAACATCGCTATATGCACAATCCGGCACTGACAAACGATCCGTTCTGTCCTTTCAGACAGGTCCTACCCTCTACACCGGAAAGCTGATAGGAATAGCAGGATATTCTTCGAATTTGCGCAACGGCATAGGTTGGTCAGGAAGTTATACTTACCTGGTAGGAAACAAGCCTGCCATTAGAGCCGGATTCGGAATACTTTATCAAGCAGCCGGTATACAGGCAACACGACAAATACCACAGACAAGATTCAAACACATTATTTTGCTCCACAGTTCTCCCTGCATTGGCTGAAACAACAATTCGATTGGTATTTTACTACCGGAACCGGATACCAGTTATATAAAGACGACAGTATGGTATATGATAAACCACGAAAAGTATCCATGAACAAATGGGCGGCAAACTTTGGAGTAGGCGGAGAATACCACCTTTTCACCCATTGGGGGATCAGTGCAAGGATAAGCTATATCCTGGCGTATTCCGGTGAATATTCCGTCCGCTATCATCATAAAGAATGGATGGTACAACCACATTATCCGATGAACGGTTCGGATGACATTTCTCAATTATCTTTCTCGGCAGGTATTAATTATCACTTTTAAAAGATTCAGACCATGATTAAATATCTTATTACAATAGTATTAACTATCGCTGTTATGCTGTGCCTGTGATGGAGAAGACTTTTCAGCAGATCCTACTCTCATGCCACCTGCCACTCAGACAGGCGCCAATACCTTTGGCTGTCTGATAGACGGCTGGATATATACAGGACAACGCTATGGGCCGGACCATAAAGCATCCTACTATCCTGCTTATAATGAAGATGAAAAAGCAACAGTCCATGTATACGTTTGGGTAGATACCAATACGTCTATTTCTTTCAATATCATTGACCCGAAAGAAAAAAATATCACTGTTTACAGTGCTCTTGAAAGGATGAATAATGATCAGACCATCTATACCGACGCCGTATTCAAAGATGGTAATAAACAAGAAGAAAGACTGGAAGACGGCATTGTCAATATTACCCGCTTTGATTTGAAAAACAGAATAATCAGCGGAACTTTTGAAGGAGGAAGAGTGACAGAAGGGCGTTTTGATTTAACATTCTAACATATACCCGTTGACAACTTAAGCTCAGCTTGCCAACGGGTAAATTAATCTCTTTTTTTATTTTATCCTATCATACTGATCGTTCGCACTAATCTCCGTGTATTTAGGCGCATCAATCATTTCCACCAAAGCACGTAACACAGGCCCTTCACCCATCGGATCATTTTCCTGAGTGGGACGATTATAATAAAATACGGTGGAAGGCATAATACCTGTACCGACACAAATAGCCGTCACATCACCATTCTCTGAAATTTTTGACAACATTCCTTTGAATCCCTGCCATGCTACATAAATGAAATCCGGATGCAACCATCCTTCCTTCACACCTTTAGCTATGCCAAATACAAACATAGAACTACCGGTAATTTCTTCATAAGAATCTTCTTTATCCAACAACTGATGCCACAAACCGTTTTTCCCTTGATACCGCGCTACTCCACTAGCCTGCATCTGGAAATTCTTTATCACATCCTCACGCATGGGATGATTTTCCGGCATTCTTGCCAACAGATCAGCTGTCGCCATAAAAATCCATCCATTGGCCCGGGACCAATGCGCCACTCCATGTTCCTTATTATCCGTATGATAGCAATGATAATAAATCTGTTTTTCAGGACACCACAAATATCGTGTATAATTCAATATCTGATTGGCAGCATCATCAAAATACTTCTTTTCACCAGTAACCTCTCCCATGCGGGAAATAAAAGACACCGCCATAAACGCATCATCTGCCCAAATTGTATTTTCATGAGCCATAAACGGGCTATGGTTCCATCGGCCAAACGAGGTTCTGAAACCATAATATGATGATTGGTTGTTTCAATATATTTTTGAAAAGCATCATCTGGATGACGCTGGTTCAAAGTTATCAAACTAGCCCCCATAGGACCGTTGTCATCCAAGCGCTTGTTTCTATAAATCATATGCCAAGTAAGACGGGGAACCGCCCTCCATCCTCCTTCACGGAAAGTCTTATCATACAAACGATGAAAATAAGACTGATTAGTTTTGTCAAAAATAACTTCATATTCTTCAGCACATAATCCTCATATTTCCGGTTCTGTATTTTATCACCCAACTCCATCAAAGCCATATTCGTTACTCCGTTTGTATAATGCCAATTCAAATATTTACTATTGACACGTATATCCGGATTTAAAGAAACATTGTCCAAAGAAATGTATACTTTACCTGTTTTTACATCTTTGAACTCATAAACCGTAGAAGCAACAATACGATCGGCTATCTTTATAGCCATCTCTTTGGGCACAGTGTTGTCCTGTGCCATTAAGGGGAATAATCCTATCGCAAACAATAAAATGCCTGCACAACCATAACGTTTTAACCATACAACCTAAATTTTAATTTTTTATTTTATAACTAACAACCTCTAATATTCCAACCGAAATAAAA
>ENA-OQMZ01000203-OQMZ01000203.1-human-gut-metagenome-genome-assembly--contig:-NODE-203-length-25715-cov-1.681804_pt1 | contig 25715 bp, 27 predicted proteins | sample MGYA00242621_ERZ504862 | MGnify/ENA primary metagenome ERZ504862 (study PRJEB26092, sample SAMD00036393) | human gut metagenome | host: Homo sapiens | study: EMG produced TPA metagenomics assembly of...
GGACTCTTGGGGCAATGGCACTAGTGACGACTCGTTTATGGGAAACAACCTTGCTCATTATTTTGGTCCGACACTGAAAGGTGAGAATATTGGCGGTGGTTGGTATAAGATGCAACCTTCTCCCTATTTGATAAAAGAATTCATTTCCGAACAGCGTCCGGAAGGCTCTGATTCCAAATGGGATAAGCGTTTATACACTACGTGCTTCTTTAAATACTCTGATTTCGGTGATGTGAAACCGGATGAAAAAATTCTATGGTGGTAAAGTGGAATTTGATGATATGTTTAAATGGACGGTACTGCCCGAAGGCGATGGCAAATATGGTATTGCCAAGCAAGGATATGCTCCTGCTTATCCGGTTATCGAGGGTGTTCAAGGGCGTTTCATGATGAAGAAGTTTGCAGCTTGGTGGGTTCCCACAGGATGTACGATGTATTCTAACGATGCCGGACGTATCAACAATTTACGTATTATGCGCTTTGCAGAAGTTTGTTGCTCCACGCTGAGGCTTGTCTGGAAACCAATGATGAAAGCGGAGCAATGAAAGATATTAACCGGATTCGTGTACGTGCCGGGTTGCCGGAGAAAAACTTGAGTGGAAAAGATGCTATAATGACAGAACTCCAGAAACAGAAATTGCTGGAATTTGCCGGAGAGAATATACGTTGGGATGATATGGTTCGTTGGTACGGAAATGATCCTGCTAAGTTGAAAGCTATCATGCACGAACGCAAGACCGATTCTCAACATTATGAATTGCTTTACGAAGAAAATGAAAGTGGTGAAAAGGAATTGGTAGGATATAAACCGACAGACCGCATTTCGGATACACAAGGATTTGACCATTTTGAAGCTAAATTCTTGTACTTCCCGATACCTCAGGCAGAGGTGGACGCTAATTTGAATTTGGAGCAAAAGCCGGAATGGAGATGATTGTATTGAACTGATAATTAAAAAGTATGAGAGGTGTGTCAAAACGTGGATAATGCCATCGTTTAGTTCGCAGGGGCGAGGTCCGCTCGCCCGAAAACAGTTTGCTTTGTGTCTTCGGGCAGGCAAACCCTTCCCCTACAACTGACGATGGGATAGGCCCGGTTTAGTTTTGACACACTCCCATAAAAACAATGAAGCCAAATGAAAAGGAAAGGATATTATTTATGCTCTTTGTTGGTTATGATATTTGTATTTTTGTCATGTCGTGATGAAGAACAGGATTGTACCCAAGCTATGCAGGATATACAAAACCAGTTGAAGGAAAATGATTTATTGAAATCTGTTTCTCAAGAACGTGAACAATGTGTTTTGTTATTCGAGTCCAATAAGATAATTTTCCGCAAGAGTTAATCCAAAGTGTAGATGTGGATGCGGAAAACTGGAAAACGACTTTGACATTTGCCAATGGAAGCACTTATGTTATACCTACCTTAGGTACTTCGATTGACAACTTGATATTGAGTTCTACAGTCAATCCTTCCGGTTGCAATCCATTATCGGCCAGTGTAGTTGTAAAATTACCTGTATTGGGACGCATTAAACTGATTGTACACAGCAAACCGGGAAAGCATACGCCTGACGTGGAATATACATTTAAAGATGTGGGATTAAAACAGAATATTCCGGTATTGGGACTTTATCCCAATTATAATAACCAGATCACTTTAATTTATACGGATTTGCAAGGAAATGAACGTGCTCGGTCCAATCTAAAGCTTCAGAACGAAAACATTGGAAAGCAGAAGGCTGCCTAAGGAAATCAGAGTGTAAAGGCTCAATATGACCGAATGGAGCCAGGCATGAATTTGGTAAACTCCCCCGGACAGGATGAAACAGACACTTCTATCCCTTATATGATAGATGCTGACGGAGAAATCCGTTGGATTCTTGATTGGGAGAAGTCGGATGAACATCGATATATCGGAATCGGGTGCGGATTGATCCGGATGCAGAACGGACATTATATGACCGGTGACGGAAACCATCATCGGATGGTGGAGGTGGATATGATGGGAAATACAATTCATAATTGGGATATGCTGGAACGGGGATACACTATGCATCATGCCATATCTCAAGATAAGCAAGGCAATATATTAGCGACTGTGAGCAAGACTTCCGCTAAAATCGCCAATGGGAAAGATGTACGGATAAATGATTTTATTATTATGATGGATCGAAAAAGGGGAGATATTGCAAGAATGGGATTTGGTGCACATGTTGGATTCGGCTCGCTATGGAATGACCGATTATGATCTAACCTCAGACCCTTTTGCACAAAGTGCCAGTAATTGGGCGCATAATAATGGTATAGTAGAGTGGGGAGATGATTATCTGGCTACAGCTCGTTATCAAGGAATCTTTAAGTTTAATAAAGCTGGAGGTATTGAGTGGATTATATCGCCTCATGGGTATTGGAGAGATAAATACTTGAAATTATTATTGAATCCTCTTCATGCCGACGGGACTCCTATTACTGATCCTGAGGTGATAGCCGGAACGAAGAATTGTGATGATTTTGAATGGCCTTGGGGATGTCATACAGCTGTCCCATTACCTAATGGACACATTCTTTATTTCAATAATGGTTATGGGCGTAACTTTCAAACTGGATTTTACAGACAGGAAAAAATATTTATACTTGCGGCATAGAATATGAAGTGGATGAAGTGAACCGTACGGTTCGCCAAGTTGGCAGTATGGAAAAGAGCGTGGTGCCGCGTATTTTACTCCGGCCCGTTCCGGGGTGCAATATTTGGAACAAACGGGTAACAGATTAATTTGTCCGGGAATGAGCAATGTGCTTAGCAATGGCAATCGTGGTGCACGCGTGACAGAAGTAGATCCTGAAACACAGGATGTTGTGTTTGAGTTGGAATTGGAAGATGCGATTTACCAGCGGGTTTACCGTATGTCTCTTTATCCTGAGAACCAATAACAACACTGTATAGAATATTGATTGATTTTTGATAAAATAGTATAATTCTAGATGCTTGGATAGCATTCTTTTACTGTAAAAGATGGATTGATAACAATGAAAAGAAAATAAGATATGAACGGATATTTCAAAAAACAAATAGAAGCATTGCGCCAACGCCATGAAGCGTTGTTGCAACGTCCTAATGAAATGCAGGAAGAAACGAACGGTATCATCCGCCGTTATGTTTATCCGGTACTGACACGCCAGCATATTCCCCTGGAATGGCGTTATGACTTCAACCCTGCCACCAACCCTTGTTGTATGGAGCGTATCGGCTTTAATGCTACCATGAACAGTGGTGCCCTGAAATGGAACGGAAAGTATCTGATGGTGGTGCGTGTGGAGGGAGCAGACCGGAAGTCGTTCTTTGCCATAGCCGAAAGCTAACGGGGTGGACAATTTCCACTTTTGGAAACGTCCGCTGGTATTGCCCGATGTGGATCCGGCGGAAACCAATGTGTATGATATGCGTCTTACCGCTCACCAGGATGGATGGATTTATGGTATCTTTTGCAGCGAACGCCATGATGACAAGGCACCGGCGGGAGATCTGTCGGCGGCGGTGGCAAAGGCGGGAATCGTACGCACGCGCAATCTGGTGGACTGGGAACGGTTGCCCGACTTGAAAGCGGCGAGCCAACAGCGCAATGTGGTGTTGCATCCCGAATTTGTGAATGGGAAATATGCCCTCTACACCCGTCCGCAGGATGATTTTATTAATGCCGGAAATGGGGGAGGAATAGGATGGGCGTTGATAGACGACATCACCCGGGCGGAGGTGAAGGAGGAAATGATAATAAACCACCGTTATTATCACACGATCAAAGAGGTGAAGAACGGAGAGGGACCGCACCCCATCCGCACCTCCCAAGGGTGGCTGCACCTGGCGCACGGAGTACGCGGATGTGCCGCCGGACTGCGCTATGTGCTCTATCTGTATATGACCGCAGCCGATGAACCGTGGCGCGTCATAGCTGAACCAGCCGGCTATCTGCTGGCTCCGCTGGCGGGGGAAAGGGTGGGCGATGTGTCCAATGTGCTTTTCTCGAACGGATGGATAGCCGATGACGACGGTACGGTATACATCTATTATGCCTCCAGCGACACGCGGATGCACGTGGCGGTTTCTACGGTGGATCGCTTGGTGGACTACTGTCTGCACACGCCTGCCGACGGATTGCGTTCCGCAGCTTCAGTGGCGGCGGTGAACGCGCTGATAGATCGCAACGAGGCATTTCTGAACGGGTAAAATAGAAGGAATATAAAGGCATTGATAAGATAAAGTCGTTTTTAATGCGGAATGGCTGTTTTTTAGGTGGAAAGAGAAGTGGATAATGCCATTTATTTTCTTGTCGAAAGGGAATAAATGGCTAATTTTGTAATTATAAACCCAAAATAGATATTGTATGAAAAAGATTGCTTTATGGGCTATGTGCATAGCCGTAATGGTGTTGGTCGGGTTGCCGGAAGGCTCCGGAATGGAAAGCGGAACATGTGTTTGTCATCGGTTTGGAACTGGATGGGGCGCCTACAGTTGTGGAAAAGGCGGATATGCCGAACGTGAAGGCGTTGATGGATGCCGGATGCTACACGTTGAAAAAACGCAGTGTACTTCCTTCATCCAGTGCTGTAAATTGGGCTTCCATGTTTATGGGGGCAGGTCCTGAACTGCACGGGTACACGGAGTGGGGATCAAGAACACCCGAACTACCCTCGCGTGTGCTGAACGAGCATGGCATTTTCCCCACCGTGTTCAGCGAGTTGCGCAAGGCGGCTCCCGATGCCGAGATGGGCGTACTGTATGAATGGGATGGTATCAAGTATCTGGTAGATACGCTGGCTTTGAACCATCATGCGCAGGCACCCGACTATAACACGCATCCTACGGCTTTGTGTGACATGGCCTGTGAGTATATTACGCAGAAGAAACCGGTGTTGAGTGCTTTCTGTTTCGACAACCCTGACCACGTGGGGCACGGTGACGGACACGATACTCCGGCTTATTATGCCAAACTGAGAGAACTGGACGGCTATGTGGGCCGTATTGTGGATGCCATCAAGGAAGCGGTATTTATGAAAACAGCATCATTATTGTCACCGCTGATCATGGGGGAATCAATAAGGGACATGGCGGAAAGACCATGGAGGAGATGGAAACGCCGTTCATTATCGCCGGAAAGAACATCAAGAAGGGGGAGCTTTCGAAGAGAGCATGATGCAGTTTGACTGCGCGTCTACTATAGCATCTGTTTTCAATCTGGAGCAACCGCAGGTGTGGATAGGACGCCCCATGACACAGGTGTTTGAATAAAAGATGAAGCGGATACTATGAAATTGCATATCGTTGATATTCTGATTATTTGTGCTTATCTGATGGTTATTGTCGCCATCGGGTTGTTTTTGAAAAAGAAGGCGGCAAAGAATATGGATTCTTATTTTTTGGGCGGAAAGTCGTTGCCGTTTTATATGTTGGGACTGTCGAATGCATCGGGCATGTTTGATATTACCGGCACCATGCTGATGGTGTATTGGGCTTTTGCTTATGGGTTCAAAAGTCTGTGGATTCCATGGTTGTGGCCCGTGTTCAATCAAATTTTCCTGATGGTCTATCTGTCGGTGTGGCTCCGCCGGAGCAATGTGCTGACGGGCGCGAATGGATGAAAGACCCGTTTCGGGCAGGGGCGGGGGGCTACGCTCTCGCATACTATTGTCATTGTCTTTGCTCTGCTCAGCGTGCTGGGCTTCTTGAGCTACGGGTTTATCGGAATCGGCAAGTTCATGGAGATCTTTTTTCCGTGGGAGGTAGTGTCGCAGTATGTGCCCTGGGATATTCCGGTACAATATGTGCCTCATTTTTACGGCATTTTCTTTACGGCCATTGCTACCTTCTATGTGATGCTGGGCGGTATGCTCAGCATTGTGTGGACGGATGTGGTGCAGTTCCTCATCATGACGGTGGCGGGTGTGGTCATTGCCATTATCGGGATGAACATGGTGACTCCTGAAATGATCCGGGAATTTGTGCCTGCAGGGTGGGAGTCGCCTTTCTTCGGCTGGACGCTGGACATTGACTGGAGTGAACGGATGAGTTTGCTGACGGAACGCATGGCGGACGAGCCTTACAGCCTGATGGGTGTCTTTGTGATGATGGCGTTGCTGAAAGGGATTTTTATGAGCATGGCGGGACCTGCTCCGAACTATGACATGCAGAAGATCCTGTCGTGCAAGTCACCCAAGGAGGCGGCGCTGATGAGCGGTTCGGTATCGGTCATTCTGCTGATTCCGCGTTATCTGATGATTATGGGATTTGCGTTGCTGGCTATCTATTTCTTTAAAGTGGATGGAGGACTGGAACAGATGACGGCTGTCCACACGGATTTCGAAACAATTCTTCCTCACCTGATTACGAAGTATGTGCCGGTGGGGCTGGCGGGTTTGTTACTGGCAGGATTGCTGTCGGCATTCATGTCTACATTCGCTTCTACGGTGAATGCGGCACCGGCCTATGTGGTGAATGATATTTATCTGAAGTATATCAACCCAAGGCTTCCGTCAGGACACAGATACGGGCGAGTTACCTCGTTTCGGTACTGGTGGTGGTTATCAGTACGGTGATGGGCTTTTTTCTGAAGGACATCAACGAGATTTTCCAGTGGATTGTGGGCGCGTTGTTCGGCGGATATATTGCCGCCAATGTGATTGAAGTGGCACTGGTGGGTCGGTTTAATGGTGAAGGGTATTTCTGGGGAATGACTTCGGGTGTGGTGGCTGCCATTGTGATGAAGTTCACGGTACCCGATTCGTTGGTACTTTATTTTTTCCCCGTGTTGTTCGGCATTTCGCTGGTAGGTTGTATCGTGGGTACGTACTCGGCACCTCCTACTGACGAGGAGACGCTGGTGAACTTCTATATCCGGGTACGTCCGTGGGGGTGGTGGAAACCGGTGGCGGCCAAGGCGGTAGCACGCTATCCGCAGGTGACGCGCAACCGCCATTTCAAGCGGGATATGTTCAATGTGGCGATTGGTATCGTGTGGCAGTGCTGTCTCACTATTGTGCCCATGTATCTGGTGGTGCGCGGTACGGGGGGACTCATTGCGTCGGTGTTGCTGCTGGTGGTGACCACCGTGGTGTTGAAATATACCTGGTACAGGCCGTTGTGCAGGGAAGAGAAGGAATATGATGAGTTGATGAAACGTATCGGAATGGACTGATAGACAAAAAAGGGTAAATGTGTCAAAACTAAAATGCTACCCCGCAAAGTTACAGATCGTATTTATAACACTTAAAAAAGGGTCGTATCAAGCTCTGTATTGAGTAATGATACGGCCCTTTCTTTAGCCTTTTAGGATGTTCAAATGCCAGATTATAAGTTCATATTTTCAAAAACAGAGTTTTGACATCCTCTTTTTGTCTGTCAATATCAACCGGAAGGTTTAGCTCACTTCGGGCGGCTCCAGTATGCGGCTGGCGTACTCATGTTGTAGCGGTAGCTCGACACCTTGTTTCATCAGTATTCTTCCGGAGAACATTTTGTTGTCCAGTGGCAGCGGACGGGCATCTTTTCCGGTTTAGTTCCGTGATGCGGTATTGCTTGTCGGCTTTCAGCCTGTCCATGCGGGAAACGGGGGAACAATCTGATTGCAATAATGCTGAATCTTGTAGGCAAGAACACGGCATGTTTTTTCTGTGGGGTGTAGAGCATCAGTGAGAAAGCACCTCTATCATTGTAAGGCGAGATGAGACGGTATGATAAATTGCCCAGCTGTATCATCGGACGGATTTTCTTGTAGGTAATAATGGCTTCACGTTTTCGGGAACGGACAACGGCAGGGAGGTGTTCGGAGTAGCTATCAGAATATCTTGTTCCTATACCCGGAGCGGAAAGGAAGAGAAGAGGCATAAGTTTGCCGGAAGTAGTTTTTTCATGGGATGGTATTTTTTTGAAGAATAATGATCTGTATGTTTGGAGTTATGCAAAAATGAAAGAAGTTTTTGGCATTTTATGATAGAATATTATTCATGTGGCACTATGTGCGCATTTTATGTAATTATGAGGTGCTTTGCCGCAATAAATATCAAGGAATCTTTTTATCTTTGCGAATATTGGTAATCAGTGCTTAAGTATAAAAAAAGGTTATGGAAAAGAGAGATAAAGAGGAAATGAGCCGCAGGAAGTTTCTGAAGATAGTAGGCGTCAGTGCGGCTGCATCGGCGGCAGCCCTGTATGGTTGTGCATCCGAAGGGAAACCGGCTTCATCCGAGGCTTCTGTATTGGGCGAAGTGCCTGTGGATAAAATGACGTATCGCGTTTCCCCCAAAGGGGAGCGTGTCTCACTTTTAGGATATGGATGTATGCGCTGGCCGTTGAAACCTGCACCGGACAGCGATGGAAATGTGATAGATCAGGATGCGGTGAATGAACTGGTGGATTATGCTATCGCTCATGGAGTGAATTATTTCGATACATCTCCTGTTTATTGCCAAGGGTTTTCTGAAAGAGCACCGGTGCGGCCTTGAAACGTTATCCCCGCGAAAAGCTCTTGATTGCGACAAAGATGTCCAATTTCCAAAACTATACTCGTGAGAATTCCATCAAGATGTACCATCAGTCGATGAAAGAATTGCAGACGGATTATCTGGATTATTATTTGCTTCATTCCGTAGGTGGAGGGGAAGGGATCAAGACTTTCCATGACCGTTATATTGACAATGGAGTTCTTGACTTTTTACTAAAAGAGCGTGAAGAAGGCCGTATTCGTAATTTGGGATGGTCATTTCACGGATCGGTGGAAGTGTTTGATTATTTGCTGTCGCTGGATGTGAAATGGGATTTTGTGCAAATTCAGATGAACTATGTAGATTGGCGCCATGCTTCGGGTAGAAATGTTAACGCGGAATATTTGTATGGAGAGTTGGCCAAGCGTGGAATTCCGGCTGTGATTATGGAGCCGCTGTTGGGAGGACGTTTGTCTAAACTGAACGACCACCTGGTGGCGCGCTTGAAGCAGCGTCGCCCGGAGAACAGTGTGGCATCGTGGGCGTTCCGTTTTGCCGGTACGTATCCCAACGTGTTGTGTGTGCTGAGTGGAATGACTTATATGGAACATTTGCAGGATAACCTTCGGACTTATTCGCCCTTGGAACCTTTGAATGAGGAAGAAAAAGAGTTCTTGGAAGAAACAGCCCAATTGATGCTGAAGTTCCCTACGATTCCTTGCAATGACTGCAAATATTGTATGCCCTGTCCTTACGGGTTGGATATTCCGGCGATTCTGGTGCATTATAATAAATGTGTCAACGAAGGAAATGTGCCTAAAAGCAGTCAGGATGAGAATTACCGCCGTGCACGGCGTGCTTTCCTGATAGGTTATGATCGTAGTGTGCCCAAACTGCGGCAGGCAAGCCATTGTACCGGATGTAACCAGTGTAATCCGCATTGCCCTCAAAGCATTGATATTCCCAAAGAACTGCATCGCATAGACGCATATGTGGAACAGTTGAAACAAGAGACTTTATAATGGAATGGATAAACATGATAAAATAACGAATGCTTATGTTACGTAAAATAAGACTTGCCGCCGCCCTTTTGTTCTTTACAATGATCACGTTGCTGTTTTGGATTTTACTGGAACTGTGCATGGTTGGTTTGGCTGGATGGCGAAAATACAGTTCCTTCCTGCCGTGCTGGCATTGAATGTGGGGGTGGTGATAGCCTTGTTTTGTTGACTCTGCTTTGGGGCGTGTCTATTGTTCGGTTATCTGTCCGTTAGGGGTGTTTCAAGATATCATTTCCTGGGTTTCGGGAAAGGTAAAGAAGAATCGTTTCCGCTACTCGCCTGCTTTGTCGTGGTTACGCTATGGGGTATTGGCAGTGTTTGTCGTCGCTTTGGTAGCAGGGGCGGTTTCATTGGCGGCGTTGATTGCTCCTTACAGTGCATACGGCCGTATCGTTTCTAACCTGCTGACACCTTTGTATCAGTGGGGGAACAATGTACTTGTCCTATGGGCGGAGCGTGTGGACAGTTATGCTTTTTATTCGGTAGATGTTTGGATGAAAGGTCTTTCTACTTTTGCAGTTGCAGTGGGTACTGTGATTGTGCTTTTTATTTTGGCATGGCGTGGAGGAAGAACTTATTGCAATACCATTTGCCCGGTGGGTACAGTATTGGGATTCTTATCTAGATATTCTTATTTTAAACCGGTTATTGATACGTCTAAATGTAATGGTTGCGGACTTTGTGCTCGTAATTGCAAGTCTTCCTGCATTAATCCCAAAGCACATGAGATTGATTATTCCCGTTGTGTTGCTTGTATGGATTGTCTAGGCAAGTGCCGCCAAGGGGCAATAAAATATGTATCGGGGCAGATGCTTCTGAAGAAACAGGCTCCGGCAAGTGAAGGAGTTGGCAAACGGGTTTCTCAGGCGTCTTTAAACAAAGAAAAGGTAGATACTGCACGGCGTGGGTTCTTTACGGTTTCGGCTTTGATTGCTGCAAGTGTTGCCGTAAAAGCTCAGGAAAAGAAAGTGGATGGCGGTCTGGCTCCTCTTATAGATAAGAAAGTTCCAAGCGTGCCACTCCTATTGTTCCTGCGGGAGCATTGAGTTTCCGTCATTTTGCGCAGCACTGTACGGCTTGTCAGCTTTGTGTGTCGGTGTGCCCTAATCAGGTATTGCGTCCGTCCGGTGATTTGAAACATCTGATGCAGCCCGAGATGTCTTACGAACGTGGATATTGTCGTCCTGAGTGTGCGAAATGTGCAGAAGTATGTCCTACTGATGCTATTCACTTGGCTGATTTGACAGAGAAGTCATCTGTACAGATTGGTCATGCTGTGTGGGTTGCTCAGAATTGTATAGTGAACACAGATGGGGTAAGTTGTGGAAATTGTGCCCGTCATTGTCCTACGGGGCTATCTTGATGGTTCCTAAAGATGCCGATGATGGAAAATCACTTAAGATACCGGTTGTGAATACAGAACGTTGCATCGGTTGTGGCGCTTGTGAAAATCTTTGTCCGAGCCGCCCGTTTAGTGCTATTTATGTAGAAGGTCATGAGATGCATCGTATTATCTGAATGAAATAGAAAGGAAGATGGATGAATTAATCAGATTGTTGCATGAAGGCGGCTATTCCTGTGTTATCAGAAAGGAAGAGATCCGTACTTTTACCCAACGCGGGGTAGCCGATTTATATGATTTGCTGAATCAGCATCCGGTCTTTTTGCATGGAGCGCAGGTTGCTGACAAGGTGGTAGGAAAAGCAGCTGCCGCATTGATGGTGCTGGGGGGTGTCCGGGAGGTTTATACGGATATCATCAGTGAGCCTGCATTGGCTGTATTGCACAAGGCGAATATTAGGTGGAGTGTGTTCAAATAGTTTCTCGTATTTGGAACAGAAACCGGACAGGTTGGTGTCCTTTGGAAACTCTTTGCTATGAGTTGGAATCGCTTGAGGCTATGTATCCGGTGATTCAGAATTTTGTGGAAAGGATGAGGGGCTTCGGAAGCTAACTTCGTGGTTCTTGTCTTGTTTCAAATGTGCTGATGATGCTGTACGTTCGGAGAGTAAACGTTTTGCATATAATCTTAACTAATGTTGTCTGTCAGATGGTTTTCTTCGAAACTTAATGAAATTTTGCTAGGAATTCTTAAATCTTCATTATCTTTGAAGCATAAAACAATAAGATTATGAGTGACCAGATAAAACAAATAGCTGAGCGTCTCCAGGGATTAAGGGACGTTCTGGAACTGACTCCTGATGAAGTGGCTAAAAGTTGCAGCTTTCAGTGGAAGAGTATTTGGGTATGGAAAGCGGGGAGAAAGATATTTCTGTCAGTGCTTTACAGAAAATAGCCCGTAAATACGGTATTGCATTGGATGTATTAATGTTTGGTGAAGAACCTAAGATGAGTTCTTATTTTCTGACCCGTTGTGGTTCAGGAGTGTCGGTAGAACGGACCAAGGCGTATAAATATCAGTCATTGGCTTCCGGTTTTCGCGGGCGTAAGGCTGATCCTTTTATTGTGACTGTAGAACCGAAACCGGAAAATACTCCGATTCATTTTAACTCACATGAGGGACAAGAATTCAATTTGGTTATTGAAGGAAGAATGTTACTTAATATAAATGGAAAAGAATTGATCTTGAATCCAGGTGACAGTCTTTATTTTGATTCTTCTATTCCACATGGTATGATGGCATTGGATGATAAGACTGTGAAATTCTTGGCAGTAATATTATAATAAATTGAGATTAAAAAGACAGCGTTGTCATTGACTGCAACTATTTCTAATTTTTGGTTCTCAATTTTTAATTGAATAAGATTATGGTAGAAAAATTCTTAGAACAGACCACATTTACCTCACAAGAGGACTTTATAAAGAATTTAAAGATTAAAATCCCTGAAAATTTTAATTTTGGTTATGATATAGTAGATGCCTGGGCTGCCGAAGAACCCGATAAGAAAGCATTGTTATGGACTAATGATAAAGGGGAGCATATACAATATACTTATGCAGACTTGAAAAAGTATACGGATATGACTGCTTCTTATTTTCAGAGCCTTGGTATTGGTCATGGTGATATGGTGATGCTTATTTTAAAGCGTCGTTATGAGTTCTGGTACTCTATTATTGCCTTGCATAAGTTAGGAGCTGTGGTTATTCCTGCAACTCATCTGTTGACAAAAAAGGATATCGTGTATCGTTGTAATGCTGCTGATATCAAGATGATTGTAGCTGCAGGAGAAGATGTGATAACAAAGCATATTATAGATGCCATGCCCGATTGTCCTTCAGTAAGAAAACTGGTCAGTGTAGGACCGGATATTCCGGAGGGTTTTGAAGATTTTCATAAAGGTATTGAAAAAGCTGCTCCTTTTGTCAAACCGGAACATCCCAATACGAATGAAGATACTTCATTAATGTATTTCACTTCGGGCACTACAGGCGAACCTAAGATGGTGGCACATGATTTTACATATCCTTTGGGACATATTGTAACTGCCAGTTTCTGGCATAATTTGCATCGTGACAGTCTTCATCTTACCATTGCCGATACAGGTTGGGGGAAAGCTGTCTGGGGAAAACTTTATGGACAGATGATAGCAGGAGCCAATATTTTTGTGTATGATCATGAAAAATTTACAACCGGCAGATATTCTTGGAAAGATTCAAGGATTATCATATCACTTCTTTATGTGCTCCTCCTACTATTTATCGTTTTTTAATTAAGGAGGATATTAGTAAATATGATCTTTCTTCTTTGGAATACTGTACTACGGCGGGAGAGGCTTTGAACTATTCTGTATATGAAACGTTCAAGAAAATCACAGGTATCCGTCTGATGGAAGGTTTTGGACAAACGGAAACTACATTGACTTTAGGTACTTTTCCCTGGATGGAGCCTAAACCCGGAAGTATGGGGGTACCTAATCCTCAATATGATATAGATTTGTTGACACACGACGGGCGTTCTGCTGAGGATGGAGAACAAGGTCAGATTGTTATTCGTACAGATAGGGGCAAACCATTGGGATTGTTCAAAGAATATTATCGTGCTTCGGAATTAACGGAAGATGCTTGGCATGATGGTATTTATTATACAGGTGATGTGGCTTGGCGTGACGAGGATGGTTATTTTTGGTTTGTAGGCCGTGCTGACGATGTGATCAAGAGTTCGGGTTATCGTATAGGCCGTTCGAGGTGGAAAGTGCTTTGATGACCCATCCGGCTGTTGTGGAATGTGCCATTACCGGTGTGCCTGATGAAATCCGTGGTCAGGTGGTAAAGGCGACGATTGTCCTTTCCAAAACTTTTAAGGGTAAGGAAGGACCTGAGTTGGTAAAGGAGTTGCAAGATCATGTGAAGCGTGTGACTGCTCCGTACAAGTACCCGCGTGTCATAGAGTTTGTAGAAGAACTTCCAAAGACCATCAGTGGAAAGATTCGTCGTGTGGAAATCCGTGAAAAGGATAAATAATCTGATCGGAGTTTTATTGGTAAAATAATTAAAAATGAAAAAGGTTTTACTTCTTGTGTTTTTAAGTCTGGCCTGGTTGTCAGCAAGTGCGCAAGCTTGGTTCCTATTACATGGACAGCCTATGGTCTGACTTTTGAGGCTCCAAAAGGGATTTTGGTGGAGGAGGATACAGAGGAGACTTTTCTTCTGAACAATTCCAGGTTTTATATCACCATTCAGTCTTTGGATTCGGATGGTATGACAAAAAGTGACTTGAAGAGTGTATTAAAAGACTATGCCAATGATGACGGGGTGAAAGACCAGTCGGCTGTGCAGGAGTTTGAGTTACCACAGTTTTTCGGTACTTATTTTAAAAGGAAGCTGCGAAACAGATCATTGTCTTTATGCTTGTCTGATGACTAAGGCGGCAGGTAGTGGATTTTATATATCTATTATCTATAGCAAGGAAAATGAAAATATTGCCGAAAAAATACTGAAAAGTTTTACAATGGAGGAATAAACAAAAGAGCGTTAATGCTTGTTTCTTAGATAAGAAAGCGTTCAAAATTTACCAGAAAATTACTAGATTATTAATAGCAAATGAAAGGACTGGCTTCGTGAGAAGGTAGTCCTTCTTTTTTGTGTAGTTATGAATGTTTAGGGAATCTATGATTCATGTGTAATATGCTTTGCCGACATCAGAATATCAAATGATTTTGGGCCATAATAAGGGACATTCAGAAAATAATATAAGTTAGCCAACTAATTCGTAATACTTTAAGTATGCATTAGCTGGCTAACTTATTATTCTATGAATGTTTCAGGTTAAGGCATTAACGTCCGGTCCACCATAAGGGGGTGATGATATTATCTGAGCCTCCTAATAACTCTACAGCTTGTTTATAGCCTTCGGGGTCTGCATTCTCCAGACTGGAAGGATATCGCATACGCTGTGGATAAAATTCCCATTTCTGTCCGTCTTTCCAAGAATTAGGATTCCAGACATTAACCATGTCTGAACCGGTCATTGAACTTCGTTTTGCAGGAATCTCAAAGAATGGTAATCCCAAACGGCGGAAATCCGACCACATTTCCAATACCAAATACGGAGTTTGTGCAATGAATTTTTGAGTGATAATTTTAGTCAGGTGGTCATTCAATGCTTTTCCATATAACGTTTTAGAAGCTGTAGGATATTCATAAGTAACAGTCTTCTGTTCCTTGCTGTATCCATCCACATAAGTCATTTGTTCAGCAGTAGGTTCAGTGGTATGATCAAATTTGACTGAAGTACCTACACGATTGTAGTTGGTGGAATTCAGATAATCATTCACATATTCGCTAACACCAAAGTATTCAAAACTAGCTTTAATACCGTTTTCATAGGCTTCTTTCGCTGTTGTTCCAGTGTTCCAACCATACAATGAAGCTTCTGCTAGCAAGAAATACGTTTCCCATGCTGCAAAGAATATGCGAGATTTTCCCTTACAATAGTCTTTACCCAACATTGGAAGAGTACAGCCGGGGCCATATCCATTTGTCACCAGTTGGTTATAAGCCAAGGTTGGCGACCATCCACACGCGAACCAGCGGGATAACCATTCCAACAACGAGTTGCATCAATCTTTATTTCTCCGGGATTATCCTTGTTAGGAATCGGATTTCCGTTTTCGTCTACTGTGTAAAGAACGAAATCTTTAGCTGTCCTGTCATTATATTTATCTATGTAGTTCTCAGCATTTTCATCATCAGGCAGACAGAATATCTTTAATGCACGAGGGTCAAGATTTTCCGGCATACCATCCAACCAATATTGTTTAGTAGGATTATCTGTATTAGCAACATAATGTCTGTCATATTTAATACCTAAATAATTAGCTGGTTTAACATAACTAGCCAAATCGGAACGTTGTTCTGTTACTTTAATACCACCTAAATTAGTCAGAAGATTGGCAACTGTTGAAGAAAGAACCTGATCGTCAAATGAACGGGTATATACTCCGGAAAAGACATCCCATCCATCATTTTCTTTTACTGCAAACATATCATCAGCCGTTAAAATCTTGTTACCTTTGGCTGCATCCTCAAATTCGGCCTGTGCAGTTGCCTTGTCGATGTTTGATAAACGCATGGCCAGACGCATACGGAGTGAATTTGCATATTTCTGCCACTTCACAGGATCATATTTTACATTGTCAAACGGGTCGCATTTACCTTCTGCCTCAACAGGCAGGACAGAGGTGTTGATAGCTGCTGCGGCTTCTTTCAACTCCTTTAAAATGAATTCATAATCATCTTTCTCTGAGTTGAAAACAGGATTTTCCCCTAGGAAACTTTCAATAGGATAAGGTCCGAAATTATCGACAAACTCACTGATAAGATAGGCACGCCAGATACGGGCAAACTGCTTTACGTTCGGGAAAAATTCTTTTTCATGTGCAGTGGTAGTGGCCGCTTCGAGCTGGTTCTCTACTGCTGTAATAGCCAACGTAGCATTTTTAATACTGGAACTGAGATCAGGATAATAATAAGCAGATGTGTAGTCATCACTATAGCGGCCTACGTTCAGAAAACTCATTTCTCCACAAATTCTGGCAGCACTAGCCCAATTATAGACTACTACACGTTCTGCGGTACCGGGATTCATCTGTGCCTGTCCTATAGAATTATTCAATGCATATTGAGGTTTTACATATTCCTCACCGGCGGCTGTGGGATTGGTATTGACTTCATCAAAGTCAGAGCAGGAAACTAATCCGGCGCAAAAGCCAAGCCCCAAAAATAATTTATTCATTGTTTTCATTGTTCTTTTTCTTTTTTATGATTAGAAACCAAGAGTTACATTAAACAGGTAAGAACGTGATGTCGGAGCTGACGAGTTCTCCAAACCTGTTGCATTAGTGCTTGTAGCATATACTGATTCCGGATCAATACCGTCCAAATGGCTTGAAATCATCCATACATTATTCACGGTGAAACCAAGCTTAACCTGTTGGAACGGAGTCTTTTTCAACATAGATGACGGGAAACGATAACTCAAGGCGATGTTACGCAAACGGATGTTGGTTGCATCATAAATATAAGCTTCCGAAATGCCGGCGCGACCTGTAGCCAAAGCTTTGTAATAACGTTCTAAAGAAACACTTTGATCATTTACCTTATAACCGTTACCATCTTTGATAACTCCCGCTACAACGATATCCTCACGTTTACCGCCTGGAGCAGTACATTCGGCAATACCACTACGTTGCAAGTTCATATTGGTGAATGAGAAAATATCGCCACCAAACGTCCGTCAATCAGGAACTAAGTGTGAAGTTTTTATAATTAAATGTATTTGTCCATCCTAATAGGAAGTCAGGCTGTTGTTCACCAATCTTATGCTTGTCACTAGTGGCCTGTGGCAGTCCTGATTCATTGAGTAATAATTGTCCTTTAAATTCTCCTTCTTCTACTCGTTGATATTTGGTACCCCAGATTTCACCATAAGCACCTCCCGCAACTGCATAAACCTGTAATGCGTCAGAACCTCCTAAAGCATACTGCATACCTGGTTTTCCCGGTAATAATTCAATAATCTTACTCTTGTTCTGAGAGAAGTTCAACTGAGTATCCCAACTAAATTGAGCTGTTTCGATAGGGCGTGCATTCAACATGATTTCAATACCGGTATTTTGAATGTTACCTGCATTTACTTTCATGTTATCATAACCGGAAAGGTTATTTAAAGGAATATTCATTAACTGGCGTTTTGCGTTTGTCTTGTACCATGCAAAGTCAACTCCTAAACGGTTATTGAAGAATTTCAATTCAGCACCGGCTTCCCAAGAAGTAATCAACTCGCTGCGTACATCTGCATCGTATTTGGTTTTTCCTTGTCCGGCAGTTGTATTGCCATTAGGGTCTGAACCAATACTATATGTATTATATAACTGATATGCATCCATATCGTTACCTACTTGTGCAAAAGATGCACGTGCTTTAGCATAAGTAAACCATTCGGGCATGCCTTTGCCTACTTTACCCACCATATCACTGATCACCCATGACAATGAAACAGACGGATAGAAGAATGAACGGTTTTCTTTATTCAAAGCTGATGACCAGTCATTACGGAAAGTTGCATCCAAGAATGCCCAACCATTATAGTTGATCCCAAGAGTTCCATACAAAGAATTGATTTTTTTATGAATATAGGTTTCGGTTATTGACAAATCTTTTTTGTCACCATTGGCTAAAGAGAATAAATCGGGCGCAGTCAATTTTCCCATAGAATTATCCAAACCTGTAGATTTTCTTTCCATTAAGTTACCACCAAAAGAGAAATTACCACCAAATTTTCCAAACAATTCATCCTTATGGCCACTGATCAAAAAGCTGAAATTATTTTCGAAGAACTTTTTCTCACTAGTGCTGTAACGGCTGTTCTTATTATTAGTAGGACTTCCTGCATACAATTTCTCTTCACCCTCAGTGAAATACATATCACTACCGGCTTTGATTTCAGCATCCAGCCAATCTGTAAATTTGTACTTCAATGATCCGTTCATCAGGAAACGATTGCGGCTATCTTTATTGGGATTATAATCTTTAGACCAATAAGGGTTGATACCCCCTTTACTCCACCAGATCATTTCGCCGAATTCGTCTTTGACAGGGCTGGAAAAGTCACGGATGTCAATAGTCGTAGGCATATTGAAAATAGTATAAAATGCATTATTCCCACGTGCACCACTGATAGGGCGGTTTTCTGCGAGGGTATTGATGTATTGTACTTTTGCATCAATGCTCCAACGATCATCTTTACCAAAAGTAGAAGATGCACGCAAAGTTAAGTTTGTACGGCTTAAGTTAGCACCCGGTATCATGCTGGAGTCATCCATACGATTCAATGAAGTGTAAATGGATGTTTTATCATACTGCTGCTGGAATGATATGCTTTCTGATAAGTTCACACCTGTATCAAAGAAATTTTTTACGTTATCAAAGATTTGCATATTTGCAGTTGTACCATCCCATTTTGTATAGCTTTGCCCTGTTACTTCAGGTCCCCAGCTATAGCTGTTAGTTGAGTCGAACACGCCATTCTCACCTTGTCCAAAGGCTTTTTGGCGTTTAGGGAGCATAAATGTTGTCTCAGCGGAAACTGAACCAGAGATGGTGATACCCAAACCTTCACGCTTTGTTCCTTTTTTAGTTGTAATCAAAATAACACCATTACCGGCACGAGAACCATAAAGTGCAGCAGCTGACGCACCTTTCAACACAGACATGGACTCAATATCTTCAGCATTAATATCTGAAAGTCCATTACCCATATCCAATGTCGGGTTATCAATATCATTATTACTTGCTCCTGTAAAGTTATCCATTGGCACACCATCGACAACAATTAACGGCTGGTTCAAACCTGTTACAGAATTCGCACCACGAAGCTGGATTTTGGAAGAACCGCCAGGACCATTACTTGAACGGATAATCTGGACACCTGAAACTTTACCTGTCAAAGCATTTGCGAGGTTCGTTTCACGAGCTTCAAGTAACGCGTCACCTTTTACCTCCTGCATGGCATAACCCAGTGCTTTTTTCTCACGTTTGATACCAAGAGCAGTCACTACAACTTCGCCCAATGTTTGTGTGTCATCCTGTAAAGTTACATTCATGGGTTGTCCATCCCAAGGGATCTCTACTGTTTGATAACCTACAAATGAAATTTGAATGATATCCCCTTTTTTCACATTGGATAAAGAGAAGTCGCCATCAAGTCCGGTTATCGTACCATTAGTCGTACCTTTCACTACTACAGACGCACCGATAACGGTTTCACCTGTAGCGTCTACTACAACTCCTGTACAAGCTCCATTTTGTTGTGTGATTTTCACATCGGCAACGCCGGGATTGGCGACCGCGTATGCTGATCCTGTAGAGGCACCCATTAGGAACAGCAACATACTGACTGATTTTAGTCGTTTTAACATAGCTGTGATTTTTTTTAAAGTTTATTGAAAATCAAGTAATTCCGTTTCCTTAGTTCCTTCAGAACTACTCTTGCAGCTATTGTGTTGATATTCAATGTAGTTGAATATGATAACGACAAAAAGAAATTTCCATTTAAAGCCGTTAAAACAAACTTTAAAATGGAAATTTTCTTACTTCATTTCTACCCAAATCACTACTTTGCACAAAGAAATAAGGGAGTATTACATTCCGTAAAAGAATGAGAACTTTCAATAATTGGTGGGAAAGTTTTTCATCTTACAAATGAAAACAGCATCGGCTCATTGTTTTAGAAAGTCCTTATCTTTTTCAAGAAGAATCAACTCTTTACTTACATATAAATAATATTTGCAAAATAATTCTATGTATAGTCCTGAAGGTCAAAATAAAACAATCCCCTTGTTTTTACAGGAAAAACAAGGGGAACTGTTATTCTTTAATTTTATTTTCAGTTCTTCGGTCCTTTGCCAAAATCAGGATTTTCTTTATCCATCCATACACGTTCGTCATGCAAAACTTGTGGATTTTTTGCATTTGTACCTTGATATGTATAACCTTGTGCTTTATATGCAGCGATAGTTATGTCATGTAACTGATCTGATTCCAAAGGCTCCATAACAGCAAATCTTCTAGGGATAGGATAAGAGTCACCCAATTGTTCGTCAAATTCCTTACGCGGTAAAATGGAACTATTCTTCATAGGAACACCAGAACGCATAATGTTAACATATTGATCAATCGGTGCATTAAAATAATGGAGATATTCTTGGATATACACTTTTTCCAAATCAGAAGCTTTATCTCCACTTAAATTATAAGCCTCTTTCTTAAGCAGTTCTGTCAGCCATTCCTCTTGCAGCTTAATGGAAACATCATGAGGGTCATTTACATAAGGACTGTCATAATAAGGTATATGATTCTGACCGGCAACATAATCATATCCTTTTACTGAAGCAGTGATACCGTCTGTAAAATACTCTTGGGCACTTTTTTGTCCATTCCAAGTAGCTCCCAACAGGGTGAATTCAGCCAAGAAGAAATTGGTTTCCGCTGCCGAAAAATACAGACCATACCAGCCATATTGTTGAGTGTCCTGAACCGGAGTAACATCCGGAGCATCCGGATAAGTATATGTCAACAAACCTTTTACCATTTCTTGATTCCGGTAAGTACACGGATAATAGCTTTTCTTGGCACCAGCTGCCGAGTACAAAACAAACAATTGTCCTGTGGGGTCAAAATAATCCTCGTATTTGTCCATCTGTCCTGCACCTATTTCTACAGGAAGACCATAATAACGTACCCAAGGTTCACCTGGGCCACCCCATTCTTTAAAGACTTTCTTTCCATTTTTAACCTCAGAAATTACATTCTTTTCTACAAAATCCGGCATTTCTCTTTTTGATCAAATAAGCCTGCACAACATTAGAATTGTAGTCATTCTTTTGGAAGAAATAAAGCAAACGCGGATCTTTGTTGTTTACCAAAAAGTCTATAAGATGTTGCGTACCTACTCCTACAGAAAAATCATTATTCCAATTGTTATCGAACTTACCCTTGTTATATACAAAGTCATCATCCGTAGTAGCAATTAAGCCAACAGGACTTTCTGCCACCTGTTTTACTATTTCAAAAGCACGGTTCCGGTCTTTGTTTATCAAACGGGCTGCAATTTTCAATTTCAAAGAATTGGCCAGTTTGTCCCATTTTTCAAATCACCTTTATAATAAAGTCCTGATTATTCAAAACATCTTTGATTTCGTTACTGCTCAGATAATTAATAGTCTGGTCCAGTTCTTTCAGCCATACTTCCAAAAGTTCCTCTTGAGTGTCATACTTAGGCAATAACAAAGGAGGATTGGTATATCTGGCTTGTTCTGCTTCTGTATATTGACGTGAGCCATATAGGTCGGCATCTTGGATACTTAAATAAACCAACAAAGGATTACAAAGATATTGGATATATTCATAAGTCGCTTTTTCCTCTTCAGGCAACTGGCTGATTTGATATCGAATCTCATTAGCATAACGAAGAACTTCGTTTACTTCATAACCACAACCATTGGCTTCATCAGTCGGACGATTTGAACGAGTTGTATTACCTCCTGATGAAACTGTTGTTTGCGACCAGGTAGAAAGATCATTAAATCCTCCAAACCACTGTGCATAATCTCCCGGTTGGAAAGAAGCCTCACATTTAGTGAACAGGAAACGAATATCAGGCTTTGTAATAGTAGACGGATCTGAATTTAATTCAGAGAATTCATCTACACAGGAAGTAAACATTACACTTCCTAAAAGCAGTGCGGCTGCTAAAGTTCTATATTTCATTGTTGATAATTCTTTTAAAGTTAACAATTAGAAATTGGCATTAATTGTAAATATGTAACTTGCCGTATAAGGCTCGAAACCACGAATACGGAACTCTGAAGCTGAATTAGAACGTACAGATTCCGGATTCAGGTTATTAGGTAATGAATTATACAGATATCCCAAATTACGTGCACTGAATGACAGGTTCAATCCTTTTGCACCCAGTTTGTGACTGATGCTATTAGGCAAACGATAATTTATAGTAATATTACGCAAAGCGATATAACTCAACTTGTGTACCCAAATGTCATCAATTGTCTGTGCTCCCCATGAATAATTATTTCCATACCATGAACCGGCATGAGTGGGTTCCAGTTTTCCTTCCTGTACCAGCTGTGCGTAAGACAGTCCGCTGACATCCATTTTTGTTCCATCCACCAAGGTTGCAATTGTTCCTTCTTTAAAAACACCTTCCGGAATCATACCATCAGTATATTGAATACCTTTGGAATCGGCATATTGACTAGTCCAAGTCATACCTCCATGTTCCGGGTCACGGTATTGCAAAGAGCTTTCTGTCCAACCGGCCTGAGTTCCGTATAAGTTACAGTAAGATGCCACCAAACCTCCAAAACGCATGTCCAGTCCGACATTCAAACTTAAATCTTTCCAAGTTAATGTTGTTGCTACAGATCCCAGAAAATCCGGTGTCATGTTGCCCACTACTTCCGCTGTTTTGCTTTTGTGCTCTATATGCGCCTCTCCAGCTGTCATCCCACTCCAACAAAGGTACACCGTTTTCATTACGTGCCTGAGTGACATCTGACATCAACACACCATAAGACTCACCGACTTTTGCTACAGAGCCGATATGATAGTCGTATGCGTTTACATAACCGGACAATTCAATATAGTTGGCAACATTAGGATGCAAGGATACAATTTTACTTCTGTTTCGTGTATAAGTGAAGTCCAGATCCCACTGCCAGTCTTTAGTTTTGATAGGAGTGGTATTTAATGCGATTTCAATACCTGAGTTTTGGATATTACCAGCATTTACCAACTGTTGGGTAACACCGGAAATAGCAGGAACATTGATTTTCATAATCTGGTCTGTGGTATTTTCCTTATAATAAGTGAAATCCAAATTCAAACGATTATTAAAAGTACGGAAATCCAAACCTATTTCCCATGAATTCTTACGTTCCGGTTTAAGGTCGGCAATCTTCATCAGTTTGTCCAGTTCATTGGTATAGATATTGCCGTCATACATTTCCATTGTGGCAAAAGAATACGTCTGATTGACAGCGTATGGGTCTGTATCATTACCTACTTGTGCCCATGATGCACGAAGTTTTGCCAAGTTAATCCATGAAGGCATACTTTCGCGGAAAGTTTCATTAATCAACCATGAACCTGATACAGAAGGATAGAAGTATGAGTGATTACCTGTACGATTGGCATATACCAATGCAGAAGACCAGTCATTACGTCCTGTAACATCCAAATAGACTTGATTCTTCCATCCTAAATTTAAAGCAAAAATGGCAGAAATAATTCTTTTGCTGCCCGATATGGTCGATTCGCTCTTTTTAGTCTTTTTTGAGTTCTCCACGAACCATTCTCCAGGCACCACCATTCCTCCGTCAGTTGATACTTTTGAATGTTGGGAAGAGGTGTTGTAATACTCAAATCGTGCGAATCCACCGAGTGAAAAATCTTTTATCTGCTTGCTGGCAGTAAAAGTTCCCCCTACGGTAAATTGTTCTTTTATATCTTGCGTAATACCATAATATCCTCCTTCGTTTGCATAACCGGAACCTAATTGCTTATCTTCTATAGAAGTATAATAACGGTTCATATTAGCGTCTGCTTTAAACTTCAGCCAATCTGTCATCTTTACATTTACTTCAAATGTAGGACGAATAACAGTTTCCTTCCGTACATAATCGTAATTATCTACTTTGAAGAAATAATTTTTAGCGCTGGAAGGAACCGAACCATATTGGTCACCATAGCTGGTACTGGCAATACCACCATGCTCACCTAAATATTTGTTCCGGAAATAATCTACGTCAAATAGCGGGTTAATCACATTGGTATTTGCATTGACAAACAATTCACCCGCATTCAGTTGTGCATTACGCGGTTTTGAGTTGGCAAAGCTAAAAGAAGCAGCAACATCCACCCAATCGTTCAACTTATGGCTAGCTTTCAACAACATGGAGTAACGTTCAAAAGTATTGTTTTCTGTTGTTGATTTGGCATTTTTATAAGATAAAGATGTATAAAATGATGTTTTTTCATTACCACCGCGAATAGAAACATTCGTGTTTGTATTGAATCCTAATTTATATAAATCCAGCATATTATTTTACGTGGAGATAGGTAGTCCATGTACCATCATAATTGCGGATTTGAGAGCCATCATATCTAGGACCAAAACCAAAGTTGGGTACTCCTACTAACGTATGTTCTCCATTCTGATTTACTGTAAACTGATGTTCATCCCACATACTTCCATTTTGGTCGGCATCAGATTGTCCCGGCATGTATCCTGGACCATATAAAGTTTGAATATCCGGAGTCTTGAAAGCATGGTCAATACCAAATGTTTGAGAAACGCTGATACCCAGCCCTTGTGTACCCTTACCGGATTTGGTGGTGATTACAACCGCACCATTCAAACCGCGGGAACCATACAATGCTGTTGCCGCAGCACCTTTCAATACTGATACAGTTTCAAAATCATCAGGATTTAAGTTTTTCAACTCATTACCATAGTCGCTGGCGTTGTTGGCACCTGCGTCCCAGTCTGCTGTCGTATTACCAGATACACCGTTATCCAGAATCACTCCATCCACCACATAGATAGGCTGGTTGTTGGAACTTAAGGTTGAAGCTCCACGAATCTGTATCTTGGTACCACCAAACAAACCACCATCTGATCCTGAGATTTCAACACCGGCTACTTTACCTTGCAATGCGGCTACCGGAGAAATGGTATTGGCAGCTTTTAATTCATCTCCCTTCACTTCAGTAACTGCATATCCCAAAGCTTTTTCTTCACGCTTCAATCCCAAAGCTGTAACCACAACTTCACCTAACTGTTGCGTATCATCTTTTAAAGTTACATCAATAGGCTGTCCGGTCCATTTTACTTCCTGTGTCTGATATCCTACAAAAGAAATAACAATGATATCTCCTTTTTTTACATTTGACAAAGAAAAATCACCGTCAAGTCCGGTAATAGTACCATTAGTCGTACCTTTTACTACTACAGATGCACCAATGACAGTTTCACCCGTAGCATCCTTGACAATTCCTGTACATGTACCACTTTGTTGTGTGATTTTCACATCGGCAACGCCGGGATTGGCGACCGCGTATGCTGCTCCTGTAGAGGCACCCATTAGGAACAGCAACATACTGACTGATTTTAGTCGTTTTAACATAGCTGTGATTTTTT
>ENA-OQMZ01000204-OQMZ01000204.1-human-gut-metagenome-genome-assembly--contig:-NODE-204-length-25713-cov-5.570546_pt1 | contig 25713 bp, 25 predicted proteins | sample MGYA00242621_ERZ504862 | MGnify/ENA primary metagenome ERZ504862 (study PRJEB26092, sample SAMD00036393) | human gut metagenome | host: Homo sapiens | study: EMG produced TPA metagenomics assembly of...
ATTAAAATGAACCTCCGCCTGAATTTGCCTATACACTCATTTTATCAATCCAGCTATAACTTTTTCCAACGAAGGCTTTGCATTTGCCGTAAGCCTCGTTATTTCCGGTAAAGCTGATAAGCATTCTGTTTCTTGCAAACAGCTTTTTGGCTATTGCAGCAAGCTTATCTGACACACTCTTTGGTGACTCTGAAAGTTCCTTTTCTATGTGGCATATAGAGCGGTAAAAAGCAATTCCCTTTAGCTCGTCCTGATAAAGCGCATAGCGCGAGAAGCTCGACATGCTTCGCATAGCTGCAACCAGATGACCGGAACTGCTAAGGTTAGCCTGAAGCCTTGCCTTAATCTGCGCTACAAGCTCACCCAGTCTCTTTGTATCTGTAAAATCCGATGTAAGAAGCATCTGCTCCATAAGCTCAAGTGCCTTGTCGATGTTTTTCTCCAACACTTTAAGCTTCACCTCAAATTTAAACACGAAATTATTTCTATCCTTAATATCCGGGTGACTTGCAGTACCTGTGCTGATTCCGCCGGTATATATGTTGGTGGCATTGGCTAAATCGGTATAGCTGTACTTTTCGGTGCTCACCAGCGAGTGCGTTTGTGAAGAAGCCAAGATAGCCAAGCTCACTCTGGGCAAAATCACCTGCATCAAATAAAAATGATATATAATCAATGCCGTTTGACTCTATGTCATGACGCACAACCTTTACATCCAAAAGTTCATCCTCAATGTTTGAAAAAGGCATAGCATTCTTTTTCATATCTGCTCTTGTAAGCATTGGAAGCTTGCGCAGATCCTCATCCGACGAAGGCTCCTCCTGGTATTTCTTTAAATGCTCTGTATCCTCAATCAGCTTTTTAATCTCTTCATCTGAAAGAGATGCCTTGTAATCGGAAAGCTCCTTTGCCAAAGCCTCCTCCCTCTCATTGCCAAGTCCACGCTTCGGCTTTACTGTGACAGATGAACCATGGGTATTGTCGAGCAGATACTCCTGTATAAGTTTTTCAAAATAATCAGTATCTACAGCCTTTCGAAGCTTAGCAAAGGTACCAAGACACTCCAGATGTATAAAAGGCTTCATATCATCAAACAGCCAGCTGTCTAAACAGTTTAATCCAAAAAGAAGTCCCTTAGGAAACTGTCCGAAGTCAGCCTCCCTGAATTTGAACTCGCTGCTGTTGATTCCCGCAAGCAATGCTTCTTTATTAATTCCTGTTTTAACAACTTCTTTAAGAGTGTTTTCTATAATACTTTCAAACTCATCTGCCTGAGATGCATTGGCATTCTTTGCCACAAACGAGAATACCGGCTGCAGAATGCCCGCATCATATGAGCCATACACATCATCACCGATTCCCGCATCTATCAATGCCTGCTTAACCGGTGCTCCCGGTGAGCTGACAAGTGCATAGTCAAGCACATCAAATGCCTGATAGAGCATCTCATCAAGCGTATCCCCTACCACACGGTTATAAGATAGATAAGTCTTATTCTCCTGTGAATCATCCATGGTAATTGAATACTGCGCCTCAACATTCTTTATTTTATCAAATGCAGGCTGTTTATTAATTTCTGAATTAACTTTTTTATAATCATACAGGCTCAGATATTCCTTATCCAGCCACTCAAGTCTCTCGACAACATCCATATCACCATACAGATAAATGTATGAATTGGATGGATGATAATACTTGTGATAGAAGTCCAGATATGCTTCATACGTAAGCTTAGGAATATACTCCGGATTACCACCAGAATCCTTGCTGTAGGTATTGTCAGGGAAAAGCGAGCGGTAAATCTGGCTTGAAAGCACCTCATCCGGCGATGAGTATGCTCCCTTCATCTCATTGTACACCACTCCGTTTATCTTAAGCTCGTCATCCTTGCCTGTAAGCTCATAGTGCCAGCCCTCCTGCTTGAATATTTCCTCGTACTTTGTGATATTCGGATTAAACACTGCATCCAGATACACATCCATGAGATTCTTAAAATCCTGGTCGTTGCAGCTTGCGATAGGATAAACTGTCTTGTCTGGGTATGTCATAGCATTTAAAAATGTATTGAGCGAGCCCTTTGCCAGCTCGATGAAGGGATCCTTTACAGGGAACTTCTTTGAACCACAGAGTGTGGTATGCTCAATAATATGCGGTACACCCGTCTCATCCTCCGGCGGAGTCTGAAGCTATATAAAAGACCTTGTTATCATCATTATTTGATAAAATGGCAATCCTTGCACCACTTTTTTTGTGTCTCAGAATGAATCCGTCCGACTGGACATCCTCCACTCTGTGCTCATCTAAAATCTCGTATTCAGCCAAATCGTGAATTGTCATCAATTATTCCTCCTAAAATGCGATGATGATAGTATACCACATTTTTACATATTATAGTTAAATTATAAGTATATTTACCACAAAAAATCTGTTAAAGTAATATTCTGTAACATCCGGCTTTAAAAGTCAGAGTCTATGCTCCTCTTTTGAATATTAACATCCATCTGTGGAAACGGAATTTCGATGTTATTTTTATCAAATGCTGTTTTAATTTCTTCTGTAAGCTGCCATTTTGTGTTCCAGTAATCCTCGTTCTTCACCCAGATTCTCGCACCAAGCTCTATTGCCGAATCCTGCAGCTCACTCACAAACACATTGCTCGGCTCATCGTGAAGCATCGTATCTGCTGATGTGACAACAGATTCCAGCACACTCTTTGCAAATGCTAAATCTGTGCTGTAGGATACTGTTACTCTCAAATCAAGCATCCTCTTATCCATCATAGATACATTTGTGATACACGAATCAGCAAGCTTTCCGTTTGGTATCATAACCATCTTGTTATCTATTGTCAAAAGCCTTGTATAAAACAGATTTATATCCTTTACAGTGCCTTCTGTACCACTTGAACCGTCAACTATGTAATCGCCCACGCTAAACGGCTTCATCAAAAGAATAAGCACGCCTCCTGCGAAATTCGACAGACTGCCCTGCAATGCCATACCTACAGTAAGTCCGGCAGAGCCAAGAACCGCTATAACAGAGCCGGTCGCCACTCCAAATCCCGAAAGCAGTGCCATGACAAGGATAAAATACAAAAAGTATTTAATAACATTTGCTAGAAATGATGCCACTGCAGCGTCCATTCTGCTTTTATCAAATCCTTTTTTAATTATTTTTACGACTGATTTAATCGCCTTAATACCTATAAGCAGTATCACTATCGCAACAACAAGCTGCACGAGAAAGCTGATAAGCGATGGCATATACTTCTCCAGATATGTCTTTACAATGCCCGGGTTTTCAATAACCTGCTGTACCTCGGTATTTGCAACCGGCACTGATACTTCACCAAGAATTTGTCTGATCATATAATCTCCTATATCTCTCTTATATCTCTCTTATATCTCTCTTATATCTCTCTTGTATCTCTCTTATATTTCTTATATATTTGTTATTTCCTTATAACCCACTAAATCCCCCATATAAAATATGGGGATCAGTATTTAAATCAAATATTAATTCACTATTTAATAACTCTCACTCTGAGCACTCCGTCAATGGCAGAAAGCTTCTCAACGTAGAAGCATCAATAGCTGAATCAAGATCAAGAAGTGAATATGCATAGTCACCCTTACCCTTGTTTGTCAGATCAGATACATTGATATCAGCCTCTGCAAGAGCTGTTGTAATCTGTCCAATCATACCCTTAACATTCTTGTGAAGGATTCCGACTCTGCCTGAAGCTGTGCATGCACCCATGCTGCAGTCAGGGAAGTTTACTGAATGAACGATATTACCATTCTCTAAGTAATCTCTCAGCTCCTTGACAGCCATAACTGCACAATTGTCCTCTGACTCTGCTGTAGATGCTCCAAGATGAGGTGTTACGATGCAGCCCTTTGCTCCAACAGTTGTGTTGTTAGGGAAATCTGAAACGTACTTCTTAACCTTTCCCTTGGCAAGTGCATCTACCATAGCCTCTTCATCAACAAGAAGATCTCTGGCAAAGTTTAATACGATAGCGGTTGGCTTCATCATTGCAATAGCATCAGCGTTTATCATCTTCTTTGTTGAATCAAGAAGAGGTACATGGATTGTGATGACATCACAGTTCTTGTAGATGTCCTCAACATTGCTGATATGCTTAACGCTTCTTGAAAGGTTCCATGCGGCATTTACTGAGATGTATGGATCATATCCGTAGACATCCATGCCCATATGTACTGCAGCATTTGCAACAAGTACACCGATGGCTCCAAGTCCGATAACACCGAGCTTCTTGCCTGAAATCTCTGTTCCTGCAAAGTTCTTTTTCTGCTTCTCGGCTGTCTTTGCAATATTCTCATCGTTCTGGTTTGCAAGACACCAGTCGATACCTCCAACGATATCTCTTGATGCATAAAGCATTCCGGCAAACACAAGCTCCTTAACACCGTTTGCATTGGCTCCCGGTGTGTTGAATACAACGATTCCCTGCTCGGCACACTTGTCAAGCGGAATATTGTTTACTCCTGCTCCTGCTCTTGCCACAGCAAGCACCTTGTCACCAAGCTCCATGTCATGCATAGCGGCACTTCTTACAAGTGCTGCATCTGCATCCTTAATATCATCAACCTTTTTATAATCGTCAGAGAACAGGTCAAGGCCTACTCCTGCGATTGGGTTTAAGCATGTGTAATTGAACATTATGCATTCTCCTCCTCAAACTTCTTCATAAACTCTACAAGCTTCTCAACGCCCTCTTTTGGCATAGCATTGTAGATAGATGCTCTCATTCCGCCAACTGTACGGTGTCCTTTAAGGTTTACAAATCCGGCTGCAGTTGCCTCCTTTACAAACTTGGCATCAAGCTCTGCATCTCCTGTTACAAACGGAACATTCATGAGTGATCTGTCCTCTTTTCTTACTGTTCCCTTAAAGAGCTTGCTCTGATCAAGGAAATCGTAGAGAATCTTGGCCTTCTCCTCATTTCTCTCCTTCATAACTGAAAGACCGCCCATCTTCTTGAGCCATTTGAATACCTTGCCACAGATATAGATGCCGTAGCATGGTGGTGTATTGTAAAGAGAATCATTATCGGCCTGAGTCTTCCACTTGAGCATGGTTGGTGTGCCCGGTAGACAATCATCTGTGATAAGGTCCTCTCTGATAATTGCTATAACTACTCCGGCAGGTCCTACATTCTTCTGTACTCCGCCATAGATAACAGCATATTTTGATACATCTACAGGCTCTGATAAGAAGCATGAAGATACATCAGCTACAAGGTTCTTTCCCTTTGTGTTTGGAAGCTTCTTGTACTTTGTTCCGTAGATAGTATTGTTCTCGCAGATGTATACATAATCCATATCATCTGTGATTGGTAAATCTGAGCAGTCAGGTATGTATGAGAAGGTCTCATCTGCAGACGAAGCAAGCTCTACGGCGTCTCCGTAAATCTTAGCCTCGGCAAACGCCTTTTTAGCCCACTGACCTGTGATAATGTATCCTGCTTTTTTATTTTTCATAAGGTTCATCGGTACCTCAGCGAAGAACTGTGAAGCACCACCCTGAAGGAAAAGTACCTTGTAATTGTCAGGTATATTCATAAGCTCGCGGAGATCCTTCTCAGCATCCTTGATGATGTCATCAAACCATTTAGATCTGTGGCTCATCTCCATAACCGACATTCCGCTTCCCTTATAATCCATCATCTCTGCTGCTGCTTCCTGCAATACCTCCTCAGGTAAAACTGCAGGTCCTGCTGAAAAATTGTAAACTCTACTCACTCTAATTTCCTCCTTGTGTCGCATTGTAGTCCTCTTCATCGAAAGACTCGTTGATAGGCTTGCCCGGTGCAACCATAGGCCATACCTTGTCATCTGAATCAATGATACAATCGATGACAAACGGTGTCTTGCTCTTTAAGGCATCTGCAAATGCTTTTTCAAATTCTTCCTGGGTCTTAACACGTCGTGCGGTGGCTCCCATTGCCTCTGAAAGCTTTACATAATCCACCCCATCATCGAGTACGGTTGCCGAGTAATGCTTCTCGTAAAAAAAAGTCTGCCACTGGCGTACCATTCCAAGTACATGGTTGTTTATTATAACCTCGATAAGAGGAAGCTTTTCTCTTGAAGCTGTTGCAAGCTCGTTCATGTTCATTCTAAAGCATCCGTCACCTGCAATATTGACTACAGTCCTGTCAGGATTAGCTGTCTGGGCACCGATTGCAGCACCGAGACCGTATCCCATTGTACCAAGACCTCCTGATGTAAGAAGAGTTCTCGGCTTGCTGTATTTGTAATACTGGGCTGCCCACATCTGATGCTGGCCGACCTCAGTAACCATTATAGCATTTCCTTTTGTCATTTCATAGATTTTTTCAATAACAAATGGTCCGCTAAGTCCCTCTTTGTGATATGTAAGAGGAAAAGTCTTTGCATATGCAAGCACATGCTCAACCCATGAATTGTGGTCAAGCTGTGTGAGCTTTTTGTTGATGCGTGTAAGGATTTCCTTCACATCGCCTATAACACTCGATGTAACACGGATATTTTTATTAATCTCTGCTGCGTCTACATCAAACTGTAATATCTTGGCCTGGTCTGCAAACTTTTTAGGATTGCCAAGCACTCTGTCCGAAAAACGTGTACCAATCGCAATCAAAAGGTCGCACTCTGAAACTCCAAGGTTTGATGTCTTTGTGCCATGCATACCAAGCATGCCTGTGTAGTTATCACTTGTGCCATCATATGCACCCTTGCCCATGAGCGTATCGCAAACAGGCGCATTCACCTTGTCTACAAATTCCTTAAGCTCTTTGCTTGCTCCGGAGAGAACCACTCCCCCTCCTACAAATATATATGGCTTTTTGGATGCTTTTATGAGTTCAATTGCATTATCAATGTCACTGTCTGTAATTGTTTCTGTCTCACGCTCAGGAGGCTTGATTTCCTGTTTGGTGTACTCTACCAGATCTGCCGTAACATTCTTTGGAATATCCACAAGTACAGGACCCGGTCTGCCTTTTCTTGCTATATTGAAAGCTCTGCGTATTGTATCTGCAAGCTTCTCTACATCCTTTACAATAAAGCTATATTTGGTTACAGGCGTTGTAATTCCGGCAATATCTATCTCCTGAAAGCTGTCCTTTCCAAGTAACGAGACTCCGACATTACATGTGATTGCAACGATTGGAATCGAATCCATGTATGCTGTCGAAATTCCTGTGACCAGATTTGTCGCCCCCGGTCCGCTTGTAGCCAGACAGACGCCAACTTTTCCGGTGCTTCTCGCATAGCCGTCGGCCGCATGGCTTGCTCCCTGCTCATGTGAGGTCAGCACATGCTTAATCTCCGGATGCTTGTAGAGCTCGTCATAGACATTAAGGATGGCTCCTCCCGGATAACCGAATACTGTGTCAACACCCTGTTCTTTTAAGCATTCTATAATAACCTGTGATCCTGTTAACTGCATCTTGTATTCCTCTTTTTCTTATACGAATCCTTTACGATAATAGGTAAAAACTTATTCGTACTGAATTTTCTATCAAAATATATACTACGCATTCTGCTCGCCCGGAAGTGCAAGGATGGCTCCTCTGTTTCCTGATGTAACAAGCGCTGCGTATCTCTTCAAATAGCCTGTTGTAACCTTCGGCTCCCTTGGCTGCCACTTTGCCTTACGCTCAGCAAGCACCTCGTCTGACACATCGAGCTCAAGCTTCATGTTTGGAATATCAATCTTTATGATATCTCCCTCTTCAACCAGGGCAATCGGTCCGCCTACTGCGGCCTCAGGTGAAACATGACCTATTGAAGCTCCTCTTGAAGCTCCTGAAAAACGTCCGTCTGTGATGAGTGCTACAGAGCTTCCAAGTCCCATTCCGGCAATAGCGGATGTAGGGTTAAGCATCTCTCTCATTCCAGGGCCGCCCTTTGGTCCCTCGTATCTGATGACAACCACATCACCCTCTACGATCTTGCCGCCCTTTATTGCTGCAATTGCATCCTCCTCACAGTCAAATACCCTTGCAGGTCCCTCATGAACCATCATCTCATCGACAACTGCTGAACGCTTTACTACAGAGCCGTCCGGAGCCAGATTTCCTTTAAGCACTGCAAGTCCTCCGGTCTTTGAATATGGATTGTCTACCGGTCTGATGACCTCAGGGTCCCTATTGACTGCATTCTTTATATTCTCTCCAACTGTCTTTCCTGTAACAGTCATACAGTCTGTATTTAAAAGTCCGATATCAGCAAGCTCTTTCATGACAGCCCACACACCGCCGGCCTCGTTTAAGTCCTCCATATATGTAGGGCCTGCCGGGGCAAGGTGGCAGAGATTTGGTGTTCTCTCACTGATTGGATTTGCAAAGCTGATATCAAAATCAAAGCCTATCTCATGAGCGATAGCCGGAAGATGAAGCATAGAGTTTGTAGAACAGCCGAGTGCCATATCAACTGTGAGTGCGTTCATTATTGCATCCTTTGTGATGATATCTCTTGCTTTGATGCCCTTGTTGTACATATCCATAACAGCCATTCCCGCATGCTTTGCAAGACGTATACGCTCTGAATATACAGCAGGGATTGTTCCGTTTCCACGAAGTCCCATACCGAGTGCCTCTGTAAGACAGTTCATAGAGTTGGCTGTGTACATTCCCGAGCATGAACCGCAGGTAGGACATACCTTGTTCTCATACTCACATACATCATCCTCAGTCATAGTACCAGCAGCGTATGAGCCGACAGCCTCAAACATCGATGAAAGACTTCTCTTTCTGCTTACGTGGCCAGCAAGCATTGGACCGCCTGATACAAATACTGTAGGCAGATTAAGACGTGCAGCCGCCATCAGAAGTCCCGGCACGTTCTTGTCACAGTTTGGAACCATTACAAGTGCATCAAACTGATGAGCGATTGCCATACACTCTGTAGAATCAGCAATCAGATCTCTTGTGACAAGGGAATATTTCATACCCACATGTCCCATTGCAATACCATCGCAGACTGCAATTGCAGGAAATACTACAGGCACTCCTCCTGCCTCTGCAACTCCAAGCTTTACAGCCTCAACGATTTTATCTATATTCATATGGCCCGGAACAATCTCATTGAATGAGCTTACGATTCCGACCATAGGCTTTTTCATTTCCTCCGGTGTAAAACCAAGAGCATTAAATAAACTTCTTGCCGGTGCCTGCTGCATTCCGCTCTTGCGTTATCACTTATCATATTTTATCTCCTTATTTATCTCCGACTATTTCTTTGAGTACTTCATCATTACTACTGTATACACAACGATCTGCCTATCTATAACCTGTTAGCTGTCTATTATAAAGTCATGCAGCTACACACGTTCTGCGATGAGATCACCCATCTGTGCTGTGCCTACCTGTGTGATACCCTCTGTAGTCTCACCCGGCTGTGGCATGATGTCGATTGTCCTGTAGCCCTCCTTAAGCACCTGCTTTACAGCATCCTCGATTGCCTGTGCTTCCTTGTCCAGATCAAATGAATAGCGAAGCATCATGGCTGCTGAAAGGATTGTTGCGATAGGATTTGCAATGCCCTTTCCTGCGATATCAGGAGCAGATCCGCCACTTGGCTCGTAAGTCCGAACTTTGTATCATTAAGGCTTGCTGATGAAAGCATACCGATCGAGCCTGTCACCATACTTGCTTCATCTGATAAAATATCGCCAAACATATTCTCTGTAAGGATAACATCAAACTGCTTAGGATCCTTTACAAGCTGCATTGCACAGTTATCAACAAGCATATGCTCGTATGTAACCTCCGGATAATCCTTAGCGACCTCCTCGACGATCTTTCTCCATAATCTGGAAGAATCAAGCACATTTGCCTTGTCTACAGATGTGACCTTTTTCCTTCTCTTCATGGCTATATCAAAGCCTCGCTTTGCGATTCTTCTGATTTCATTCTCATTGTATGTCAGTGTATCTGTGGCCGTAACAACTCCGTCCACCTCTTTTGTCTCTCTGGCTCCGAAGTAAAGACCTCCTGTAAGCTCACGCATAATCATCATATCAAATCCGTCTCCGATGATATCGGCACGGAGCGGGCATGCTGCAGCAAGCTCCTTGTACAGATATGCCGGTCTAAGATTTGCAAACAGATTGAGTGACTTTCTAAGCTTTAAAAGTCCTGCCTCCGGACGAAGCTCAGGGGCCAGCTTGTACCATGGTGATGTGGCTGTGTTGCCACCGATTGAACCCATCAGCACCGCATCTGAATCAAGCGCAGTCGCAATAGCCTCATCTGTAAGAGGAACACCTGTAGCATCAATTGAGCAACCACCCATAAGGATGTCTGTGTAGTTGAAGCTGTGTCCATACTTGTCTGCTATTTTGTCCAATACCTTCTTTGCCTCAGTGACTATCTCCGGTCCGATTCCGTCTCCGGAAATTACACCAACTTTATATTCCATAATTTCTTACCTCTTTTACATAAAAATACATATTCTTATATTAAAGCATTAAAGTAGTTATTTCAATATGCCGGGATATTTTACTTTTTCATGCAATTTATAACTGTAGCTTATAATAACTGCATACTATAATAACAGTTTTTTATTATTATTGCAAGAGATGCGGATAATAAGAAAACCGCCACTTATGTGACGGCTTTACAAATCTGCATTATTTAGCTGAATCCTCTGCTTTCTCAAGGTCAGCGATAGCTGACTTCTGCATTGGAATACGGCAGTTCTTGTTGTTACCAAACTCAACGATTACAGTATCGTCCTCGATATCGATAACTGTACCGTAAAATCCACTTGTTGTAAGAACTGTGTCTCCTGTTGCAACCTCTTTAAGCATTAGCTCCTTTTTCTTCTGCTCCTTCTTCTGTGGACGGATCATAAGAAAATACATAACTGCGAAAAGTACTACTAACCAGACAATCATTCCAACTGTTCCTGCTGCCTGACCGTTTGCTAAAATTGATGTCATCAATTGTTCCTCCTAAATATTCTATAATTGATGTGTTTTAAGCACTATTACCATAATACACGTTAAACGTGCTAACGGCAAGGATTTTTTATCATTTTCGAGATTTTTTATATTTATCTGCTAGCTCTGCTCTCCCTGTGTCATTCCATAGAGCTTTTCAGCCTTGTATGAGGCAAAACGGCCTGCATCAAGTGAATCCCTTATCTCCTCCATCATGTTGTTGTAGAAATACAAATTATGGAGCACGCACAGTCTCATTCCGAGCATCTCCTTTGCCTTTAAAAGATGCCTGATATATGCACGCGAATATGTGCGGCAGGCAGGACAGTTACAGCCCTCCTCAATAGGGCGCATATCCTTCTGATACTTCTGGTTGAACAGATTAAGCTTGCCGTGATTCGTGTATACATGTCCGTGACGGCCGTTTCTGCTTGGGTATACACAGTCAAAGAAGTCGATTCCTCTCTCTACACCCTCAAGTATATTGGCAGGAGTTCCTACTCCCATCAGGTATGTAGGTTTATTAACAGGCAGATAAGGCACTGTTTCATCAAGAATATGGTACATCTCCTCATGGCTCTCTCCTACCGCCAGTCCGCCGACAGCATATCCATCCAGCTCAAGCTCAGAAATGCGCTTTGCATGGTCAATTCTTATATCATCATAAATAGCTCCCTGATTGATACCGAATAAAAGCTGCTCCTTGTTGATAGTATCCGGTAAGCTGTTTAAGCGTGCCATCTCCTTTTTGCACCTCTCAAGCCAGCGCGCGGTCCTGTTTACAGAGTTTGTCACATACTGTCTGTCTGCAACACTCGATGGGCACTCGTCAAATGCCATAGCTATCGTGGAGCCGAGGTTTGACTGTATCTGCATGCTCTCCTCAGGTCCCATAAAAATCTTGGCACCGTCAATATGCGAGTTGAAGTACACGCCCTCCTCCTTTATTTTGCGAAGACCTGCCAGTGAAAACACCTGGAATCCGCCGGAATCTGTAAGGATTGGTCTGTCCCACACCATGAATTTGTGCAGTCCTCCAAGCTCTTTAATGATTTTGTCTCCGGTTCTTACATGCAGGTGATATGTATTTGACAGCTCAACCTGACACTTTATCTCCTTTAAATCGTCCGTAGAGACAGCGCCCTTTATCGCACCTACTGTTCCTACATTCATAAATACAGGTGTCTGTATATCTCCATGCACAGTATGGAATGTACCTCTCTTGGCACGTCCCTCTTGTTTTAGTAACTCATATTTAGCCATATTTTCGTTTAATTCTCCTGTTTCTTTTACTTATCGCCATTGCCTACGATTTTTCTGATTAATATTCCGTTGGTCAGCAGTGTGGTATCTATGCAATGCCTCTCAAAAGTACCTCGCCATCCTTTGGCACCTCAATATCCTCATCAGAGCAGTTGACTATAACCTCCACATATGTATCCACCCAGCCCATCTTTCTGAACTGGATTACCCTTGGATTGTCAGCAAAATCGTCAGGGAAATGAAAGTTTCTGCCCTTTAAAAGCGGCTCACTCGCCCTTAAATGAACGAGCTTTGATACCATCTCAATGCGCTCCTTAAACCTGCCTGCCTCAATATCATCCACGGCATACATCGTCTGCAGTCAGGGTCATAGCTGCCCGGCATGGCAATCTCAGTGCCGTAATATATACATGGGCTGCCCGGCATGGCAAAAAGCACTGCAAGCTGTGCAAAGTACTGGTCGAGATTCTTTGTATCAGAGCGAAGGCGCTTTGTATCATGTGAATCAAGCAGATTGAAAAGCACATCATTGGTCTGCTGCATGTAGTTGGTATAACATCTGTTTATGGTATACTCAAAATCCTGATTTGTCTGGCTCTTATCTATCCAGAAATCCTTTATGCTCTCTCCAAGCGGATAGTTCATAACCGCATCGAACTCATCTCCACGCAACCACGGAAGAGCATTATGCCATATTTCTCCCAAAATGTAAATATCCGGATTGATTTCCTTAAGCCTTGCCCTAAGCTCCTTGCAGAAGCGGTGTGACACCTCATTTGCCACATCAAGGCGCAGTCCGTCTATATGATAATTTTCTACCCAGTTGGCACAGATATCGATAAAGTATTTTCGCACCGCCGGATTATTTGTATTTAGCTTTGGCATATTGTCAAAAAATCCAAACGTATAAAACTGACCCTTTTTGGCCGCTCCATGCTTAAAGTCAAGAGGCCATTCATTGATCATAAACCAGTCGTAATATTCTGAATCTGTCCCCTTTGCTAAAACATCCTGCCACGGTGCAAAATAATAGCCACAGTGGTTGAACACTCCGTCAAGCATTATTCTCATATCACGCTTATGGGCTTCTAGCACAAGCCTCTTAAAGGTCTCTTCATCTCCAAAGCGCGGGTCTATCTTTGCATAATCCGTTGTATCATACTTATGATTGCTCGGTGACTCATTTATCGGTGTCAGGTAGATTCCGTTTATTCCAAGCTCCTTTAAGTAATCAAGCTTTTGAATGATTCCTGCGAGGTCTCCGCCGAAGCACTCCTCATTTTTGACCTTTCCCCTGTTTCTCCACGGAACAACATAATCAGGGTCTATCGAGTGGTCTCCATTGCAGAATCTATCCGGAAATATCTGATACCATATAGTGTCATTTACCCACTTCGGTGTGACCGGAATATCACACGGATTCATCCATGGGAACACAAAGCACTGGCGGCTCCTGCCTCAAGTGCCATCTGCTCTGCACTCACGAAGCCATCCTCAAAGTAAAACCATCTCTCATCCTCTGTGATGAGCTCAAAATAATATTTAAGTCTCTTGAATGGTGGCTTTACCGTGGTTGTCCACCATATCTGGTGCTTTAATTTCTTTTTAAATATAATCGGCTGCTTATCGCCATTCCAGGTCTCCCCACCACCTAAGATACCGGCTGCGAATGGGTCACCGAGTATGATATTTACTTCCTTCACATCATAACCGGTCTTTATATTTATGATTAATTCATCCTCATTTAAAGGATAGCAGTAGTTGTCGTATGCCTGGTGAAATACCCCGTTAAATTCCATGTTTTCTCCCTCTTTTGCTGTCTTATTGTAGTCGTTGTAGCATTGCTTCATTGTGGTCCTGAGGACGGCACGTAAATATAGTTACATATATACATAATTATATACAAACATAGTTCGAAAGTTATCTAAATAAAATAATATCATAGTTTTCTTGACTATTCAACTTGGTATTACTTATAATATAGCTATTATTGTAACTATAGGAGCCTTCCGTGAGAACAAGAAAGACCGTTGCTATTACCGTTCATCCTACCTAATAGTGTGTCCAGCAACGATTACAGCCCATTTAAAATGTCTTTTCGAGGCATGGGATGCAATCCCTCAATAATTAACACTATGGCGCATCGGCTTTTTTATTCTCTATGGTTCTAAATAGTTATATACTATATAAAAAGGAGACCATCATGGCAGGTTCATCATACGGAAATATTTTTAGGGTAACAACATGGGGAGAATCACACGGAAAGGGCTTAGGGGTCGTTGTGGACGGCGTTCCTGCGGGGCTTGAGCTGTGTGAGGAGGATATTCAGATATTCTTAAACAGAAGAAAGCCGGGACAGTCTAAGTTCACTACTCCACGCAAGGAGGATGATGCGGTTGAAATTCTCTCCGGTGTGTTTGAGGGAAAGACTACAGGTACACCTGTTTCTATGGTTGTGTGGAATAAAAATCAGAAATCAAAGGATTACAGTGAGATTGCTTCATACTATCGTCCGGGGCATGCTGACTTTTGCTTTGATGAGAAATACGGCTTCAGAGACTACAGAGGCGGAGGTCGTTCTTCGGGACGCGAGACAATAGGCCGTGTTGCAGCAGGTGCTATCGCTGTAAAGATGCTCTCGAGCCTTGGCATAAAATTTCTTACATACACCAGATCAATAGGTCCTGTTACAATTAATGAGGTTAATTTTGATGCCCATGAGATTTACAACAATTCACTTTATATGCCTGATGCCGATGCAGCGCTAAAAGCTTCTGAATATCTGGAGGAATGCCTTAAATCACTCAATTCCTCAGGCGGTGTGTGTGAATGTGTCATCACAGGTCTTCCTGTCGGGCTCGGTGATCCTGTATTCGAGAAAATTGATGCCAATCTGGCAAAAGCTATTATGTCTATCGGAGCTGTAAAGGGCTTCGAAATCGGCGATGGCTTTGATGCAGCAAAGGCAACCGGACTTACAAACAATGATGCCTTTATTATGATGGATGGCGCTGTTTCAAAAGAGACAAATCACTCCGGTGGTACTCTCGGCGGCATGACAGACGGCTCACCGCTTATTTTCAGAGCTGCCATAAAGCCTACTCCTTCAATCGCAGCTACACAGCACACTGTAAATAAATCCGGTGAAGATATAGAGATTTCCATCAAGGGACGTCATGACCCGATTATCGTGCCACGTGCTGTTGTTGTTGTTGAAGCTATGGCTGCAATTACTATTGCGGATGCACTGCTTATGAATATGGGGGCACGCATGGACCGCATCACAGATTTTTATAAAAAAATTATAACTTTGTCCTATATTAAAAAGCATCTATCCGGTTTTTTTTCCGGACAGATGCTTTTTATCTATTTCATTGGAACAATCTGTAATGTTTTTCCTAGTGAATTCAAAATATATTTTAGAATATATTTCCAATGAGCAGCGGATTAAACAACATATACTGCGCATTCGTCACCCCAAAAGCCACAAGCGCCAGTGGCAGCACAATAAAAAGGACGCATGATATAATCACAGACATGCCGCTTCTTAAGTATTTAAACATTGCAAAAACAAACAGGCTGACCAGTAATCCCCCTATAAAGCGCATCAGCATTATGATAAGTATATACTGCCCTACCGATATATTCTGCGAAACACGCCACAGATGCTCCATACTTGCTGCCGGAGCATTAAGCCCCTGCGTGCCATATGCCGAAAGCACATTGCACAGCCGCACAATATATACAAGTGCAAATGCTGTGACCGTGCCCAAAAAGCCAAGTATGCATTTGATTCCCATATGCTGCTTCCTGCCACGGCGGGTAGTCCTTAAAAGCCGGATTTCATGGTTTGCATAATCCGCTCCACATATACCGCAGGCTATTGCTATTAGGAGAATAACATACACAAAGGCCTGTGCTGTATCACGGTTTTTGAAGTCTGTTCTGTCGGTAAGGATATCATAGCCCTTTTCAAAAAACAGCCAGCCCTTTTTTAACGTCTTAAGATAATCCACATGTGCTGTAAGCTTGTTGAATGCCTCCTGTCTGCTCAGTTCATCCTTGTACTTTATATTGATATAGCTTTCACTCTTCCCCTGCTCCATATCGTAAGCAATGTTATCTGACAGTCTGTCGTATTTTGCTCTTTCTTCATCCAGAAGCTCATTGGTTTTGGCAGTTAAAGGCCCATAATATTTGTCCATATATTCCTTGTAATACACCTCATCAACCGAGTCATAGGAAAGCTTCTCTGCCGGATTCCACCATACCACAAAAAGAGCTGCCGCAATCAATATAAGTAACACTTTTCCCGTAACAAGTGCCTTATAGCATTCGTGCAAAAATAAAGATGTATGACAGCCTGTATTTTTACCGCAGGCAAAGCCGGGCAGTAAAAGCAGCTTCTTTTCATGCACCGAATTGAGATAATTTGTAACCGCAAAAATACATACAGCTATACACACAAGCCAGAACAAGCCATACAATACCCCGGTATTAAGCGGATATCCAAACAGATTGATATTGACATAATCAGAAAAAAGTCTGCCTGTCCTGACTCCGTACATGATATTTATGTACTTAAGGAAGGCTAGGAAGCTGGTTCCTGATATCGTTGTGTAGCAGATAGCCTCAATAACCACGGTCACTGCAGAAGCAACGAACACAAATATAATATTGTCAAGCGCTGCGCATATCAGCATAAAAAACATGCCAAGCAATATAAAGCTTATTATTTTCACAGGAAAATAGCATGCCAGAAATTGCCCTATACTAAGCTTAAACGGACTGCCATAGTACAGATAAACACTTTGAAGCGGACTTTTCAGATTTATCGGATTGTAAAAGCACATGCTTATGACTGCATTGATGCCATACAACAGTAAGGTGATAAGAATGACCGCCATAATCATCACAAATGACTTTGACGCCATAAGCTGCCTTCTGCCCCTTGCAGTTGTTCTAAGCAATGCAAGCTGGTTCTCGCTTTTTTCATAAAAAACAAGGTTGAGCGCAATGATAAAAAGCATAATCACAGCCACATAGTCGGTAAGCTCATTGTCTGTAATATTCAAAAGTCCCGATGCATCAATAACCTCAGGCACTGTACCTTTAAGCTTACTGTAGACTCTGCTCGTTTTAGCAGCATTTTTCTCTGCGAAGCCTCCATTGCCGGAAAACTTATTCATAATCGAAATCTCGTCAGCCTTTTCATTTACAGAGTCGAGATACTCATCATAAGACAGACATGCTCCTACTTCCTTGTATACCCTGCTGCACAGACTAATCCTGCCGTAAGTTTCTGCCGTCATCTGCCTTTGTTCAATTTCCGGCAAAACATCCTCACGACTGTAATTGCTTATTTCGCCATACAGCGCGCTGTAGTCCTTATCTGTATACCCATCATCATTTACGGTATTCATGGTATACAGTCCAAGAACAGGATTAAGAACAAGCAAAAACAAAAGAATAAGCACTGTTCTTTTAGTCAATAGTTTACATATTTCGTTTTTTACTATATCCATTTTCAGTCCCCATTAAGATACAAATACAAGTCCTCAAGATTTGGCCGCACAGCCTCCTTCTGCCATCTGCCATCATACGAATCGGCAATAATGCGGGCTATGACACCGTCTGCATCCCTTGAAATATTGCTCACCTTGTATCCGGTGTTTACCTCATCTATCTCATTATCCGATAAAAAGATATTCCATACCTTTCCATCCAGCTCCTTAAGCAGCTTTGACGGAGAACCACTCCTTATTATTTTACCGTTGCTTAACATAACTATCTCTTTGGCGATAAACTCTACATCCGTAACCACATGAGTCGCAATAATAACAATCTTGTCCTTTGCAACCTCTGATATCAGATTGCGGATTCTGATTCTCTCCTTTGGGTCAAGCCCCGCCGTTGGCTCATCCAGTATAAGGATGCCGGGATTGCCTATGAGTGCCTGTGCTATCAGTGCTCTCTGCTTCATTCCACCCGAAAAAGCGCCAAGCTTTTTTCCAAGAACATCATCAAGCTTTACCATGCGCACATAGTGCTCTATATCTTTACCGGCTTCACTCTTTTTTAACCCTTTCAGGGATGCCATAAAGTAAAGAAAGCGCCTAAGACTAAGCTCCGGATATATATTCTGCTGCTGCGGCATATATCCGAGAAGCTTCCTGTATTCACTTCCAAGCTCGTCTATGCCCCTTCCGTCAAGCAGCACACGGCCTTTTGATGGAGTCAGATTGTCAGAAATGAGATTCATCATAGTTGATTTACCGGCTCCATTAGGTCCCAAAAGCCATATATGCCGGGTGTAAATGAAAAAGACACATCATCCAGCGCAGTTTTATCCTTATAAACTTTTGTAAGCCCCTCCAATTCAAGTGTCATTGCTTATATTCCTCCCACTGACTTCTCACGCTTTCAAGATAGCTGTCCATTCCATCTGCTGTAAGCTTTTGTACGGCACCGTCTAAAGTATCATCTACAGTGGCACCATGCAGTCCTGTCATGAAATCATCTAAATCTGTTGAAATACTGCCCATATTCTTAGTATCCGGTTCGAAGCCGATAAACGGAGACAATGTGGCATTGTCATAAAAGTCAAAAAACTCCTTCTTACGATTGTCCACATATTTCTCGTTCTTTGTCGGATAAACATTCACGAAAAGATTAAGACTAAACTTCGTCAGATAGTCATCATCCAGACTGCCTCCATCACAAGCTTCTGCAATGCCATCTTTTAGCTTATAATCCTTATCTTTTTCACCGTACAAAAGGATATTGCCATACTTTTCATTTCCATATAACAGACTAAGGAAATCCATCGCAGCAGAAGCATCCTTTGCTTTCTTTGCTACACCGATGGAGCCGTTTATCCTTGATGAAAGGTAAGTCTTTACTTCCTTTACCGTGATATTGTCCTTTTTGAAATTTTCATCCACGCTACCGACACATAAAGCAGCCGCAAAATTGCCTGCCTTGATATTTTTTAATATCTGAGCATCATTCAGCCCCGGATTGTTGAGATATGTTATCTCATTTGTCAAATCATCAGACATATAGCCGTCTTTCTTCATCCGGTCAAGCACCCTCAGATACCCGGTAAATTTCTGTGACTCTAAAGGATTTCCAACAGACATAGTATCATAGTCGAAGCAGAGCCCGTTTCTTATCTCACAGCCAAGCATATCATCAAATCTATATCCGTTTATGAGATACTCGAACCTTGGAGTATCACTTTTATCCCATTTAACACCCTGAAGTATCTGATATATTCCGTCTATGCTGCCATCCCATGCACTTATCGCATCGTCAGAAACGTAATCCCTGTTGAAGGCTGCATAAACTCCCTCATCACTTGCAAGTGCTGACGGAATCGAATAAATATGCTTATCGCATTTAACCATCTCCCAAAGATTCTTTGGAAAAGCCTCATAAAGTGTTTTTCCTTTATCGCCTGATAAGATATCATCAAGATTCAGGACCAGATCCGAGCGTACCAGATCATACACCGGATTATTTCCGGCAGCATCACCGAAACCCAGGAATGCTATATCTGTTTTACCGTTTTCCAAGGCTCCCTCAACAGCCTGTCCGTAATTGTCATAGGACAAGGTTTTGATTTCGAGCTCATAATCATGTCCGTCCGCAGCAAGTGCATCGTTGAACTTCTTTAGATTATTCTTATCAATCTTACAAATATCAGGTACAGCAAACGTTATAACCTGCGCATCTGAATTTCTTTTGTTCTCTGATTCTTCTTTATCAGCTTTATCCGACTTTTTTGTTTTATCAGCCGACTCTGTCCGGCCTTCGCTGACAGCTCCGGCATTATCCGTTTTTCTGTTAAGGCAGACTGCCGCCACTGCTATAACAACAATGACTGCTACTGCAACCGCTATCAAAATACCCTTTTTCTTACTATTCTTCATCATCAAAACACCTCAATTCCTTTGGTTCAAATACTCCCTTGTTCAATTCATCAAGACTTATTACCCCAAGGCACAACTTTCCGTTATCATTTGTATATGTGACATATACCGACTGACCGCATATGCTTGCAATGCTAAATGCCTTTTCAGTAGACAGCTTCATCAGTTCTTCACTCTTATCATCCTTCAAGCGATAATATGTCACTTCATCACTTTTTTCTTCAGAAAGGGCATAATATAAAAAGTCTCCGCTCTTTTTTAATGGTCCATATTGTGTTTTTCCATCCGCATCTATCGGAAGCTGTCTTGTCTGTCTGCTTTCGGTGTCAAACACAAAATATCCATCCTTTGACGAATAATAACCATCGCCATCTAACAGCCTAAGATCGTTAATATGGTCTATTTCCGTCAGACATGTTGTCTTTTCATCTGCTATATCATATTGATATATTCCATTAAGCATATTATCATAAGCAAAAGACTCCGCATCATCTGACGCTCCCTCCTCTATCATCAGCTCTGTAACATCATCTCCAAACCGCACAGTCGAATAGTACACTACTTCGTCTTCATAATATATGTCCGTAATATTTGCCTGTTCGCTTGTTATCTTATCACTCATATACACCTTGTAATTATCGAGATCTATAACAAAAATACCGGCTTCAGGCTTATCATCATTTACAATCTGTCCTTCATCATTAAGCTCTATTCTGTTACTGTAAGCTCCTATAACATAATTATCCCTGTACAAAACAGCCGTAACATTCTGAACATTCTCTAATTTGGCTGCTTTTTTACGATTCTCACCGTTTGAGTCCATAACATACAGATATTGAACTGTCATATCTTCATCCGACATATTTCCTACATAATAAAGATGGTCATTGTAAAGCACCGTTCCGGCTCCTTCTAAACCATAAAAAGCTGCAGGACATGAGGCTTCTCATTGGAGCCCGAGAATCCTTCATGTGTGCAGTTGGGCTTATCGCAATAGACCATGTCCTTGCCTGATGCCGTATCGATGAGATGCAGTATTCCGGAATCATCAAGATACAGTACATTGTCTTCTGAATAATTACATCGTACATCTCCAGAGCCATATGTGTACATTGTATTGGATGTACTGCGGTTTCTATTCTTTATTATAAAAACCGCAGTCACAATACAGATGATAAGTATGAAGATGATTGATGCGATTAATATGCGTTTTTTCTTCATAGTGCCCCTCCCTTTTTGATAATATTATACATAAAACAAATTACTCCGAATACAAAAGGCGAAATTAGTACTTTTCAAGGTGAATTTATTAAATTTTCATCAATATTTTCACGGTGAACCGTTCATCTGAACACTCAAAATCCAGTGTGCTTATATATTTATCAAGCACTTTCTTTACATTCTTTAATCCATAACCATGTTCTCTTACAGATTGTTTTGTCGTAATCGGCAATCCCCCTTTAAATATCACTTTTTGTAAACACCTGTTACTAATCTCAACAACAAGTGAATCCATTAAATAATTAATTTCCAAATCTATGCTTGGATTTTTTTACATCTTTTTGTGCCTCTATCGCATTCTCCAAAAGGTTTCCAAAAATAATATTCATATCATATGCCGATAATTTTAAATCACTCGGAACCACAACTTTTACATTCAACTGAATTTTCTTATCCACCGCACGCTGAAGCATATAATTTAAAACTGTATCAAGCGCCGTATTTCCCGAATCAACCAGTCGCCTTGATTCTACAAGATTATTCTCCATAGCTGACACATAATTTTTTATCTGTTCTATTTCGCCTGTTGAAGCAAGCACCGAAATCTCTGCAAAATGACGTTTCATATCATGGCGAAACGATCTTAATGCCTCCATGTTTTCATTCTGAAGCATAATCTCTCTTTCATAAGAACTAACCTGATCTCTAAGTGCCTGATTTTCCAAAGCCTTCTGAGAAGACTTAACAAGATCATCCATCAGATATGAAATAATAATATTCACAAGCAGAAATGCTCCGCACACTAACGAAAGAGAAAATGATGACACGGTTTTATCCATAAATATTACTATTGATGTTATAATACATACTAATAACGACGCAATAATAAACAACCAATAGCGATTATTCAGCTCTATGCCTAAATCATTTTCAAAAAATCTTTCTGTAATCAACTGTGTAGCATGCAATAATAAAAGAGCAAATATACTTACAAAAGCTGAATATCCATCATATCCAAATGGTTTTATCAAAAATGCACTTACTACTAAATCTATGAGACAGCTTACTGCCAAAATATAAAAAACAAATATACATTTTCTTTTTATCGTACCATTATATGATAAAGCAATTGCTGACAGCCCTAAGAAAATACTAAGGAAATTAAATATCGGTTTATGAAAAAACAAGTTTACAAATATCGCTATAAAAACACTAAATAAATATGCAAATACCTTTCGCACTCTGTTTCCATCATTATCAAAAAAGTATGAGTAAATCTTTCTGCAATAACAGTCTGAGCTACCTTTGTAAACAAAATAACCATTGCTCTTTCAAAAGTCATATCACTTCCTTACTCCTTCCATAGTTAAAAACTGCTTGCTTAAATGAAGCCCTTTTAGACTGTGCTATACTTATTTCCATACCATTTTTCAGTAAAACAGCATCACTTTTCCATGATTTAATACATTTTATATTGACTATATATGACTTGCTTATGCAGACAAACTGAAACGGAAGATTTGATACAATATCACTAAGTTTTCCATAATAAGATACACTTTCACCATCGGTTTTACATATAGTAATAGTTTTATTTCTGCTGGAAAACAACATAATTTCACCATACGGAATAGAATATCCTGTCTTATTATATGTATATCTGAATTCTTTTTTCTGCACATCTTCAAGTTGTAATATTTTAGTCATGGTATCACACAAAACATTATCATCTATCGGTTTTATAAGGAAATCATATGGATGAATTTGAAAAAGCTCCATAGCATAGCTTGTTTTATGAGAAATAAACACAATATTCATCCTGTCATTATGAAGCGTTTCCCTTATATATTTTCCTGCACAAACCCCATTATCACCCGGTAACTCAATATCAAGAAAAAGTATCTGCGGATTGAACTCTTTTATGTCTCTGCATAATGACATAGAATCATACCATACTTCAACCTCGCATTTTTCAGCTCTATTCTTAAAATATTCAATTATTACTTTTTCGAGTACAGCGCACTGATTAATCTCTCATCACATATTGCCACTTTATAAATCATTTGTTATTTTTCCTTCTGTTATCTTACTCCCAAATTACTTTTTTATAATTTTATCTAACATAATAGATAAAATCAACAATCCATGCACAAAACGACCATTTTTTGCAGAAAATGGACATAAATTGTGGTTACACCTCATAACATATTATAACGGGATAATTATAGAAAAACTAAATTCATTATCCTCATTTTTAATAACATATTCGCCATTGTATTTTTCTACAATTTGAATAATATTTTTTATGCCAATACCATGCATTTCCGGTTCATCTTTTTTACTTGTTTTTATTTCATTACCACTGTAAATAATTAGATTACTGCATGTATTTCTCACCGAAAGAACTATAAGATTTTCCTCTATCACAAACTTTAGTTTTATAGTTTTCTTTTTCTCACATTTTTCACATGCTTCAATAGCATTATTTAGCAGATTTGCTAAAATCACTACCAAATCCTCATCCTTTATTACAATTTTTGATAAATCATTTACCTTAAACACAAAAACAATATTCTTACTGATAGCCTCCTGATACTTTGTATTAAGAATGGCATTTATTATCACATGATTTGTATTGATTACATTTTTTTTCTCCAATAAAAGTATTGCTGATATTTCTTACATATTTACTTGCCTTGTCATATTCATGAGCTTTCAATAAGGATTCTATACACAATATATGATTTTTAAATTCATGTGACTTTTTCTTCTGAATTTCATAATTTTCCGAAATAGAACGGTACATATCAATTTGGTTTTTAAACTGTAGTCCCAATATTTCCTTTTCATGCAATTTAGCTTCACTGGTTACAATATCGTTAATCAGGAAATATACAAATATATTCATCACAGCCAATCCCAAGGAGATAGAATATAAAACGTTCGCCTGCACTTCATTTTTTGTATATGGAAACGTCATAATCATTGCTATAATTGTAATTATTGTAAATACAGGAAAAAACAAAAATCTCCCCATATTTTGTCAGGTAAAGTCTCTGTTGATTTTTTTCCAAAGTGTTTTTTTAGCAGTAAGATACATAAAAATACGGTAATCTTGCTAAAAATAACAACCAAGCTTCCCTCTAACGCATATCCTTTTTGTACCTCACCCGCTTTTGAAATAATTGTGTTATTACTAATATAAGCTATATAATCAACTATGATTGATAATCCTTGATATAATAATGCAAAAATGACTTGATTTTTTTATAACTAATTTCAAAATAAAAACTCATAAATTATAACTGCAGCCAGTACAACCAACGTCATTTTCAATATAAGCATATCAGACAAAAATAATCCGCATAAATAATAGCAGCAAATCAATGATAGCATCAGCAAAACTTTTTGACTTTTTTCTTAATCTCGAATTTTCTTTGCAAAAAACATCGTAAAATAAATTACAACATATCGCTTCAAATATAATAATTACTAAACTGAAAAAATATGTAAACATATATCACAATTCTCCCTTATATGAAATGAATGCATCCTTCACATTCTTATATCTTGCCTTAGGTATGAGCAATTCCTGATTATTACATAACAGTACTTTATAACATTTAACACTCCTAATATATTTCAAATTAGTCAAATAGCTTTGATGGATTCTAATAAAATGGAAATCTTTTAGTTCATTTTCCAGCTCATTTAATGTGCCATATAAATTATAGATTTTGATTTTATCCTCCATGATATAGAATTGCAGTTTATGTAATTTGCTTTCAATATATAGTATATTGTCTATATTAATCTCCTTTTCTCCTTCATTGAACTTGAATTTTTTCTTTTTTACTACCAAATTCATCTTATGAAGAATGGCATCCATGCATTCGCTTATGGAAGCCTCCAAATTAGTATTATTTTTCAACAGGTATCTTATGGCATCGACCTTGTAGCCCTCCAACGAATAATTTATATAAGCTGTCACAAATACAATATATATTTCAGAACTATATTCCCTGATTTTTTGTGCCGTAACAATTCCATCAACATCATCCATATTAATATCCAAAAAAATGATGTTGTATTGTTTAATTTCAATTCCTAAATCAATTATTTCCTTACCTGATGAAAATGTATCTATTTCATAAGAAATCTCTTTTTCGTTTAAATAGGCTGCAACATATTTATTTATATTATCTCTAAATACTTTTTCATCATCACATATAGTCTATTTTTAACATTTTTTCTCCATTACTATCTTGTTGTATTTCTAAGTTTATTATTTCAACAAATTTTTCAAAATAATCCGTATTTTTTACGAAAAATCCGACAA
>ENA-OQMZ01000205-OQMZ01000205.1-human-gut-metagenome-genome-assembly--contig:-NODE-205-length-25650-cov-2.322846_pt1 | contig 25650 bp, 33 predicted proteins | sample MGYA00242621_ERZ504862 | MGnify/ENA primary metagenome ERZ504862 (study PRJEB26092, sample SAMD00036393) | human gut metagenome | host: Homo sapiens | study: EMG produced TPA metagenomics assembly of...
TAAATGCATGTTAGTCCAAAAGACATCTCTGCGCCGGATCTGCTATCATCAAATTGCATCTGCTGTGATTCTTTTTCCATCAATATAATAATCTTCTACTGTCATTTTATTCTGTGTGAGTGTTCCGGTCTTATCCGAACAGATAACAGATACGCTTCCAAGACCTTCCACAGCCTGAAGCTTACGAATGATCGCGTGCTCCTTTGCCATCTTCTGTGTTCCGAAAGAAAGGACGATCGTCACGATGGAGCTTAAAGCTTCCGGAATCGCTGCGACTGCAAGTGCTACTGCAAACATAAATGCACTGCTGATCTTCTCACCGCGGAATACACTGATCGCAAACAGAATTCCGCAAAATATCAGGATCAGAATGGAAAGCTTCTTTCCAAAATCATCCAGATTCGCCTGAAGTGGCGTCTGTTTTTCCGAAGTCGATTTCAGAAGTCCCGCAATCTTTCCAACCTCTGTCTGCATTCCTACATTCGTTACAACCGCTCTGCCACGCCCATATGTGACAAAGCTTCCGGAAAACAGCATATTTGTCCGATCACCAAGCGGTGCTTCTTCCAAAATAATGTCCATACTCTTTTCAACCGCAAGACTTTCTCCGGTAAGGGCACTTTCATCGACCTTAAGACTTGCATTTTCAATCAATCTTCCATCGGCCGGGATCATATCACCTGCTTCAAGAAGGATCACATCTCCTACAACCAGTTCTCTTGCCGGGAGCTGTACCGCCACACCATCACGTAATACCTTTGCCTCCGGTCCGGAAAGCTTCTTTAAGCTCTGCAGGGACTGCTCAGCCTTTACTGTCTGCACAGTTCCCAAAATCGCATTGATCGTAATAACGATCACGATAACTGCTGCACTTTCCACATCTCCAAGCATACCGGATATTACTGCCGATGCGATCAGGATCAGCACCAGAAAATCCTTATACTGTTCAAAGAAGATCTGCAAAATACTTTTTTTCTTTCCTTCTGCAAGCTCATTCCATCCGCACTTCTCTCTGGACCGTCTGACCTGTTCATCGGTAAGCCCTGATTCCCTGCTTTCCACACGCTCGAGAACTTCTTCTGCTGTCTGCTGATAAATTTCTTTCATTACCTTTGCCTCCTTTTTTGCAAATATTCACCAACTGTAATTTTTTATGCAATAAAGGATTTTTTGATAAAAGGATATAAAAAAAGAAACCCTTATTGCACAACAAAAAATGCAATAAAAGTCTCACCATTTCCCTGCAGCGCCGGATGTTTCCACCGTACTGACGACACTGCAAACGCAGATTTCCAAACGTAGGTTACTCCCCTTTATCAGTTTTAATAGTATAACAGGATCGGTACCTCTGTCAAGATACTTTATAAATCACACCTTGCAAATATGATACTCCGGTAACAGAAAAACTCCCATTTTTTGAATGGAAGTTTTCTGTTACCCTGAAAGTATTATAGGCCTGCAGCCGTTTTATTACCTTTTAAGATTTATTACTCTGATCAGCCACAATATTTCCCTGTACAACTCTTCCCTGGTCTTTTCCTTTTCTCAGTCCTCGAACTACCTGCACATTTCCAAGAATCAGATAATCCATTTCTCTCTTAGTGATTTTCGCAAAATTTTTCTTTGAAACAAAATAGAAGGTAACTCCCATCAACACCCACACGATCAGTGCTGCAAAGGACTGTGGAGCCATGAATGCAGGAGAACCGGGCACGATCAGAAGCAGCAATATTACAACAGAGATCACACAGCCGCCCATTGCTACTGCCGGATGGATTTATTTGTATCTGTATCATCGCCATATTTTTTCAGAAGAATATAAGCACCTGCACAGGTAAAGAAATATCCGAACGCAGTACCTACGGAACACATATCTACAACCCAGCCGATCACTTCTCTGCCGAAAAATGGGCAGATACAGCAGATGATCATGGTAAACCCAACACATATGGACGGAGTTTTATGCTCCGGATGAACCTTTTCAAAAGCTGACGGAAGCATTTTTGCTCTTGCCATACCAAATAAAAGACGGCTGGATGTCATAAAGAATCCGTTCATACCGGTAAAAATCCCCATGCACACTGCCAGTGCCACAAAGCACACACCAACTTTTCCCATTGCAAGATCAAGAACTGCACCTGTATGCCATTTTACAAGAGTTCCATTCGCATCTGTCATAGTCAGAACCTGCTGCCAGGGAACAACACAATCTGTCACCAGTGCCATTGCACCATAGATCAAAGCACCTACGATCAATGCTGAAATGATCAGCATTTTGCACTTCTGTGGTGGAAAATCATATTCTTCTGCCGCCTGTGGAATACAGTCAAATCCTACATAAAGGAACGGAGCCAATGCCAGGATAGATACAAAACCGCTTCCAAGAGACTTGCCTTCGGCTCCGTATGCCGGCTGCAAGTTTGAAGCATCAAAATGTCCTGTTGCGATCACACCAATGACTGATACAACAACCGCTGCACACATGATAAGGACCATCGCAAGCTGAAGATTTCCTACAGATTTCGCACCTTTGTAATTCATGATCCCGAAAAGTATGATAAAGAACAGGGATAATCCGACTTCACCCATATATACATCATATCCTGCAATTGTATACAGGTAACCTCTGTTAAAGACTCCAGGAAAAATATAGGATGCCAATACCGGAAGTGCCGTTGCATTCAAAGCTACAATAGACAGATATCCAAGCGACAGCATCCATCCGCATATGTACGAAGCAGTTCTTCCAAAGCCTTTATATGCATAGGCAAATTCACCACCCGCTACCGGGAATTTTGCGATCATATAAGAATAGCTGTAGCCTACCACGATCATTAAAAGACCGCCTGCCAGAAATCCCAGAAACAGCGGGAGCGGTCCACCTGCACGTTCTGTCCAGAGACCACCCTGTATAAAACATCCCCATCCAATGATGGAACCGACTGCAACTGCCCAGATCGAACCAGGTCCCATGGATTTTTTTAATTTTGTTCTTTTATTTCTTTCACCCATATATATCCTCCTGCTTCATCAATCATATCATTCATCATCATCTTCTCTGGTTTCTTCACTGATCGTATATGCCTCACTGATATCGGAAACAAAAATTTTTCCATCACCATAATGTCCATACTGCCCACTCTTTGCACTGTTAATGATAATATCTACAACCTCATCTTTTTCTTTGTCCCCAACAGTAATATACAGCATGTTTTTTGCCATTTCTTGATAAAGGACATCCCCTACTTGAATTCCTTTTTCCTTACCTCTTCCTGAAATTGCCCATTTTGAAAAAGCAAAATATCCTTCCTGCTCCAGTGCTTTGATGACATCCATGACTTTTTCAGGTCTTACGATTGCTGTGATCAGTTTCATAATCCTTCATCTCCCATCCATAAATACAAAAAGAGCCCAGATACCAAAGTATCCGGACTCCATCGTCTTCTTTTTATATTATCATTATTTTTTTCAATATTCAATCAAAATCTTTCACTTACCGTCCAGATATCGATACATCTCATCCAGCATCTCGTCTGTGATCTCTACCGGATTGTTATAAAGGTTCGGGTGTCTGCTGATGCGAACCAGCTCTGCAATCTGATCATCATTAAGCTCCAGATCCTTCAGATCACACCGCAATCCCATTTTTTTCTTTAATTCAAGAACTGCATCCGCCATCTCTTCTGCATCTTTGAATCCAATCCTTCTGGCAAATTCCTCTACACGTTCACCACCTTCGCCTTTTGCATTGATTCTTATAAAATAATCCAGGGTCAGGCCACACGCCTCGCCATGCGGGATGTGATAAATATTGGTCAATGGAAATGAACACGCATGGGACGAAGTAGTTTTCGGTAAAGTAAACGCCAATCCTGCGATCAAAGATGCTTCGCACATTTTCTCCCTTGCTTCCTCATCATCTGGCTTCCTGTATGCTCTGTAAACATATTTGAATACCAGTTCTGCTGCATGCATCGCAAGTACATCACAGATCGGCTGATGACCTTTGCTCCAATAGCCTTCGATCGCATGGGAAAGAACATCAATTCCTGTTCCTGCCGTAACCTGCGGTGGCATTGTATAAGTAAGTTCCGGATCAATGATAGCTGCTGCCGGATAAAATCCCTCTGATACGATCGGCGCTTTTTTTCCATTTGCATGATCCGAAAGAACTGATACACAGGTCACTTCACTTCCTGTTCCTGCAGTCGTAGGAACTGCGATCAGTGGAAGATGTTTCTCCGGCATTGCTACTCCGATTCCATGATACTTACGGATAGAATCCGAAGTCAGAGCTACACTGGCAGCTGCTTTGGCACAATCCATGGGACTGCCTCCACCCAGTGCTACCACAAATCCGATATTTTCTGCCGGATCACTTCCGCACAGGCATCTACCTCTGCAACGTCCGGGTTTGGAGAAACATCTCCAAAAGAAGCAACGATCATTCCTTCTGACTCTTTTATGACCTTTTCGGCAAGACCGCTTTTAAAGAAAAACGGTCCTGCACCAGAAGGCCTCTTTCGCAGCCAAGCTCTCTGGCTATTTCTTTGATTTCTTTTACTCTGCCTTTGCCGAAATGAATTTTTACCGGCTGTAGATAATCCCAGTTCATAGGCTACCTCCTGCTTTATCAGTCACAAAATTTTTCATCGACCATTGTAAGCACTTCATCAAGGATCGGGAGATACTCTTCCAGCTCCTCTTTCGTGATGATCAGTGGCGGACAGATTTCAATAAAGTTCTCACGTCCGAAGGTTGCAAAGCCACGTTTTTTTTTAATCTGCAAATATCCACGCATTACCGGTCCGGGTACGCCGTATTCCTGCATCGGTTCTCTGGTTTCTTTATTCTTGACTACTTCAAGTGCACCGAACAAACCGATACATCTTGCTTCACCAATACATTTATGCTTCTTTACCATCTCATCCATAAACGGAGCAACGATCTCGTGCATCTCAGCTACATGGCCCTCGATGTCGTGTTCTCTATAATATTTCATTGCTGCTACACCAGCCGCACATGCAAGTGTATGTCCACTGTAAGTAAGTCCGCACTGAAGAACATTTTCCTCAAAATACTCCGCAACCTTTTTACTTACAATACATCCGCCCAGCTGTACATAACCACAGGTAACACCTTTTGCAAATGTAATGATATCCGGTTTCATGTCGAAATTCATAAATGCAAACATTTTTCCTGTACGGTAAAATCCTGCCATAACCTCATCACAGATCAAAAGGATTCCATATTTGTCACAAAGTGCACGAACACCTTCCATATATCCGTCTGGAGGAAGAATGACACCGTTTGCACCTACTATAGACTCCATCAGGATCGCTGCCACATTTCCGGGGCCTTCATATCTGAGCTGCAGATCCAGCGCATCCAGATATTTCTTCGTTACCTCTGCATCATCAACTCCTTTTGTATATCCGTCACGATACATCTGAGGGTTCATAAAGTGTACGAACCCATTTGCACCACCGATCTCTGCTGCATATCTTCTCCAGTCACCGGAAGCATTGGATGCTCCAAGTGTAGCTCCATGATAGCTTCTGTAGCAGGAAAAGATCTTGGTTCTTCCGGTTACCATACGTGCCATTTTTATAGCATTCTCATTGGATTCTGCTCCACCATTTGTGAAGAAAACTCTCTTGTATGTATCTGCTCCTGCTGCTTCTACAAGCATTTTTGCCAGCATGCTCTTAGGCTCGGATGCATATGCCGGTGCCATGAAGCACATCTTATCAGCCTGTTCCTTGATCGCTTCAACGATCTCCGGAAGCTCATGTCCGAGGTTGGAACACACCAGAAGTGAAGCCATATCTGCATATTTTTTTCCATCATAATCGTAAAAATAAATTCCCTCGGCTCTTTCTACCGGCAAAGTATCTGCTCCTGATCTTGCCCATGACTGCATCACATAATCTTTGTGCATCTGTGCTACTTCTTTTCCTGTTAAACTCATAATAACTTCCTCCTCTTTATCTGTAATTCAGTTTTAAATATTGTTCATTTTTGCGGTAAACAAACTTATTATTTGTTGTAGAATAAGAAAAGCGCCCGGCCCACATTCATTTGTGAACCAGACGCCTTTGTCTTATCTGAGTCATATATTACTCTCGACACTGGCTGTCTGCAATAGACATCTATCCAATTATTTTTGTGCTGCAGCACAATCGTTATTATTCTGCTGCCGCATTTTCCTTTTACATTTCATTCATCTGATATAACAGGAAACCCAGCCTCAGCTGAAAACGCACATCAAAATCAGAAAGATTTTTCCCCAGTATCTCAGCAACCCTTCCAAGCTTATAATTAATTGTATTTCGATGTACGATCAATTCCTGTGACGCACTTTTGACACTGCAGTCGTTAGCCAGGTAGCACTGAAGTACTCTGACCAGATCTGAGTGGTTCATCTCATCATATTCATACAATGGAGCTACTGTATCTGCCAGATATTCCGATATTGCTTCTTTATCTGTAAGTGTGAGCAGTACCCTGTAAATCCCAAGATCTTTGTAAAAAATAATCTTTCCGCCATCTGTGCTTTGCTCGCCCGGAACCTGACAGCCACATAATAGATCAGACATTTTTTCCGCAAACTGATAGCTCTTATAAATCTGCCTGATCCCGGAAATCTGCTTACTTACACTTACAAAAATCTGTTCCTTCTGACATACCATCCTGCATAGTATCTGAAAAATCCTCTCTGTAGTTTTTCTGCATGTTTCATCAGAATAATCACACAAAACCAGAAGAATCTGCTTATCCTGGGCACAACACAAAATCCCATTATAATTACAGCGGATATGACTGCTCAGTTTAGATAAAATCTGCTCTAGCCTTGTTCCTGTTACACGATCATTGTCTTCCAGAACACACACATTCACAACCGTATATGCACTGTCTGTAAAATACCCTTTTCTCATCAGTGCCGAAACATACAGTTCTTCCTGGGACGGACATAAAAAGGCATTGTTCAGTGCCGTCGCAACCTCAATTGCGTTCTGCTGCTCTTTTGTTATTGCAAAACATATGATCCGCATGATTTCAGCCATTCGAACCCTCCACGGTACTTCAAATACCGGGAATCCCTTTTCATTTGCAAAATCAATAACATCCTGTCCGATCTCACTGATATAAGGCCCTATATTGATCACGATTCCACTGGCTTTGTTTCGCCATACTTCCTTTACCAGACGAAGAAGAGTCAGATTTTCATTCAATCCTAATCCAGTTGTAAAAGTAAGCTCCTGTCCCTGCAGAAATGCAGAAATCGTGTCGCTGTCTACCATATGCGTCCATGACACTTCATGATCCAGTCCTGTCTCACCTGCTACCAGCTTCATCTCCAGATGCTGTACCTGTTTTATGATCTCACGCAATGTTACTGCCATATTTATACACCTTTCTCCACCGCAGCTTCCTGTGATCAACTGCATCAGACGATCAAAGATACTCCAGATATCAGAAGCAATATATAAGTCAAATTCAGAAATACCTTCTGAGATACTTTACATACCAGCTTTTTACCTAACCATGTAGCTATAAGTAATGGCAAGATACTGATACAGATCAGTCGAATATCTGCCATTCCAACCAGGCCGCTCCTGAACTGGGTAACCATCAGAAAAAAATTCAGCACCACCCATACAGGGGCCACTGTCGCACGAAATTCTTCTTTTTCTTTCAGTACCTGTGTTGCATAGATCACAAGTAAAGCCCCTCCTGATACAAACATACCATGAATTATCCCTGCCAGGATCAGAACTATCCACAAAATGAGATCCGGAAGTTTTTTCTCTGTATGGATGCACAGATTCTTTAATGCAACTACGACGATTATGATTCCATATATTGTCAGAAGAATATTTTCAGATTTCACGATCCGGCAGATCTGTATCCCTGCAAACATTCCAAACAACATGACCGCAGACATCTTAAGCAATTCTTTCCAGTTTATATGTCGATATCCGGTCACTGCGATCATCAGTCCGGACAGCCAGGCCATAACATTCAGGACCACCTTTGCATGATCCAGCCCAAGCAAATAAACGGAAGGCGGCATCGCCAATACCGTACCGGCAAACCCTGTGATAGCCTGAATAACATTAGAAACAAACAATACAAGCAAAAATAACAATTCTTTCATAGAGCATTCTTCCTTTTCTGTATTATCTGTTTACCGCACACTCTTTATCACTGCTGATAAAAATAAAAAGACGCTTTGCATAATGACTGCAAAAACGTCTTTGTTTTTCTACACACTCAATTTTAGCACGCTAAAAGGCAAAAGTCAACAGTTGCCTTTATCCATTACCTTGACACATTCTTTTGTATTATTATTTTTTGCTATTTTTCTTAATGACAGCTATGGCTTCCACATCCATGCTCACCACATGTATGTCCTTCCCCGTGGCTCTGCTCATGATGAGAACACTTAACATCCGGATTATAATCGAGTGTTTCATTGATAAATGCTTCTACTGCTTCATCCGCATCTCCGGAAACTCCTCCGAAAAGCTTAATGCCGGCTGCCGCTAACGCTGTCTGTGCGCCGCCTCCGATTCCGCCACAGATCAAAACATCTGCATTCAATGCTTTAAGAACTCCTGCCAATGCGCCATGTCCGCTTCCATTCGTATCTACTACTTCTGAATGTACTACTTTTCCTTCCTCTACATCGTAAATCTTAAATGTTTCTGTGTGTCCGAAGTGCTGAAAAATCTGTCCGTTTTCATATGTTACTGCTATTCTCATGATACCCTCTCCTTTTTCCACTGCATATTTTTTGTAAATTTCCTGCTTGTAACACCCTCCAAGGTTGCAGTTACTGCTCTGGCCGTCACAGATTCTGAAATCCCCACCCTCGATTCTGAGTGGATATCCATCAATGAGAGCATCTGCTATTTTCTTCCTGGCAATCTCGTAAATTCGTTGAACGGTTGTTCTTGCGACTTGCATAGATGCTGCGCACTGCTCCTGACTATAACCTTTCTTGTCCAAAAGACGGATGGTTTCATACTCATCTACCGTCAGAATAATAGGTGTTTTTTTCTCAGTATCATCTGCCGGAAAGAATTCTAAAACATCGGGGAAATGGCAAACTTTTCTGCATTTTACTGGTCTCGGCATAAACTGCTCCTTTCTTGCTTTTCTTATATAATAGTTCTATAAAAGGCATATGTCAATAATGTTTTTTGACATATGCCCATATAACTCAGCTAATAGTATTATATACAGCATAAACTTCTCCTCACGACACATATATTTCGATGTTTTCCGCAAATCAACTATTGATAATGGAATAGAAAAAGTATACGGTAAATAGTTAGTACCGTGCTTTTCACCTAAAACCATGAGATAATCCCTTTGTAAAACTAAAAGTTTTTTAAAGGAGGATCTTATGGATAAGATCACACGTCAGGTCCGCATTGAACATTGGACCCAGATCATGAATGAATGTTTGAACAGCGGTATGAATAAAACTGAATGGTGCCGGGCTAATGGGATCTCAGACAAACAATTCTTTTACTGGCAAAGGATTCTCAGAAAAGAAGCTTTTGCTGCTTCGACATCAAAGGACCTTTCGGTTATCACAGACCCGGCAGATGAAACCAGCCCACAAAAGATTTCGTTCGCAGAGATCAGCATTCCAATAAAACAGGAGTCTGTCAGAAATGGATTCCATCCGGATATCATCCTCCGAAAAGGACCGGTCTCTGTAGAGATATCCAATTCCGTTTCAGCAGAACTCCTGTCACGTATCGGAGATATCTTTCATGCTGAATGATGCTTCCGGGTTCCGCAGGATCTATCTCGCTACCGGCTACACAGATCTGAGACGTGGTATGGAGGGGCTTGCATCCATTATCAAGTTCAATTTTCAGCTGGATCCGTATCAAAAAGATATTCTGTTCCTGTTCTGCGGAAGACGTACTGACCGCATCAAAGGGCTGGGTCTGGGAAGGCGACGGCTTCCTGCTTCTATACAAAAGACTGGAGTTGGGTGCATTCAACTGGCCCCGCACAAAAGAAGAAGCATTGGAGATCACCCCAGAGCAGTACCAATATCTCATGCAGGGACTGGAAATTGTTGCACGCCATCCGATCCAGGAAGTCAGACCGGATAAGATCTTATAAGATCCTGTGCAAAACAGAGAAAATAAAAAAACATCTTCCAATCATCATAAGTCCCGAAAAAGAGTTATCCACTTTTCATAATTCCGCTGCCTTCATTTATTCAGGAGTACTTTCAGGCCCCTTTACAGGGCTTGTGGATAAGTACTCTGAAAAGCCCGAAAAACTAATAGTTTTTTGAGTTTTTCAGAGTATTCATCTATTAGTAAAAATGACGAATACCCTGTCTGCCTGATTCGCTTTTTCTTTATCTTTGCGTTACAATAGGAACATCAGATAAAGGAGAACGGCATCCATGGCAAAAGTATATACAGAAGAAGAACTGAATAATTTCAGCAGGGAAACACTTATGGCAGTCATCCTGTCCATGCAGGATCAGATTCACCAGCTGAATACAAACATGGAGCGCCTGATCGAGCAGATCGCTGATGCAAACAATAAGCGTTACGGCCGTTCTTCCGAAAAACTGGAAACGATCTCCGGACAGCTGGAACTGGAGCTTATATTTAATGAGGCTGAAGCACTTACGGAAACACTGTATGTGGTTGAGCCTGTTGAGGAAGATGTGATACAGCCGCGTCGTAAAAATAAAGGAAAACGGGAGGCAGATCTAAAAGATCTTCCGATTGAAGTGATCGTCCATACCCTGTCAGAAGAAAAACTCCAGGATGTCTTTGGCACAGATGGATGGAAACAGCTTCCAGACGAGATATATAAAAGGGTACGTGTGCAGCCGGCAGTCTATACTGTTGAAGAACATCATGTGGCAGTCTACGCTGGTAAGGACAACCAGACAATCATAAAAGCGGACCGTCCGAAGAATCTGCTCCGTAACAGCCTGCTCACTCCGTCACTTGCGGCAAGCATCATGAATGCCAAGTACGTAAACGGGCTTCCTCTTTACAGGATCAGCCAGGAATTCCTGCGGAATGACATCCATATCTCCAGACAGGTCATGGCAAACTGGATGATCCAGTGTGCGGACAGGTATCTGGGAATCCTTATGACCGGCTCCATAAGGAGATGTATCAGTTTCATGTACTTCAGGCTGATGAGACTCCGGTCATGGTCACTAAGGATGGACGGCCGGTAAACAGTAAAGTTACATGTGGATCTATCGGACCGGAAAGAGTTATACGGATACTCCGATCATCCTGTATGAATACCAGCGAACCCGAAAAGCGGACCATCCGGAAGAATTCCTGAAGGATTTTAAAGGGATCGTAGTATGCGACGGTTACTCTGCATACAGGAAGCTGGACAGGGAAAATCCAGACATCGTCTTTGCCGGCTGCTGGTCACATGCAAGGCGCAGGTTTGCGGAGGCATTGAAAGCCCTGCCGAAAGCAGCACAGAAAAATGCGAAAGAGACTGTAGCTTACGAAGCAGTCAGCCGGATCGCAGCAATCTATCATCTGGACAACCAGATGGAGGGACAGCCTGCAAAAGTCAGAAAGATGTACCGTCAGGCCAATATCAGACCTCTTGTAGAGGCCTTCTTTGCATGGGCAAAAGAGATCCAGATTAAAAATCAGCTTTCCAGAGGAAAGACTCTGGATGGGATCAACTACTGTATCAATCAGGAAGTTTCTCTGAAAGCCTTTCTGGAAGACGGTGATATTCCTATGGATAACAATGCGACAGAAAGTGCTCTGCGTAGCTTTTGTCTCCATAAGCATACATGGAAGCTGATCGACAGTCTGGATGGCGCAAATGCCAGTGCCATTATCTACAGCATCACAGAAACGGCAAAAGCTAACAATCTGAATCCTTTTCGGTATCTTGAACATGTCCTGACTGTATTGAAGGACCACCAGGATGACAGGGAATATAGTTTTATAGATGATATCCTGCCATGGTCTGAAAAACTTCCAGCAATATGCCGGAGTAAAACAAAAGCAACTAATATTTAAAATCTTGCCGCCGGAAACGGCGGCTTAAAGTTAGAGCAGTACGGATAGTTTACCGTATACTAGAAAAAACAGTCTGTCATAACAGAAATTAATTCCATCAAAACAGACTGTTCTTTTTCCTTTACAAATATTACATTAATAAGGTTCCTGCCTCATGCTCATAGAATCTCTTTATTATCTCCTGCACCGGTTTCTCACATATTTCATAGCTGTCGTCCTTCCATGCCTCGGAAGCAGAAGGCAGCTTTGGTGCCCACTCCCATAAAGCAAAGCCACAAAGCCATGGTCGTTTCTTACAGGCCTCAAACATTGCACGATACCATTCACACTGTTCTTCCAGGCGAAGTTCTCCCTGCAATTCCCAGTTATTCGGAATCATCCCGGAACCTTTTCGCGACATACATCTCGCTTCGGCGAAGAAAAATGGTTTCCTATATTTTAAGACGGTTTTTTCGATACGATCCAGTTCCTGCTCCCATTGATCAATTGGATAATATCCGCTGGAAGAGATCACATCGACACAGTCCCACCAGGATACATGATCTTCCTGATATTTGTCCGTGTTATAAGACACCAGTCCATGATATTCCATTATTTTTCATCTTCTCTGCTCATCCAGCGTGCCCACGCTGCAAGGCCTGCAACATGCTTCACTTCCCCTGTTGCCACAAGCGTCTGGAATTCTTTTACTGAAACCTCATGAAGCTTCAATACTTCTGCCGGACCTAATGATTCTTCTCCAGATTTTCCACATCAGATCGCAAAAAGATGGATCTTCATATCCGGTCTCTTCTTTTTATAATTCGACTCCATTTGTTTCTATCACGTGTTTATACCAGAATGCTGAATCTTTCATAATTCTCTGCTGGTTCCTGTAGTCTCCATATACAAGTCCAAATCTGTCTGAGTAACCCTTTGCCCATTCAAAATTATCCATCAAAGACCACTGGAAATATCCTCTGATATCTACTTCCTCTGCTGCCTTTTTCAGTTCCTGTAAATATCTTGCAAGAAAATCAATTCTGTTTGGATCATGCACTTTTCCATCTAATGAGATCACATCATGTCCGATTTAAATTCTCTATTAAGGATATTTTCGGCAACATAAGCTGGATCAGATGCAGGTTTAGTACAACAATTATACCGATGCTTTATATATGACTGGATTTTCTTCTTGCGGCAAATCCTTAAAACACGTTTGTCATTAACAGCTATTTTATAATCATGTGCTAGAGTATCCCTTATACGTCTATAACCCATATCTGGATGTTCATCATGAATCTTTGTAATGGTATCGGCTATGCGTTCATTAAGATTATCATTATCACTATTTACATGACCTAGCCATTTATAATAGGCTGATCTAGCTATTCCAGCAAACTCGCATAACGCCGATATGGAGTATGTCTTATTTTCATCAGATAATTCTTTGATTGCAAGGTATTTTGTTGTATTGAGTGTCTTGGTCAGGTTCACCTCCTCTCTATTTCGTCGAGTTTTTTTAAGAAATCAATCTCCATTTGTTGCTGCTGTGTTTGAGCTTTTAGTAGTCGGTTTTCAGCTTTCAACTTCTCAATATCTGATAATTGAGAAATCGCTTTGTTCTTACCTCGTCGATCATATAATCCTTCGATTCCTTTATCTTTATATTTTCTAACCTATGCATAAACTTGTCCGTAGGAGCAACCATATTTATTCGCTGTAGAAGAATAATTACATCCCGTGTTCAAGGCTTTGCGGTATTTTTTCGGATTTCAATGTGTCAAACTCCCGTGTTTATGAAAGTTGTGTTTTTCTTGGCAATATGTTACAATTACTCCATATAAATTTATAACTTTTCTAGACAGAAAGTAAAAGGGGAACGTCATGAAGTGTATTAAAACAACGGACGCGGTAGGACATGTACTGTGCCATGATATTACCAGAATTGTGAAGGATGTGGTAAAAGATACAGCCTTTCGTAAAGGACATATTGTACAGGAAGAAGATATTCCGGTTTTGCTATCTCTGGGAAAAGACCATCTTTATGTGTGGGAGAAGGATGAAAATACTTTGCATGAAAATGAAGCAGCGCAGATTCTGTGTGATGTGTGCATCAATGAGAATATGCATCCAACGGATGTAAAAGAAGGAAAAATTGAGTTGATTGCAGATTGTGACGGAGTATTTCAGGTGGATGTGCCGAGGCTGGATGCTATTAATGAGATCGATGAGATTATGATTGCCACCCGTCATACAAATTTCCCGGTAAAAAAAGGTGACCGTCTTTTAGGAACCCGTGTGATTCCGCTGGTGATTGCAAAAGAAAAAATGGATTTGGTGAAGAAAACAGCAGGAGAAAAACCGCTGGTATCGCTGGCACCTTATAAGAAACGGAAGGTAGGAATTGTAACCACCGGAAATGAAGTATTTTATGGAAGAATTAAGGATACTTTCACACCGGTAATCATCGAAAAAATGAAATCTTACGGTGCTGAAATTCACGGACATATTCTGTGCAATGATGATATGGAAAAAATCACTGCCGCTATTATGAAATTAAAAGAAGAAGGGGCAGATCTGATTGTCTGTACCGGTGGTATGAGCGTGGATCCAGATGATAAGACACCGGGCGCGATCAAAAATACAGGAGCGAGAATCGTATCTTATGGTGCTCCGGTACTTCCGGGAGCGATGTTCCTGTTATCCTATCTGGAAGATGGCACACCGGTAATGGGACTGCCGGGATGTGTGATGTATGCAAAAGCCACCGTATTTGATCTTGTTCTGCCACGTATTATCGCAGGTATAGAAGTGACAAAAAAAGATCTGCACATATGGGAAATGGCGGATTCTGTCTTGGCTGCAAAGAATGTCATTATCCGAACTGCAGCTTGGAAAGGCGTATAAGAGCAGGACAGGAGGAATAAGCATGGAAAAGCTTACGGTAGAGTAGGCACTGGAAGCACTGCTGGAACATACAAAAGTAATAGAGGAAACGGAAACTGTACCACTTTTGCAGGCATGTGGAAGAGTGTTGGCAAAGGATATGATTGCAGGATTTGATAACCCGCCGTTTGACAGATCACCTGTGGATGGTTATGCCTGCAAAGCGGAGGATATAACGGATGCATCAGAAAGTCATCCGGTACAGTTGACGGTATTGGAAGAGATTGATGCGGGGCAGTATTCCAGAGTCACAGTGGAAAAGGGGGCAGGCGGTTCGGATTATGACAGGCGCAGCTATTCCGAAAGGCTGTGACTGCTGTGTCCGTCAGGAGGATACAGATTATGGAGAAGAGACTGTCAGAATCTTCCGTCCGACCGGACAGTGGCAGAATTACTGTTATCAGGGAGAGAATTTTAAAAATGGAACGGTTCTTTTGAAAAAGGGTGACAAAATCGGATTTATTGAAGCAGGTATACTGGCCAGTATGGGAGTCATAAAAGTGAAGGTTTATCGTCGGGTAAGAGCAGCTGTTCTGACTATCGGAGATGAAGTAATGGCACCCGGAAAAAGATTGATTCCGGGGAAGATTTATGATTGTAATCAGGGACTTCTGGCGGTTCGCATGAAAGAATTTGGTGCAGAACTGGTGGAAGTGGCAGCCATAGAGGATCGCCCGCAGGCTATGACAGCAGCAGGCGAAGTCATGGCTCTGGACTGGGGAATTACATTGCAGTGTGATACCACAGGAAAAGAAGACGCCAGCAGTGTAGGAGTGCGAAGTCACTTTATACATCCGGTACTACCGGAAGCAGATGGCACAACGAAAAACGTATTTCCATGTAAAGTGGAAAGAGTGATTGAGGACGTGTTTTCGTATATCTTGATCGTATCTACGAAAGAAGAAGCCAGGATTCGCGTAGATGTGACGAAAGAACAATGGCAGCAGTACCAAAAGCATATTTCTGGAAATAAGATATGGATTGGGATAGATGAAAAAGATGTGATGTTATTAAAATAAATGAAAGAATCACCGTATCAAGGTTGAGGTAATCTATGATACGGTGATTCTTTCGTGAAAAATGCGAAAAAGCTTTCAATATCCAGTTCCGGTGGTTTAATATGCGGTTGTCAAACATTATTTCGTAAATACTTTCATTCGATCCCTTCTGGCTGCACAGATCAGGGTCAGGTGATATTTTTTTGCAAGATCAATTGCTTCAGAAGTAGGAGAAGCCTTGCTGGAGAGAATTGGAATCCCTGCATGGATGACCTTTAAAGTCATATCAGTAGGTATTCTGCCGCTGGAATATACCATACATTGATGCAGGTCAATATTGTGCCGCAGAGCGTAGCCGATCACTTTATCCAAAGCATTGTGCCGTCCGATATCTTCGCAGGAAAACAGAATGTGATCTTTTTGAGCGAGAATGCAGCTATGTGTGGCAAAGGTAATGCCATGGAGAGGAGAACCATCCGCAAAGGCATCCGCCATATGAAAGATCCATTCTGGTTTCCAGAAAATCGGTGTAAGTGACTGCGGCTCTTTGGATGTAACAAAGTAATCATTTAAAATATGATTGCCGGTACAGCAGGTAGGAGTTACTTCTACAAAGGCATCCGATGAGGATTGTGTGCTGCGTGCCGAATTTTTTAAATAGACTTTTGCACGTTTTCCATATTCACAGATATAGATATGATCTACATCTTCGGAAGACGTGATGATTTGTTCTGTCAGCAATCTTCCAAGAACCAGTTCAGTCAGATGCTGGGGCAGGCAAACAAGTTTCATAGTCAGATGATCATTTATATAGACATCCATCATATGTTCGTTCAATATTTCTTCTTGTTCCGTACGGGATTCTCCATTTCTTCCGATATATTGATATGTTTTTGTCTCTAGCAGAGACAGATTTTGTTATTGTTCGTTAATATACATAATTTCTCCAATTGAAAAAACAATTCTTTTATCATGTTTACTATGTGGTATACTAGATCTAGTATAACGGACATCTCTTTATTTCGAAAGAGTGAATTGAGGGATGAAGGAGGAAATAAAATGGGAAAGATTATGGCGGTAAATATCAGTGAGAAGAAAGGTACACAGAAAAAGAATGTACATAGTGCCAGACTGATGGAAGAATTTGGAATCGAGAAGGACGCCCATGCCGGCAAGTGGCATCGCAGGTGAGTCTTCTTTCTTATGAAAAAATAGAAGAATTCAAGGCAAAGGGAGCACCGATCGAAGACGGAGCATTTGGAGAAAACCTGATTGTAAGTGGATACGATCTGAAGGCATTGCCGGTTGGCACCAGACTTCGCAGCGGAGAGGTATTATTAGAAGTGACACAGATCGGGAAAAAATGTCATAGTGGATGTGAGATTTATAAAATTATGGGTGACTGTATTATGCCAAGAGAAGGTATCTTTACCAGAGTACTTCATGGTGGCGTATTGACAGAAGGCGATGAAATTGTGATAGAGAAGGCAGCAGGTGAGGCAGATGGAGGCGCTTACTGGTGTGAATGTGGCACTTTTGACAATTTATGACATGTGTAAGGCAATTGACAAGTCCATGGAGCTGACGGACATTCATCTGGTAGAAAAAAGCGGAGGAAAAAGCGGGTTATATCGAAACCCGAAAGAATAGTATGAAGGATAGATTTGGAAGAGAGATTGACTATCTGCGGATATCCATTACAGATCGATGTAATCTCAGGTGCGTCTATTGTATGCCGGAAAATGGAGTTGTGCAGATCCCGCATGAAGAAATTCTGACTTATGATGAGATTACCAGAATCAGCAGATGTATGACTGGTTTAGGTATACGTAAGATCAAACTGACCGGAGGAGAACCGTTAATTAGAAAGAATTGTGCCACACTGGTTCGAATGTTAAAAGAACTTCCTGGCATCGAAAAAGTGACATTAACGACCAATGGTGTATTGCTCGAAGACAGATAGCAGATCTGGCAGAAGCGGGGCTTGATGATATAAATATCAGTCTGGATACTTTAAATGCAGCAGAGTTTGCAAAGGTAACCAGGAGAGAAAGTCTGGATCGGGTGCTGGAGGGAATCCAGGCGGCATTACAGTATCCGCAGATTGGATTGAAGATTAATTGTGTGCCGGTAGTGGAAGAGCAGGAAAATCTGGTATCGATAGCGAGACTTGCAAAGCAATATCCGATTCATGTTCGTTTCATTGAAATGATGCCGATTGGATATGGAAAGGATTTTCAGTTTCGGGGAGAAAGTGAAATATGCGAAATATTAGAGAAAGCATATGGAAGAATGACTCCAATAAAAGAACGATATGGGAATGGACCGTGTCATTATTATAAAATAGAAGAATTTCAGGGTAAAATAGGATTTATCAGTGCGATGACGCATAAGTTTTGCGACCAGTGTAATCGTGTGCGTATGACAGCAGAAGGATTTTTAAAAGCCTGTCTGCAATATCAGACTGGAACGGATTTGAAGAATTTGATGCGTTCAGGATGCACAGATGATGAACTGACAGAGGCAATACAGAAAGTAATATGGGAAAAACCGGTCAGTCATCATTTTACATCGGAAGAGATTGAGACAGATGAATGTAAATTAATGTCCCAGATAGGAGGATAAGGAATTATGAAAGCTGCGATTATCACATCCAGTGATTCCGGATATGCAGGAGAGAGAGAAGATAAAAGTGGTTCGGTAATCCAGGAAATTTTGGAAGCGAACGATTACGAAGTGGTGCATACCATTCTTTTGCCGGATGACAGAAAGATGCTGGCAGATGAGATGGCTCGTATAGCAGATGAGGGAATAGCAGAGATGATTGTAACTACGGGTGGAACCGGATTTTCGCCGAGAGACTGTATGCCGGAGGCAACAAAGGATATTATAGAAACGTGGAAGTGCCGGGGAGTTCCGGAAGCAATGAGAGCATATAGTATGACGATTACACCAAGAGCTATGCTCAGTCGTGCAGCAGCAGGTATTCGAAAAGGAACACTGATCGTGAATCTGCCGGGAAGCCCGAAAGCAGTCAGAGAAAGTCTGGAATATATTATTCCAGCGCTGGAACATGGATTACAGATCCTGACCGGGGAGGCAACGAACTGTGCCAGAAAATAATCGGAAAATGCAGACTGATATATCTGAATTAGAAAACGGTCAGTTGGCAGAACAGCAATTGCCATCAGATTTTACGCTGGTAGTCCTGGCAGGTGGTGCCAGCAGCCATATGGGAAGGGAGAAGTCAGATCTGCTTTTAGATGGACAGACATTTTTGGAGATACAGATCGGAAAAGGATGTCAGTTGGGAGCAAAACAGATCTTAATTTCTGGATATCGTGGAACACAGTGTGGGGAAGAGATTGTGCCGGATCGAATTTCCGGTCAGGGTCCACTTGGCGGTCTGGAGAGCTGTTTTCGAAGGGCAAAGACAGAAAAATGCCTGGTGCTGGGGGTAGATACGCCGCTGGTACCTGTGGAAGAACTTCAAAATCTGTTGAAGTTCGCAATGGAAAAAGCCGACCAACCGGTGACTATGCTGTGTCATAATGGAAAAGAAGAATCGCTGATAGCGGTATATGATGCCAGACTTTATAAAGAGATCACAGATTTTCTGGAATCAGGAAGATCATCGGTGTATCGTTTTTTAAATACAGTGGGATATTCCCTATACCATACCAGTGCACCGGAAAACTATTTTCAGAATATCAATGATCCGGAAATCTATAAGAAAGTCTGCACGGAATGCGAAATTGCTGATATTTTCATAAAGGAATCCGTTAAACTATAGATTTTTAAATACTGTAGGAATTTTTGTTTGTTATACGGAATCCAATGAGGGATATTTTCAGAATATTAACGATTCTGATACATATTTAAAGACTGAAGGGTATCTCGTAAAATAGTATAATACAGAAGGCGTATAGGATTATGAAAGGCTTCCAATTAGGTTTTAAATGATTTTTCGGATAATAGCACTTCCATGCAGATCGCATACAGGATCTGCAAACAGGTGGTGTTTCAGGCAGAATTCGTCTACAGCTTTGTTACATCCGGAAAACTGGGTACTGTATACGTCATGGATCAGGAGAACTCCGCCGATAGACAGACGTTCATAAAACAGAGGTAATGCAGCAGCAGTTGGAGCATAGAGATCTGCATCTAATGATACGAAACAGAAAGTTTCATCGGTAATATCGGAAAAAGTATCCGGAAACCATCCTTTATGGATGATCACATGTGATGGATCAGGCATGATGCGAAGAACAGAATCTACATCTGTAGAAGAAAAGTCACCTGTTTTAGCGCGAGACAGATGCCTGGAGGTTTCTACGGCAATATCTTTTTCTGAAAAGCCTTCAAAAGTATCAAAAAGATGTATTTTTCGATCCGGAAAGGCCGTACTGATCAGGCAAGAAAAATCACCCTGGAAAACACCAAGTTCTGCCACATCTCCAGGGATATTTTGTTGATGCATCTGTTCGGCTAAAAGGCGCATAACCGCAACCCGTGCATCGAACATGCGAAGTGCAGAAGGATCACAAAATGAACCGTGATAGCCCAAGTGCTCCATCTGCTGCATCATAGAACCACGCCGCTCTTCATCCAATACACCAAGAATAATCAGATCAGGAAGAAGAGCAGCGGCCTTTGATGGAGAACAGATTGGGATATTACCAATAAATTGTCCATGTTTGCGCGGATCATTATCGGCAAAGCACATGATCTGATAGGAATTTCCAAGAAGTCGGGCAGTCATCTGCCAATCTGTCCGGCACCGAATATAATAGTTTTGTAGACATGTTTTGTCATCATTTCATAGCAGCCTTTCTTTCAGCTCGAACCTGAATCATTTGTCCTGTGATAGATATTGCGATTTCAGCAGGTGTTTCTGCTTTAATATTAAGTCCCACAGGCGTGATAATACGGTCTAATTCTCGCTCATCGATTCCATACTCTTCTACGAGACGATGAAATACACCAGCTCTTTTGGCGAGACTTCCAATGACGCCGATATAGCATGCAGGTGTGGCAAGAAGTTGTGCCTGCACAATCGTATCATAGGCATGACCTCGTGTCATGACACAGCAATAATCAGCATCTGTGATAGAAATGCTCTGATCCAGATGATCAAAATCGCAAAGGATTGTCTCCGCTGCATCCGGGAAAAGAGCAGGATCTGTAAATTCCGGACGGTCATCCAGAACGATGCAGTGAAAGTCAACACTTGCAAGTATTGGTACCAGCTTTTGTGAAACATGCCCGCCTCCAAATACATAGACAGTTCCGGATGTACCGATTTGTTCTGTAAACAGGTCACAGGTTTCATTGCGATGACGGCATGGTCTTGCAGATAAGGAAGATAAGATGGAAGAAGGAACATCAGCATTTCCAGTCAATCCATAGGATGCACTGTAAAGACTCATACCGGATGTAGCATGAAGATCACAGATCAGCCAGAAATCTTTTCGTTCTTTATATAATGTTTCAGCAGTTACTGCAAGTTCCATAATAATAGGGTCATTATGGTCCAGATACTGGAAAAATACGGTAACATCACCACCACAAATCATACCGATATTCTCAACATCTTTGCGATTCAACCGGAATTCATGTTCACAGGATTCTTTCTTTTCAAGAATATCAAGCGCCATAAGCTCTGCACGATATTCGACAGAACCTCCGCCTATGGTTCCGGCAACTCGGCCTTTTTTTCCAACCAACATACGGGAACCGGCACCTCTTGGCGTTGATCCTGAGGAAGCAACGATGGATGCAAGCACAAGGTCATTTTCTTTTTGAAATTCTTGTTGTATGATCTGAAATAAAGTTCTCATATATAAAACACCTCCTGTAATTTTCTATAAGTCATATCGTCATGTGACAGATGGTCTGTATCATATTTTGCAGATCAAGAGCCTGTTTAAGCTGTCGTTCATGAGATTTCAAAGCTTCGGGACTGTTACATTTACACAGACTTTCCGCAAATCGTTTTTCGATGGTTACACGTTCGGTTTCCTGAATCAGTTTATCTGATAAAAAGACGATAGCCGCTTCATTCAGAAGTGTCTTCTGTAAACCATGATGTTGTGAAATAATCTGACTGATTTCAGTATAGCCTAATTGTAAGAAAAGATCACCACCTGTTTTGGTGTGATGTTTTTGAAGTCTGGCAATATCGTGAAGGAGTGCTCCGGAGCGAATCAGTTTTTTTATTAAAAAAGTAACCATGAGATTCCAGCAGATCGCAGAAATGGCAAGCCAATTCAGTCACTGCATCACTGTGCGCTTGTACATGATGAGGAAGAGACACCGAATCGCGAAGCATCCGGCATAGTTCGTCATGCAAGTCAGGATGAGGCAGCAGGTAAGTCGAATCAGATAAGGCAACATGATCGTTATCGTCTGCGTTCAGATGATAATAGGAACCACATGGAAGACGAAAATACTGTCTGGCATGCTGTTTTGAATCAAGCAAATACAGATAAGAAGAAATTACATCTGTATGAGCAACAATCGCAATATCACCCTCAGAAGAACGAAGAATCTCATAAATTGCCTGCGAAAAACGCATGCCAGATGCGAAAGGAGTTTCTGCTCCTGGAATCGGGTAATCAGGATTCATTCCACGTGCTTCATATATGTCCGGCCATCTTTTGCGTATCTCATCAAATGAAAGACCATCCCATTCTCCCAGATTTCGTTCTGTTAAATCTGAGATAGTGATATGTGGAAGATCAGGTGTGATATGTGCAGCCGTTTCCATAGCTCTTGACAAAGGACTGCAGTAAACAGCAGTTATTTTATCATCCAGTTCTCCGTGAAGAAGGACTGACTGCAGATGTCCAAGCATAGATAAAGAAAAATCAGTCTGACCGATACAGTAAGAATGTTCATCTGGATATTGTGGTTTTCCGTGTCGAATAAGATAAAGATTACGCATTGAAAAATCCTCTGAAACACTTTTCAAATATTGCTTCGGAACAGGTACGTGTTTCCTCTGAAAAACGGGCATATCGCTTCAAAAATTCTTCTCCGTATGGTGTCAGCTCACTGTGACTGCCCTTTACACCGCCCTGACTTCGAATAATCAGCGGTTCATGAAGCTGAGATTCTAATGTATGGATCAGATTCCAGCTGGTGGAGTAGGAAATGTGCATGCGTTCGCAGGCATCACGAACAGATCCTGTTTCATGAATCAGTGTAAGCAGCGAATAAAGCTGTTCATCAAAGAAGACCTTTTCCCGTGCCAGCTGAATCTGAATCTCTGAACGGATCAGACTTTGATTGTGTGCACGAAGAAGTTCTGCATAATCCTCTGGTGTATCCGTATCATGAATGATTCCAGGATCTTCTACATTTAAACAATACATGGGAGTTCCACAATGTTCTACAGCACCCTTCAGACCAGTGTTTCCATCATTGCTTAAAATGGACTCAATTAATGAGGAACGAATCAGGATCGGATGACCTGGAGTTCCGTTACAGACCGGAGTGACAAGAGGCTGTCCAAGAGAAAGCATTTGTGTAACGGTATGTGCTGTGAATAGTGGAACATCTACAGGTGTAAAGAGTACCGTATCCACTTTGTCTTTTAAATATTCCAGTCCAATCCTGACAGAATCAAACATATGAGTAGTTTCATAGTCCTCATTTCGAAGAAAAATAACATGATTGGAAGCAAGGTGGCGTTCCAGAGCATCCGCATTATATCCGGTTACCACCACTATTTTAGAGATTCCGGCCTGCCGGAAGTTATTAATCACACGCTGCGCGATGGAAATGGATCCAAGCTGAAGCATGGGCTTGAAGTCTCCCATTCGTGACGATTTCCCTGCAGCTACGATGAGAGCACCTGTCTGCATCATAGATACCTCCTAAAAATAACATTGTACAAATTTGAATATTATTATAGCATGAAAAGTGAGGATAAATAGTAAAATTTTTTAAATAAAGTAATAAAAACAATATAAAAAAGGACGAAAATAGCCAACTAATAATTATTTACAATTTGTAAAACTGTACAAAATTATGATAACATGAAATTATACAAAATAATGTAAACAGGAGAACGTTTCCATGGATAAGATTTTTGAAATTACCGCAAAAGAAGTTACGATACAGGTAAAAGATGAGCGCACAGGAGAGCAATACAGTCGGACACTTCCGATTGATTATTATGAGAATGCGAATGTTTTAAAACTCAGCGGTGAGAATCTGGACGGAAGCAGCTCTTCCATTGTTTTCTATTCTGTCAGAGGAATGGAAAGACTTAAAGATCTGACGGGTAAGGGAGTCGATCATGATCCATGCGGAACACATAAGTCAGAAGATTTGTAACATCGGAACGTGTATTTTTTAAAGGAGGAATGAAACATGATTAAAAAGACATTGAAGATCAATGGTGTGGAGCGAATCCTTATTCTTGATAAGGATGAGACACTGGCTCAGGTACTTCGTGAGCATCTTCTTCTTACAGGATGTAAGATCGGTTGTGGAGAAGGTCATTGCGGAGCATGTAATGTTATTATGAACGGAAAAGTTACAAGATCCTGTATTTACAAGATGAGCCGTGTTCCGGACAATGCAGAGATCACAACAATCGAGGGTGTGGGAACAATTTCTGATATGCATCCGATACAGGTTGCATGGATGGCATATGGATGTGCACAGTGTGGTTTCTGTTCACCAGGTTTTATTATTTCAGCAAAGGTTCTTCTCGATAATAATCCGAGCCCTACCCGTGAAGAAGTGAGGGACTGGTTTAACAAGCAGCGTAATCTCTGTCGTTGTACAGGTTACAAGCCGCTTATCGATGCGACCATGGCGGCAGCAGCAGTTATGCGTGGCGAGATGACTAAAGAAGACCTCGTATTCAAGCAGACAGGTGATTCTATCGTCGGTACAAACTATATCCGTCCATCAGCAGCACAGAAGGTAACAGGTACCTGGGATTTCGGTGCAGATGATGCATTAAAGATGCCGGAGGGAACTCTTCGTCTTGCACTTACACAGGCCAAGGTTTCTCACGCAAATATCTCAGTATCGATACAACAGAAGCAGAGAGTATGCCGGGAGTTGTTCGTGTTATTACAGCGAAGGACATTAAGGCAGCAGGCGGAACCAACAAGATCAATGGTCTTGTAATGCTTCCGAAACACAATAAGACAGACGGATTTGAGCGTCCTGTACTCTGCGACGAAAAGATCTTTCAGTTTGGTGATGCGATTGCGATCGTAGCTGCCGACACAGAAGAGCATGCACGTGCAGCAGCAGATGCAGTTAAGGTGGAGATCGAAGAACTTCCTGCATATATGAACGCAATGGATGCAATCGCACCGGATGCAGCAGAGATCCATCCTGGTACTCCAAACGCATTTTTTGAGACAAACTGTATCAAGGGACCGGACTTTGACTGGGACAGCATTCCGGATTCACAGCAGGTTGAGATCGAGTCCTACTGTTCACGCCAGCCTCATCTTCACCTTGAGCCGGACTGTGGTTATGGATATATTGATGAAGACGGTATGATAACAGTGCATTCCAAATCTATCGGTATACATCTTCATATGCCTATGATCGCAGATGGTATCGGTGTACCAATGGAAAACTTAAGACTTGTTCAGAACCATGCAGGCGGAATCAAGTTTTGGTTACAA
>ENA-OQMZ01000206-OQMZ01000206.1-human-gut-metagenome-genome-assembly--contig:-NODE-206-length-25532-cov-1.899626_pt1 | contig 25532 bp, 27 predicted proteins | sample MGYA00242621_ERZ504862 | MGnify/ENA primary metagenome ERZ504862 (study PRJEB26092, sample SAMD00036393) | human gut metagenome | host: Homo sapiens | study: EMG produced TPA metagenomics assembly of...
ATGATTTTTTGTATTGGAGATTAGGGAACCTAACTCTTTTTCCTTTTCATGAAATAGGTTTCTCTTGTTTCTGTTTATGCTCTTTAATCTCTGCTATTGATTTGTAAAACAGGACCACTGCCTCATAAACCTTGGTGTTGTTTTACGGGGCAGTGGTGGTGTTTCTATATGAAGTTTGCGTGCGGAGCGGGAATGTTTATTTGGACTTCTTTCCCCAATACGTCTTGTTGTTGGCATAGCCGGCATAGACGATGGTATGGGTGCGCGGACTGGCTTCCCAGTCGGTTTCGCGTTGCAGATAAAGTTCCACTCCGTTGACAGTCAGAATCTGTTGGGCGGCATCATAGCTCCACGTACTGCCTTTCCAGGTACCTTCGGTGATAGTGTGGTCGGCGGCGAGAGTCATTGTTGCTGAAGTTCTCTGCTCTCCATTATTGTATGTAAGGTCGATGTGTTCCCAATTGCCGGGCAATTCTTCTTCGGTGATGGCTACCTTGGGAACGGCTCCGTAGCGTTCAGGCATTACGAGAGGCCAACCGTCTTTCGTCCAGCGGATGCTGCGTACGTGCCCCATCATGATGGCGTTGCTGGCGTTGATGCCCGGAACATCCTTAGGCAGACGGCCTTGTGAGGCGTAGAACCAGTTGTCTTTGCCATCGTCGAAGATAGCGCAGTGGGCGATGCCTACCCAGCCGTAGCCTTTGCTGAACTTATAGGATGAGTCACGTATGGCAGTGCATCGGCACCGGCGGTCACGTCTTTGCCGTCAATGCCACGTAGGGACCGGTGATGCTTTTCGAGCGGACCACACGGGTGTTATAGGGCACGTCGAGAGCGTCGTAGGCCAGGAAGAGGTAGTAGTAGCCATCGCGGTAAATGACTTCGGGACCTTCACTGGCTTGCCAGCGGTTACCTGTCTGGCGGGTGGCGATCAACTGACCATACTCGGCAGGTGCTTGGCCTGTAGCCCAAGGTTGGCCCAAAGTTTCGGCAGGCTTGCCTGTTTCGCTATTGAGCTTGAGAGCGGCTATGCCGCTATGCCATGAACCGTAGACCAACCAGTGCTCGCCTTTGGGCGTGATGACATAAGAGGGGTCGATGGCATTCCATTTATAATAGCAATTGGCCCAATCATCCGGCTTCACGTTGAAGTTAAGTCCTTTGTCGGAAGCATTGGTGATGACGTAGCCTTTGTCTACCCATCCGTCGTTGTTGGAGGGATCGTTGTTTTCCATCAGGCCGATAAAGGCGCGCTCCGACCAGGTGTTGGCACCGTTGAGTGTGCCGGGGCAGACAATGGAATAGTACATGCGATAGAGGCCGTTCTTTACCTTGCGTACTACGGGAGCCCAATAGCCGAAGTCATTAACATTAGGATTGATTTCGGCAAGTCCCATTTCTTTTCGTATTTCATTGAGCTTGGGCACTACCCATTCGGGCAGGTTCTTCATTGTACCGCCGAGGTATTCCCAGTTGACAAGGTCCTTGGAGCGACGACCGTGGAAGTGGCCGCCTGCGGTGTGGACGTTGCCGTATGAAGCATCCGTCTGATACATGTAATAATAACCATCTTCGGCCAATACAACCGAGGGGTCGTGTACGTTGGCAAGATTCCATTGAGAGCGTTTGCTCCAGTCACTTATCGAGGTATAGTCATCGGAGTAGGTGGGGGCCACGTAATTCTTGAGTTCATCGTCTAAGCTTAAGCTTTCTGTGGTGGCCGTGACCACCTCTGAATAGACATAACGGCTGTCACAGTAGACGTATGCACGGATATAGTAGGAGGTACCGGAGGTCAAGGTTGAGAGGGAAGCACTGAAATTCTCATCGGCATCCACCACGTGGTCTTTGATAGTCGGTACGGAAGCTGCTGCACTGTAACAGAAGCCTTTCTTGACTATTTGGTTCAGATCACCTGTAACCGATGCGGTGACGGTCAACGAGGTGGGTGTGGTTGTAGTTACTTTCGGAGTACTTACAGTTGCATAATAGCGGTCTATATCTTCGCTGTTGTCAGAACAAGCGGCTAAAACAAGGAATATTGGTAAGAACATCCACAATGGTAATAGTTTTTTCATCTGTTGATAGTTTAAAGACCATGCCGCTTCTTCCTGAGGAAAACGGCATGGCTTGTGTGATTACTGATTCGGATTAGAAGACGAGATGGCCGCCTTCAATCGTTAAAGCGAAGTTCAAGTCGTTCATATCCAATTTGTTGATCCCTAAATAGTATTGGGCATAGGAAGTACCTGAAGTGCCTTTCATTATTGCTTGAATGTCGGCTGTACCATTGCCGCAATTGGTCACGTAGACGGTGACTTTGGCTCCGTTCATATCGGCAAGCCAAGCAGCCCAGTCGCCTTGTGTACCGTTGTGAACGAGGCTGGCATTTCCATCGTATCCTGCACCCCATCCATAGTTGTCGGCGCGTACCACTGCATATTCGGCAAGATCGGCTTTGCGGAGAACGATAGCGAAGTTGCTCCAGTTATTAGCTTGGCTGGTGTAATTGGTGAAGCTGATGGATCTGGTTTCACCTGCCGGCACGTTGAAATTGTCAGAAAAGACAGTCCACCAACCGTTGAATTGTCTTCGGCTCCTATGATACCGGCTGAGTTGCTCACAGCGGCAACCACAGATTCGGCAACTTTGACTTCTACGGTAGCGGTAACTTCTTCGGCAGTAATGGTTACGGTCTGCGTACCGGCTTTGGCAGGAATGGCAGAGAAATGGAGTTTGGCGTTGTCTACTACTCTTGTGCTTCCGTCGGCATAAGTAGCCGTTACTTCCAATCCTTCGGGAAGGAATGCCAGCGTACGGTCGGTCATCGTTTCCGTTGCTGCCGAAGTATAATAGTAATACTGCGTGTGCGCAGGTTGAGCCGTCACTTGGATGGATACAATCTTTTCCACTACTTCAAACGTAGCATTGGCCACCACCGGCTGGTTGCAATTCTCGCCCTTGAAGGTCTTGTTGTAGATGACTACCAGTGTCTTCGTGCCCAGTTCGTTCATATTGGGGATGGCAGTGAACTGGAGTTCTTCTGCAGTTACGGTCTTAGTCACCCCTTCTTCGAAGCTGACGATGGCAGTAATCCCGGCCACGGCTTCTTCGAGTGAGGTGCCGGCATTGACTGATCGGGTACATTTTGCAGTACCATCAAGAGCGGATTCTTGTCTTCGGCAGAGGTAAGGCCGCCGATAGGAACGATGTTCGATTGCAAGAAGTTGATGTAAGAGCCTTCGGGTACCAGGAAGCAGCGGATGTTGGTATTGCTCGCGTCTGCATTCAGATTGGGTAACTTGTACGGCTGTTTGTAGGTTTTGGTTGCCGAGGCGTTCTGGATTTTGATAGAGAAGGCATTTTCATTGGTGCGGTCTACGGTGAGTGTTACTTTGCCGCCCAATTTCTGTACAGTTTCGTCCAGATTGTCAACGGGTGACAGCATCAGTGTGCTGGAGGTGTATTTGAAGAAGAGATGGGAACCCCATTGGGAGTTATAGGCCAAAGTATCGTTTGTGGTATCAAAACGATAAGCGCCATATTCCGTGTATCCTTCACCTCCGCGGTCTGCGTCATTGGTAATGACTAGGGCGAAGTTTTTATAATAGGTATTGTCGGCAGGTTGATGTTGAGGTTGAACACTCCATGCCACTTCTGACCATCGGGCACGACGTAATACTTGGAGAAAGCTGTCCAGAAACCGGAGGTGTAGTCCGCATTACCGAAGGAGTAGACATCTTCCTGCATGCCCTCCAGCACTTCTTCTTCCGGATCTTTCTTTGAATTTGCTATGGAGTCCACTTTCTCGGAAATCCAGTCGGGGGCGTTAACATCATACAGCTCGCCACCCTCGCAGCTTGGCAATGCCATCAACCCGAAGGCGATGGAACAGCAAGCGTATACTAATTTATTGAGTATTCTCATTGTCTTACATTTTAATAGGTTTGTTTATTTGCTTAAGTCAACCACCGGATGAACAGTCCATCCGTTCTCACTGAAATAAGTAGAGTTGTCCGTGCTAAAGTTGGCAGAGTTACCACTTAGGTTAGGGTTCTTGTTCAACAACTGTTGTACGATGGCAGAAATTCGTGCCCGGGTAAGTAGGTGTCAAAAGAACTTTTTAGTTCGGAGTCGGTTGCGATATCGTTGTAGTCTACAGGATCTTTGGTTCCGGTTACAGAACGGCGTACGACACTGTGCTCCTTAAGTTGTTGCAAACGATCATTCTTATAGAAGAATCCCCAGCGGATAAGATCGAATCCGCGTCCGAACTCACAACCAAATTCTTTCGGACGCTCCACATTGGCAATCTGCTCGAAGAGTTTGTCGGCTGTAGGGAAGTCAGCCAGTTCCAGATCGGGCAAGTCAGCGCGGTTGCGTACTTCGTTAATCCAGTCGATGGCCTGTTGTGTGGGGCCGTTGACTTCGTTTTCACATTCGGCAGCACGGAGCAGCACGTCGGAGTAGCGCATCAGACGCAAGTTGATTCCATCGTGTAAACCTGTAATAACGGTGCTATAGAGTCCGGTACGGAGGTTTGTGAACTTGGCGATGGGTAGACCACCGTATGTGTTGTTGGTTACGATGTTGTCGGTGGCTGTAAGTTTGCTCGTATAAAGCTACATTGCCATATTCAAAGTCTTCCCAATCGGATTCGTAAGTACCGATGGTCCAGTACAGACGCGGGTCGAGTTTGCCGTCAGTAGTACGTTCTGCTTTGAAGAGATGGTAGAGCCAGGGGGAAGCCGAAATGTCGGCCCAACCGCCATAATTGCCGGGAGCGAAGTTACTCTCGATGGCCGAACCTTGGGTGGCATTCGGGCTGGTGTTCACCGGAGTCCACTCGTCGTCGGTCCCTTGTGATTCTAAGTCAAGGAATTGCACTTCGAAAAGGCTTTCCTTGTTGTTCTCATAGGCAGGACCTTCACGAAAGTTGTCGCCATAGTTATCCATCAGTTCATAAGTACCATATTTTTTGCCGATAATGTCTTTCAGTACAGTAAGGGCGTCTTTGAATTTATGGCGTACCATGAGCGCACGGGCATAGTAACCGGCTGCGGCACCACAGGTGGCACGTCCTTTTTCCCATTCGCCACCTTGATCTCGTGAGGGTAACAATTCCATGGCTTCTTTGAAATCACTTTCCACTTGGTCCAGCACGGCATCATAGGTGCTGTTGCCGGTATAAAGCCCGTCCAATGAAGAGTAGGTGGCATAATCTGTGATGAGGGGCGGGTTCTGGTAATAACCAACCAGATTGTAGTATGACAGACCGCGCAGGAAGAGCACTTGTCCTTTGATGCGTTTCATTTTTTCGGAAAGCTGGCTGTTGTCTTCATCGCAACGGGAAATGGCAAAATTACATACATTAACGGTGTAGTACCATTCGCGCCAGGCCACCACGTGATGTCCGAGGTTACTTCCGCATTCAGGTCATCGAAAGGCAGATACCATACTTGTGATGAATTCCAGCTTCATCGCCACGACACACATCAATGGTGTAGCCTACACGGGCGTAAGAACCTTCCATACGGATATGGTTATAGGCGGCAATAACGCTCTCTTCCAAATCATCGGCATTGAAACCGAATGTGTTTGAGGTTTGCTGGTTGGGATTTAACAGCTCCAAATTATCATTGCAAGAAGTCAATGTGCCTAATCCCAAAAAGAGAACCAATGCATATTTATTGAGTTTCATATTGTTATGTTTTTAGTGATTAGAAAGTGAAATGAACGCCACACATGAAGGTACGTGCGGTAGGATAAGAACAGAAGTTATATCCCGGTGTGAAGGTACCTCCTGCATAGTCCACATTGTAACCTTTGTAGCCGGTAAAGGTGTGCAGGTTCTGTGCCGACACGTAGAAACGTACATCCGATACGTATTTGCCAAACCATTCGTTGGGGAAGTTGTAGCCCAGTTCTATATTGGCAATTTTCCAATAAGCTGCGTTCTGAATTTTGCGGTCGCTGAAGAGATCGTTCCAGGCCAGGCTGGCACTGTTGGTGACATAGGTACGTGGTACGCTGGAAAGATAGGTGCTGCCGTCTTCGCTGAAGCGATTGGCGTCGAGCATGGCTACGTCTTTGTTGCCCCAGCCATAGCAAGAGTTCAGAGAGTTGTGGATGTCGTCGCTAACATGATAGTTGAGTGCACCGAACGTAGCGATGCTCAGGTCGAAACGTTTGTATTCGAAGCGGGCGTTCAAACCGAAATTGATCTTAGGCATACCGCTGCCCAATACTACCTGGTCATTGGCATCTACCTTTCCGTCAGGCTTTCCGTCGGGACCGCTTACGTCCTTATAGAGCAGTCACCAATTGGGCGCCTTCTTGTGTGGCATGGTTGTCCAAGTCAGCTTGTGTGCGGCGATGCCATCATAAACCCATCCGTAGAATTTGCCGATCTCTTCACCTACGTTGGTGATAGTACGCCGGAGATGTATGAATCGGTAACCGTAAGCCCGAACATGAGGGTTTACCGCGGTTACGGACAGTACTTAAGTTAGCCGACACTTCATACTTGAAGTCGTGGTCTCGGTTGCGGTAAGTAGCTGCAAATTCGAAACCTGAATTGTTCATCGAAGCGGCGTTCATTGTTACGGTGGTATTGGATACACCGGCTTGTTCGGGAACGGGAACAGCATAAAGCAGGTCTTCACTGGTGTTCTTGTACCATTCGGCAGTGAATTCCAGACGGTTGTTGAACAAGGCGAGGTCGATACCCACGTTGTAGCTTTTCTTCTTTTCCCAAGAAAGGTTGTTGTCTACGAAAGTGGAAATAGCAGAACCGGTGATGGGCGTGTTGCCAAAGCTATAAGTCATGTTATTACGTGCCATTACAGCCTGATACATGTATTCACCAATGTTTTCGTTACCGAGCTCGCCATAGCTGGCACGTACCTTGAACATGTTGACAATGTTTCTGTTGAAGGGGAAGAAAGACTCCTTGTCGAAACGCCATCCCACAGAAACAGAAGGGAAGGTGCCCCAACGGATATTTTGGGACAAGCGGGAACTGCCGTCGCGGCGCACGGTTGCCGAGAACAGATAACGCTCGTCGTAGTTGTAGTTGATACGCCCGATGTAGGATAGGAGGGTGTGTTTGTATTCGAAGCTTTCAGCGTAAGTGTTGGCGGCATTCTGGAGTTGCAGGAAGTAAGGCTCGGTGAAGTTGACGCCCCAGCCTGTCAGCAAGTCGGTGTTTTCTTCTTCGTAAGTCTGGCCGGCTACCAGGTTAAAATGGTGTTTGCCGACGGTGGCATCATAAGTCAGCACGTTTTCAATCAAAGCATCGGCATAAGAGCGGGTAGCTTTGGTGAGACGTTCGTTGCTTTTGGCCAGATAGACACGGTTGCTCTGTACCCATGCAGGAATCCAGGTGAAGTCCTTGCAATGGGTTTTGCTGTAAGAGAGATTGACTTTATAGTTGAGCTTGTGGTTTTTGCTGTCAATACCGATCATTTTCAGGAGATCCACATCGGCAGAGGCTGTTCCTACAAAGCGGTCTACACGGGTATTGCGCTTTAACAGGTTATTGACCAGCAAGGGGTTGGAAGCTGAAATGTCACCATGTACGGTGTCGTAGTAAACACCATAACCATAAGAGTCATAGTTGAAGTTATTGGCGATCCCTACCAGATTGTCAAGTACCCAAGTAGAGTTGTCGTAGGCTTTGATGGTGGGTTGCATCAGCAAAGTACCACGCAGTATGTTGGTTACGTCTCCATACAGACCTTGAACGTATTCGGAAGCGTTTGACAAACCCATGTTGTCTTGATCGGAGTGAGAGTAAACCAGGCTGGTATGGAACTTGATGAATTTGGTGTCCATCGTGTTGTTGACACGCGCCGTGTAACGTTCGTAGTTGGGACCGGCGCCTTCCAGTGTACCTTTTTGGTTGTAGTAATCTAATGAAACGTTATAAGTATTGTGGGCACCGCCACCGGAGAGGTTCACATTGTGATTTTGACGGATACCTGTTTTGAACACTTCTTTAAACCAGTTGGTATTGGTGTTATCCTGGAAATGATATTTTCCGGTGGTACTGTCCAGCTTGTAACCGCCGGGCAGCGGAGTGTTGGAGTTGGCGCATGCCTGACCGATGTACTGGCTGTATTGGTCGGCATCCATTACGTCATAGACACTACTGGAATGTAGTCCATACCTACGTACCCATTGTAGTCTACTTTCAGCGGTTGGTCTTTCTGACCGCGTTTGGTAGTGATGATGACCACACCGTTGGCTGCACGCGAACCGTAAATGGCAGCAGCCGATGCATCCTTCAGAATTTGGATGGTTTCAATATTCGTTTGAAGAGAAATCGCGGATGGAAGTACCCATGGGGACACCATCGATAACATAAAGAGGAGAAGTGTCACCAAAAGATCCGACGCCACGGATACGGACGGTAGGGTCGGCACCGGGCTGCCGTCGGAAGTGACTTGTACGCCTGATACTTTACCTTCGAGCATGGTGGAGATATTGGAATGGGATGTCTGTTTCAAGGCTTCCGTGTCTACTACAGCTACAGAACCGGTCAAATCGGATTTCTTTTGTGTGCCATAACCTATGACAACAACTTGTTCCAGCATCTGGTTGTCGGGTTGCAATTGGATGGCTTCAATGATAGCGCGGTTACGAACGCTACTTCGCGTTCCTTGTAGCCTACATAGCTTATCGAAAGGATAGCGTTTCCGGCAACCTCCAGTTGGAAGTTTCCGTCCACATCGGTAATGGTTCCACCTTGTCCTCCTTTAATTCTGACAGTAGCTCCTGTCAAGGGCTCACCTTGTTCATCGATAACTTGACCGCGAACCTTGATAGCCGGAGATTGTGCCACGGTAGCTATAGCAGGTGTGGGATACACCATCATGCCACCCATAGCACACAGACTAAGCATTACGGAAAATAATAAATGTTTCCTCATTTTTTTAAGTATTAAATTAGTAGATTAAATTGTTGCTGATGTATTGAATTGAGATGTTGGATTATTGTACAATCTAATGTTGAATACTCTAGGTAGACAAACCACAGAGTTTATAAATATGCTGGAGCTATTCTTCATAATATTTAAGATTAGGATTAGACTTTAAAAGCAGGGTTCTCTTCCGAAAGATTGAGCACCGATTGCATGACAAAAGTATAATTTACACCGTAAACAGGGGTGGACAAACGGTTTTATAGGGTGGACGAATGGATAATGGAAAAAAAATGTATTTATTCCGCTTATAGTTTGCGTCTTTTGGAGGTGGTGAGATAGGCTTAGGAGAAGGCTTTTTTTTATATAAAGTCATGTAGCGACAACCTGGTGAAGGACTGTCCGGCTACATGAGGGATAAAATACAAATAAAATTCTCTGAAAGGAATTATTTCACAAGTAAAAATCCTCCTTCCGCCTGCATCGTAATGCTGACTTCATCATTCTTTTTTAATGTTATCTCTTCAGCGTGAGGATTTAGTTTTTTATCGTCCTGATAAAGCATCACTTTATCTCCTTTAGTACACATAGATAAGTTCAACTTTAATTTCAGCGGTTCTTTTTGTGCATTGATTCCGGCTATGTACCATTTATCGGCATGCGACGTGCCAGTACTACGTATTTGCCCGGATAGCCGTCAATGAATCTTGTTTCGTCCCATGTGGTGGAACTTGCTTCATGAAATCCAAACAAACTTGGGGGGCATCGGTCAGGTTATTAGGCGCCAAACGCAAAATTCTGAATAGGATTTTGGAATAAAACGGCTGTTGCCAGTTGGAATACATCAGTGGTCTTGCGTATGCTTCCGCCGTCATTGTTGCGGTTGAGGCGTTTGTTGAGGAATGTGCCACCAAACTCCATGCAACCGATGGTGTTGCGGATAAATGGATGCAGACAGGCATTAAATGCTTCTTCATCGCAAAAATGTTGTTGGAAAATCAGGTTTTCCGATGCGAGCACGGCTTCGCTTCCTACATAATTAGGATACATACGCTCCCATCCCCGAGGAAGGGTACAGCCGTGGAAAATGACCATCAGTCCATTATCATCCGCATCGCTCAGGATGGCTTCGTACAGACGCATGGTTTCCTGCTTGTCACCTCCGAAGAAGTCTACTTTGATTCCTTTTACTCCTATATTATGCAGCCATTTCATTTCCTTTTTACGGATAATGGGATTGTCCATGTAATTGGTAGGACCTTGCACTATATCATTCCAGTAGCCGCTGGAACTATACCATAAAAATACATCTACATTTTTACTGTGTGCATAGTCTATGAAGTCTTTCATACGTTCACGGCCGATGTTGGTATCCCACCAGTTGTCTATCAATACATATTCATATCCCATGGCGGCAGCAAGATCTACATATTTTTCTGATCGTCGAAATTGATGCTGCATCTTGCCAAAGTATCCAGCTCCAGGTTCCGCGTCCCATTTTGTATGTATGCTCCGTTGGGTAAAGAGGTTCCACGACATCCCATGGAATCGTTGTTTCTACAATGGCTTCAGGTTTTCGCCTACAGTAATAGTACGCCAAGGAGTGGAACCGGGCAATGCAAGACCGGGAGATGCCGTACCGTTACCGTTGTTTTCTTCGGGCATGGGGAAAGCGAGGTATAAGTCCGTCGGCGGTGGCATCGCTCAGGTGTGAACCACAGTATTTGCTGTCTACTCCGGTTTCACTGATAAGTGCCCAGCCATTTTCTCCTACATGGAACAGACAAGGAAATGTGTAACCGTGCCCATATTGTGAACGTACATTCATAGGAGCGTCAGCCTTATATTCTTCCTCATAACTGGGCTTGGTACGTTTCCAACCTATCATGGCGTCACTTTGCGGGCACAGGAAAGTAGTGGTGAAGGAGGGGAAGTCAAAACCGGTAGTTTCTTTTTCTATCACGATGCTTCCCGTATCGCCATATTTGGGCATTTCGTAGCGGAAAGCAATATCGTTGTTGCTTACGCGGAATATTATATTTATATTTTTCTTTTCTTTATTGGTAAAGGTGCATGTAAGTTCATTGGCTTGATAATGAATTTGTGATTGTTTGATACGGTCTTGTGTATAGTCTTATCTATTTTATTCTCTTTTGTCCGGTGAAAGTCATATCCCGGCTGAAGTCCCCCACATTGGCAATGAACCTAAAGGTGAATCTTCCAGGATGGTCTTGTCCTTATAGGTAACGGAATAAACGGGGATACCCTGTTTTACGGATACATTTACTTTCAAAAAGGAATCGGGTCCTGTAACTGTAGCTTGTTGGGCAAAAGCTGACATTGTAGTGATGGCAAGCAGCCAAGTCATAAATTGTTTTTTCATGGGTATTAAATATGCTATTATAATGTAGGGCAAAGATAATTTATTGTAGCAAGACGAGAGCGTAGAAAAACGGAGCATTTATGGTATACAATCCGTTCATTTTACGCTCTGGAATAAGTCAGTCGGTTCCATTCTCCATCATCGAACTGGGGGTTGTTCCGAAATGTTTTGTAAAGCAGCGTGTGAAGTATTTGGGATCATTGAATCCTACTTCGTATGCTATCTCAGATATATTCATATTGTGCGTCAGCCGGTTACGGATAATAAGTTCCCGCGCAAGATTCAGCCGGTAGTTACGCATGAATTGTCCGGCAGACTGTCCCGTCAGATTTTGCATTTTTTTGTTCATCAAACTTTTGCTTACCCCCATTGCTTCGATGAAATCGCTTATTTCGTAATAAGAGTTCTTATAGTTTTCTTTCACAATCTGCATTGCTTTGTCCAGGAACTTCTTGTCACTGGATTCTTTTTCGATATTCAGTGCATCCACGTCCATACTGTATGAGAACTTTTGTTGGAAACGTTTGCGGTTTTCCAGTATATTGGATATCCGGGCCAGCAGCAAAGTGTCATCAAATGGTTTTAAAAGGTACTCGTCTACACCTATACGGAAACTTTCAATGCGCGATTCGTTGGATGTTTTGGCCGTAAGCATCAGGAAGGGGATATGCGAGATGGCAAAATTGGATTTTACCCGGCGGGACAGTTCCATACCATCCATGACAGGCATCATCAAGTCACTGACTATGAAATCCACGTTCTGGGATTGGAGCACAGTCAATGCTTCTTCACCTTGGGATGCTTCGAGCACGTTATAATATTCGGCCAGAATGGAACGGATATAGTCGCGCATATCTTTGTTGTCTTCTACTACCAGAATCGTCAGTTTTCCATTGGTGGCAGGTTGCAATGTCATCGGAGAGTCGACCGGTTCTTTAACTTGCTCTGTTGGTGTGGGCAGACTGTCCGCATCGGCATATTGCAAAGGAAGTAAAATACGGAAAGAACATCCTTTGCTCTGATTATTCTTGGCACAAATTGAACCTCCATGCAACTGGACAATTCGTTTGCATAGATAGAGACCGATTCCAGTCCCGCTTTGTCCGTTGATAGAGGAATGCGTCTTATTTTGTGATTGGTAGAAGCGGTTGAATACTTTGTCTATCTCTTCTTCGGGAAGTCCTGGTCCTGTATCCCGAATACAGATGAATAACTTTTCCTGCTCTTCCTGGCGGAGGGGGGTGGCATAGATGGTAATTTGTCCTCCTTTGGGGGTAAATTTCAAAGCATTTCCTATTAAATTGACAATCACTTTATGCATGGCATCCTCATCGTACATTATTTCACATGAAGGAAGGCGGAAGCGACGTTCGATGGTTATTCCTCTTTCGGAAGCATATGCGTCGAAGGGTACTAGTAGTTCATTGAGTAATTTGGCAAAATTGCCCGGGTTGCGGACAATTTCCATTTTCCCTGATTCTACTTTGCGGAAGTCCATTAATTGGTTGACCAGTGAGAGCAAGTATTTTGAGTTGCGCTCCACAAAATGTAATTGTTCAATGACTTGAGGATTGTAGCTTAGTTTCAATGCTCTTTCTATAGGTCCTACGATTAATGTCAACGGAGTACGGAATTCATGGGTGATATTGGTGAAGAAGGCGAGTTTGTCAACCGTCAATTCCTGCACCTTTTTTGACATTTGGATCAGTTGCCCTTTTTGTTTGGTTATTTTTTCGTTTTGCTGTTTTAATAGTTGGTTTTGACGATAGAGCTCGCTTGCCTGAGTGGAAAGCAGTTTTTTCTGTTCTTCCAGTTCACGGGTACGTTCCTCTACTTTGATGTGGAGTATTTCTTGTTGTTCTTTTAACGAACGAAGCCTCCATGATAATACCTTATATATAAGGAAAGATAGAAGAACCAATATGGACAGAATGAACCAGATGGTTTTATAGAAATAAGGTGATACGGCAATGTGGAGTTCTGCCATTTCTTCCAGCCATTGTTTGCCGTCGGGTGCATAACGCAGTTCGAAAGTATAGTTGCCGGGACGCAGATTGGTATAGGCGGCTTGTCGTCTGTTGGCCGGTACTTTTATCCATTTGTCGTCAAATCCTTTCAAGCGGTAATAATAATTGGCAAATGTCGATGCATCATAATCCAATGCGGCAAATTCAATATAGAGAGATTTGTCGCGTTCGTGTAACTGTAAGGTACCGTTTGTGTACAATCGCTCTTTATTTGCCACACGGACATGGGTAAACGCCAAGGGAACAGCTTCCTTCGGGTTTATATCTATGACCGGCTTGACCACAGACAGTCCTTTGGTACTTCCTATATATAAATCTCCATTGGCGGCACGGCATATTGCGTTCCAATAGAACTGGTTGGATAATAGCCCGTCTTTCCGGGTATAGTTAAAGAAGCTGTTGTTGTTAGGATTGAAGCGGGAGAGTCCGTTGGTGGTGGTAATCCAAAGATACCCTTCTTTATCTTCCGATATGCAGCGGACACTGTTGTTTATCAGTCCGTCTTCGGTGGTGAAGGAGCGGAAGGTATATTCTCCGTTTTCTGTTGGTGAGGATTTGTAGAAACCATATCCGTTGCTGCCTATCCAAAGGGTTCCGTCTTTAGACTGGGTGATGTAGGTTACCCTTTCCTTTAACTTTGACTCCGGTTCGTCCAGCTTGATCCTCCAGAGTTGATAAATCAGTCTAGGGGTTTTCAAACTGCTTAAATCTATTCGGCAAAGTCCTTCTGTAAGTCCCAGCCACAGGTGGTTATCCTTATCTATGTAGTATCCTGTACAACCTTCAATTCCACCTAGGTTCATGCCCTTGAATGGTTCGGTGAGCGTTTGTGTTTTCAAATCGTAAACATAGATATTGATACTGGTTCCTACCCAGATGGCATTATTCAAGTGGTCATAGCAGATACTTCCGGCCCATCCCCATGAGAAGTCTCCGCATTCGGGTATTTCTATGTGGTGAAATTGTTTGTTCTGCGGATTTTTCATATCTATCCATCCTATGCCTCCTCCCCAAGTTCCCATCCAAAGTCTTCCATCGTTATCGCTGGTAAAGCAACTGACGGTATTATGGCTTAGGTGGCGGTGCATCGGTAGTATAGTGCTCAAAAGTGTTGCTGCCGGGAGCCCGCCGGTTCAAACCTCCTTCTACGGTTCCTACCCATAAAACACCCGACGGGTCTTCATAAATGGCATTGACGGGATTTTGGGAAAGACTTCCGGGAATGGCGGGAGTATGATAATAGTTTTGTACGAACAGCATCCGGCGGCTCATCTTGTTCAGACCTCCCACTTCGGTGCCTACCCAGATAATATCACCATCGGTCAGCAGACAGTTTACGAAGTCACAGTTTAATGTGTTTTGTACGATTTCTCCTTCTCCGGTATCTTTATTTATCCGCTCAAATTTGTCTGTCAACGCATTATAAAGGTTTATACCTTTTAGGGTGGCAACCAGCATGGTATGTTCTCCTGTTTCTGCTATGTCTGTGATAAAGTTTTGGGAAAGCGAACTATTGTCATTCGGATCATACATATAATGCTTCATCAGTTCCGTATCCATATTGTATCGGAAAAGGCCTTGTGCGCTGCCAATCCAAATTTCATTTTCTTTCCGGCAGATTACTTGTATGGACACACCGGGTAATTGAAGGCAGATGAAATGAATGTGGGTTCCTGTACTTCCATAGCCGATTCTTTGATGCGGTAGATACCGTCTTTGTAGTTTATCCAGAGATAGTCTTCTACTTCACAAATAGTCCGGATGGATTCTCCTGCCGGTACTTCGCATGTTTTAATGATTTGTTTTATATCTCCTTGTTTGTCAAAGGTAATTTTGAATAAATTGTTTTCCGAACAAACCCAAATATTTCCCGCTTTGCTATGGAGAATAAGATGAGAGGGGCGGTTACACAGTGAAATAAGTTTGTCTTTCATATCAGTGACTTGTACTGTCTGCATGGTTTGTATATCCAGTATGTCAATACCCATTCACTGACAGCCCAAATACGCTTGAAGTTATCCTCACACAGTTTGTTTATAAAGTTACTTCGTAGCTTGATACGGGTGTTTCCCATATGGAAGGCGGTGAATTCATAACCGTCATAACGGGCGATTCCTTCCCCGCGGGTAGCGATCCATAAAAAGCCCTGACTGTCTTTCAATATATCATCACAAAGTTGTGAGGCAGTCCTTCATCCATCGTAATGGCAGTGAAATTATAACGTTCGGACCATTTTCCGGCTGTTCCTTCAGCTTGCATATACAGACTAGATAAAAAGATGAACAGAGCGAATAGAAAACAATGTTTTTTCATAGTGTGTTGTTCATTAATGACGTAAGAATATACCGTTACTTATACAAAGATATACCTTTTCGTTTTTCCTCAAAAACAAATAAATCATTTTTATCCCTCTGCTGCACAAATGTCCACCCTTTAAGCGATATTGTCCACCTGGCGAGCTTTTGATTGCAGTTATATTTGCATTAATAATAGTTAGTCAATGTGACAGTTGGCTGCGTTATATGCCGCATGTCATTGACAAATTAGTACATTAGCAAATGGTCACATAATAAAAAAATACTATGAAACAGCAATTTTTCCCTCAAAGATTATTCATGGACATGAAAAGGTTAATAATAAATAGGTTGGTCGGTTTAGGCCTGTTGGCCGTAGGGATATTGGTATCATGCAGTGCACCTACGGCTTTCGTGCCTGTCCCTTCTCCCAATCCTTGGGCTGATGATTATACCGCTCTTTCATCTATGGAGAATTACAAGCAGTGGGGAACATATAATGTACACGACCCGGCTTGTAAAAAAATAGGAGATACTTATTATCTGTATTCTACCGATGCTATTTTTGCTGAGAACCGGAAAGAGGCGAAAGAGAAGAATGTGCCTCTGGGTTTTGTCCAGGTACGCAAATCAAAAGACTTGGTACATTGGGATTTTGTGGGCTTGGGCTTTTCCCGAGATTCCTGCTCCGGCTATGGAATGGTTCATAGTCAGGCGGAGGGAAAAGGGGCGACTAATATCTGGGCTCCTTATTTGATGCCTTATCAGGGTATTTATCGTTTGTATTATTGTGTTTCGGCATTCGGCAGGAATACATCCTATATCGGTATGGCCGAGTCGGATTCTCCCGAAGGTCCCTGGATACAGAAAGGGTGTGTGGTTAAGACAGGAGAAGGGGATGCGATGAATGCATAGACCCTTCTGTGGTTGAGGATCCGGAAACCGGAAAGTGGTGGATGCACTATGGCTCTTATTTCGGTGGTCTGTACTGTGTGGAACTGAATCCCGAAACAGGAATGACTGTGCAGCCGGAGGATCATGGGCACTTGATAGCACGCCGGGCCAATTACCGGAAAGATAACTTGGAAGCACCGGAAATCATGTATCAACCCAACTTGGCAAATATTATCTGTTTACATCCTACGATCCGCTGATGACTACCTATAATGTACGTGTCGCTTATTCCGGTTCTCCCGAAGGACCTTTTGTGGATTTCTACGGAGAGGATATAAAAGATACAACGAATAATGTTCCTATATTGACAGCTCCTTACCGCTTCGAAAATCATCCGGGATGGGCGGGAACGGCTCATTGCGGTCTTATTGATGCCGGTGACGGCCGTTATTTTATGGTCCATCAGGGACGGCTTTCCCCCCAGAACCAGTTGATGGATTTGCATGTGCGCGAAGTGTTCTTTACGGTGAATGGATGGCCTGTGGTTTCTCCCGAACGCTATGCAGGTACTGCTCCACGTTCTTTCACTAAAGAAGATTTGGTAGGTGAGTGGGAAATTATCCGTATTCAGGAACCGCTTTGGAACGTAGTTGGAAGCTGGACAAATATTGTGGGGTGAAGGGGACTTGCGAAATGGGGAAGCAGGCGTTATCTGCCGTGTTGTTTTGGAAGCAGATGGCAGTGTTGGAGATGCAACTTGGGATTTTAATGTTAAAAAACAACTTCTTAATATAAAAACAGCCACAGAAGATATTAACAATTTGATTATCTTTGCCGGACACGATTGGGAAAATGAAACAGAAACCATTCTTTTTACCGGCCTGGATGCTCAAGGGCATTCTGTGTGGGGAAAGAGAATTGACTAATAAAAATCAATAAATATTACTATCATGAAATTACACAGAACTCTATTCACAGCATGGGTATTTGCTGCCGGAGTAGCGCTACATGCACAGAATGCGCACAACATGGTCGTGCAGACCAATAAATTAGGTGCGGAAATACAACCAACCATGTATGGTTTGTTCTTTGAGGACATTAATTATGGGGCGGACGGAGGCTTGTATGCCGAACTGATAAAGAACCGTTCATTTGAATTCCCGCAACGTTTTATGGGTTGGAATATTTTCGGCAATGTGACCTTGATGGACGACGGGCCGTTCGAGCGAAATCCGCATTACGTCCGTCTGGGTAATTCCGGACACAGGGAAAAGCACACAGGAATTGAAAACGAAGGTTTTTTCGGCATAGGTGTCAAGGAAGGGGCTGAGTATCGCTTTTCCGTATGGGCACGTGGTGAGAACCAGAAACTTCGTATTGAATTGATCAAAAATGATACGATGGAGGAACGTCAGGCTTTTGAGTCAAAAGAACTGATAGTGAATTCGAAGGATTGGAAACAATATGAGGTGATATTGAAATCGCCGAGAACGGAGCCCAAGGCTCATCTTCGTATTTTCCTTGAAAGTGCGGGAACGGTGGATCTGGAACATGTTTCTCTTTTCCCTGTAGATACTTGGAAAGAGCGTAAGAACGGTCTTCGTAAAGACTTGGTGCAGGCTTTATATGATATCAAACCCGGTGTTTTCCGTTTTCCCGGCGGCTGTATTGTAGAAGGTACGGATGAGGCTACCCGTTACGAATGGAAAAAAACAGTAGGTGCGGTAGAGAATCGCCCGTTGAATGAAAACCGCTGGCATTATACGTTCAAGCATCGTTTCTTCCCTGATTATTTCCAGACCTACGGACTGGGCTTCTTTGAATATTTCCAGTTGTCGGAGGATATAGGCGCCGAACCGCTGCCTATTCTGAACTGCGGATTGATATGTCAGTATCAGAATGACCCCGACCAGCAGGTCAGCCTGTCAAAGCTTGATTCATATATACAGGATGCATTAGACCTGATTGAGTTTGCTAATGGCGATGTCACAAGTACTTGGGGAAAAGTTCGTGCGGATATGGGACACCCTGCTCCCTTTAACTTGAAATTCTTGGGCATTGGTAACGAACAATGGGGACCGGAATATCCGGAACGTCTGAAACAGTTTGTCGAGGTGCTTCGTAAGGCTCATCCTGAAATCAAGATTGTTGGTAGTTCGGGACCTCAGTCTGAAGGTAAAGACTTTGATTACTTATGGCCGGAAATGAAAAATCTGAAAGTGGATTTGGTGGATGAGCATTTCTATCGTCCCGAAAGCTGGTTCCTGGGACAAGGCAACCGTTATGACAATTACGACCGCAAAGGACCGAAGGTCTTTGCCGGAGAATATGCCTGCCATGGCAAAGGCAAGAAATGGAACCATTTTAACGCTGCTTTAATGGAAGCTGCGTTCATGACCGGACTGGAACGGAATGCTGATGTGGTGCACATGGCTACTTATGCACCTTTGTTTGCCCATGTGGAAGGATGGCAATGGCGTCCGGATTTGATCTGGTTTGACAATCTGAACTCGGTTCGTACTTGTAGTTACTATGTGCAGCAGCTTTATGCTCATAACAAAGGTACTCATGTGTTGCCCCTGACTATGGATAAAAAGCTGTGAGTGGTCAGGAAGGACAGGATGGTCTGTTTGCCAGTGCCGTATGGGATAAGGATGAAAAGGCTTATATCGTGAAAATTGCCAATACTTCGGAGCAGACACAGCCAGTATCATTGACTTTCAACGGGTTGAAGAAGAGTGATAAACTTGTGGAAGGTAAATGCATCACACTCCAGTCTGCCGATTTGGATAAAGATAACACGGTAGAGCATCCGAATGTCATCACTCCGAAAGAAAGTGCTGCTACGGTTGAGGGTAATGTACTGAATGTAGAGATGGCGCCCAAGACTTTCGTGCTTTATAAGTTTGTTAAGGCAAGTAATAAGTAAAAGATGAATCATTCCTTTAAATACTAACACAGAGGATAGAGAAACATAAAGCAGCCGAAGGGCTGCTTTATAATCCCAACTGCATCCGGAACTTTTAAAGGAAATGTATACCTGCCTCCCTTGGTTGTACCAAGGGAGTTTTTTTGATTATACGTATATTATCATCTTGGATTATGCGCAGCATTTTGCTGTAAATCAGTGATATGTTGTGCAAATACATTCTAAATCCCCCTGAAACGGTTTGCCATTTTCTGCTGCCAAATTTGGTTTGACGGATATCGGTTGTTCTAATTCCTGTGTCATAGCTACGGTTGTTCCTTTACAGGGGAGCGTCATAAGGCGTATTTTTGTTCGGGTGCGTTCGTTGCTTCACTAAGGTGAAGAGCTAGCTTCACTTAGGTGAACAGCCGCTTTCACCTAGGTGGAATAATTGCTTCACCTTGGTGAAATATTAAATGGAGTGAGGTGAAGATAAGATGAGAATAGGTTCTTATGATGCCTACGAGTTGCCGGGAGGTAACGAGGGGGTGATTTTACATTCTGTCCGAGAGAATCCCCGAAGCAGATTTATTTCGCCACCGGCATACCGATTGAGGAGGATTTGAAAGACTATTACACAGAAAGTGGTTGGTAATGAGTGAGTTGCTGTGACGGAATGTTTTTGTACTTTATGTAAATGTGTTAAAAGTGATTTTTGTTGTCGTTATGTTGTAGGGGCGGACTCATGGGTCTGCCCCTACGGTGGAACATTTGATAGTTACTTCGAACTTTTGAAATATCCTCTTATTGGATGAGTCCTGTTTACATCTTTATTCTCTTATTGCGTACTTGCCTCAGAATTGTCTGCAACTCAAATACTTTCTTAGGATACTTTTCTGCTACATTCTCTTGTTCGCTCACCTTTTCCATTTCATATAACTGGGGAACGTTCAGGTTTCCGGTTTCTATTTTTTCTGCTTTCATGAAAGTGGTCGGGTCATCATTCGGTTCAATGTATTTCCAGTCTTTGGTACGGACGGACAACGTGTGGTTCATGGATTGTTCCACAATCCAGGGGCGGTCTGTCTTGTCGGTTCCTATCAGATTCCCTAAACGGTCATAACTGTCCGGAGCGCTGCCTTTAGGTAATCTGGCGTTGATCAAAGCTCCTAAGGAGGCTAGCCAGTCAATCTGTGACATTAATACGTCCGAGTCTCCTGTCTTTTTTATCTTCTGTGGCCAGCGGACAATGACCGGGACGGCTGTTCCACCCTCGAAAGCGCTGTATTTGTTTCCTCTCCACGGACCGGAAGGTGTATGTCCGTTCAACAGCTCTTCTGCCTTGTCCTTATATCCGTCGTCTACAACCGGACCATTGTCGCTGGATAGAATAATCAGCGTGTTTTCAGTTAGTCCAAGTTGGTCCAATGTTTCCATCAGCTGGCCTACCGTCCAGTCGAATTGGGCGATTGCGTCTCCGCGTAGTCCCATAGGATTCTTTCCACGGAAGCGGTCATGGGGAAAACGAGGAACGTGTACATCATTGGTTGCAAAATACATAAAGAAAGGCTCGTCTTTATGCTGTTTGATAAAGTCGATGGCATGAACGGTGATGGAATCGGCAATGTTCTCGTCTTTCCAAAGTGCTTTTCCGCCCCCTTTCATAAATCCGATGCGGCTGATGCCATTGACGATGGACATGTCATGTCCGTTGCTGGGATGTAGGTTATACAGTAATTCGGGATTATCTTTGCCGGTCGGTTCTCCCGGAAAGTTCTTGGTGTAACTCACTTCTATGGGATCGGACGGATCATAGTTGGCTACCTTGCCGTTTTCTATAAATACACAAGGTACACGGTCGGCTGTAGCGGCCATGATATAGTGATAGTCAAAGCCTAAGTCACCTAAAGCGGCTGGTAAAGGAGCATTCCAATCCTGTCCGCCTGTCTTGTCTCCCAGGCCCAGATGCCATTTGCCGATGGCGGCTGTAGCATATCCGGCACTTTTAAACATGTCTGCCATGGTGTATTGTTCGGGACGGATAATCATTTTTACATCTCCTGCGGCAATATCCGTGTCCGGTCTGCGCCATGCATATTCTCCTGTCAGCAAGGAGTAGCGGGATGGGGTGCTGGTAGCGGCTACGGTATGTGCATTAGTAAAACGAATGCCTTCCGATGCCAGTTTGTCAACATGGGGAGTTTCTACATTCTTGGCTCCGTAACATTTTAAATCTCCATATCCCAGGTCATCTGCCAGAATAACGATAACATTGGGCTTTTGGGGGGCTGCGTACTGTTTTTTTGAACGGTTTCTGCTGTTGCAGAGTTACAGGCGGCTAATGAGGCAAGTAAGGATATGCCTGCATAATTTCTACTTTTCATCTCTATTTATTTAAGGTTTGATCCGGATACATGTCTATTTTCACTTTCCGGTTTCTCGACCTGAAGGTGAAGAACGACGGAAAGTTATCAAGAAAATCTTGAAGCAGCAAAAAAGAAGGGCCGAAATATGATTTGAAAGTGTCTGGAATTAGATGATAATGCCCCCACCCAGTACTACATCATCCCTATAGAAAGCGGCTGCCTGTCCCGGAGCAATGGCTGTCAGCGGCTCGTGCAGTTGTACATGCAGGGTGTTATCCGGTTGCAGGGTTACTGTGCAGCGGTTGGCTTGTTTCCGATAGCGTATTTTGACGATGATGTCGTCCTTGTTTAGTAATAAAGCGGGATTGGTGATGCGCCATTCTTTCAGTCTCATTTCTGTTTTTTCCAGTGCTTTCAAGTCGCTCAGTATGACTTTGTTTTCTGCCGGAATGATTTCTTTGACAAAGACAGCCCGGTTAAGATCTATGCCCAATCCTCTCCGCTGGCCGATGGTATAGAAAGGATAACCTTTGTGCCGTGCGATAAAATTCCCCATTTCATCGAAGAATTTACCCGGTAGGATACTTCCTTCAGGTAATTCCTTATGTAGGAATGTGCGGTAGTCCATGGGGCAGAAGCATACTCCCAGACTGTCCCGTTTATGGGCGGCTTTCAGAAAACCACGCTCTGCCGCGATTTCACGGACACGGGCTTTAGTCAGGTTGCCCATAGGGAGAAGCATACGTTGCAGGATTTCTTGTGGCAGCCCCCCATAGGAAAAAGGATTGGTCTTTATCCGGGGTCGGCACCGGTAGTGATGTGATAGTATCCATTGATGAGGCGTCGGCGTACATAATGTCCTGTAGCGAAGTGATAAATTCCCATTTCATCGGATATTTTCTTCAAAAGAGGCCATTTCAGGTAGTTGTTGCACAAGGTACAGGGAACCGGGGTATGACCTGCCATATATTCGTTGATGAAATAGTCAATGATGGTTTTCCGGAAGGTGTCACGAACATCGTATGTGAGATGGGGGATGTTCAGACGTTCACATAAAGCGCGGGCGTCCTCCAGATACTCTGTATCATTTTCTTTTTCATAAAAGCGGAAGGTGATGCCGGTTACTTCGTATCCTGCATCCTGCAATAGAAGGGCGGCTACGGAACTGTCTGTTCCTCCGCTCATGCCTAGTAGGACTTTATTATTGGACTCTGTTTCTCTCATCTTTATAGCAGTTTTGTGAGGATAGATGCCGGAATATCCATTTGGAGAAGGCAAACAGTTTCTTTCCCAAATCTTTCAAAGAGGCTCCGATGTGATATACGTCGGATTGGTCTATAATAAGAAAACGGTCATGTGCCTGGCTATTAGCCCATTGGCGGAATTGGATTCCTCGTTTCGTATTTACACGGTATCCTACTGATATAATCACATCTAAATTATAATATTCTAAGTTACGGGTAATCTGTCTGTTGCCTTCTTGGCGAACTGTTCGGAAATTCCGAACGGTTGAACTTTGGATTAGTTCTTCTGATTTATAAATGTTCTTTAGATGCTCGCTTATATTGGCTTTGCTGGATTGGAATAGTTCTACTATTTGTGCCTGGGTCAGCCACACTGTTTCATCTTCAATGCGCACTTCCATCCTCACTGATTCATCCGGCTGGTAGAGTATGATTTCTCCTTGTTGTTCCATGTGTTCGATTTTTTGAGTACAAAGCTAGCAAATATAAATCAGACTGATCTTGTTTTCAGGTTATAATTGAAATGTAGGATGGGAAATGAAACTCCGATGACAATCTATATGATAGTGCCATCGGAGTTCTGACATACTCTTCTTATTAAGGAAGGAATGCTTGCTATGTTTTTATTTTACCGGCATCAATGTGAATCCCCAATGATATTCCTTATTGGCGGGTAGGGTATGTTCCGGCAGAGGGCGGTCTCCCCAGCTGTCATAACCGGCTACACCTTGTTGCTTCATATCAATACATACTTCCACAAAATTACGTGGGGTGATATCATTGACATGTGTCATGCGGCGTATTACATTTTTAGCTTTTTCCTCATTATGGTTAGCAACTTCTTCGGGAGTGAAGTTAGTCACTGACGGGGACGGCTGATAGCTTCTTCCGAGTCAAAGTCCTCTACGGAGTTGCGCAGGGCATTGAATCCGATAGTGCTGTCGGCACGTATTAACAATCCTTTTCCGCCTTTGCGGGTCAGTTCTACCCAACGGGTGTCGGTGCGGTGTCCGTTTTCTTGTGGACGGACATAGTTGTTGGTGTACATCTGGTCGGCTGTAGTGCGGTAGAGATCAACGAAGCTGCTTGCATTACGGTCGATGTAGTTTTCACCCGGTCCGCGTCCGAAGTATTCTACCTGGTTCATATCGGATGGCAAATGGAAAACGTACACCGATACGTGGTACGTTCAGTTTGGAAGAGGCAAGGCGTTGAGCATCCTGTCCCGGTGTGAAAGTGGCCATTAAGGTAGCTTCTGATACTTCCGTGTCGGCAGCCTTCATATCGGTAGAAGTAAAGGTGATGCCTGCATGAACCACACCGTCGGGATAGATGGTATATTTCATGATGTACAGATTGCCTGCCGCCAGTAGGTAATTGACTGTTAATACGGTCTTGTTGCCGTCTGTTGTTGTGGTAACATCTGCTACATTGAAATTCTTGCTGGACTGTTTCCATATTTGCTCGCGCTTAGGCCCACCGTTACCATAATCATTGTCCGTCGGTGCGCGCCAGAAGTTAGGCTGAATACCAAAACCTTCAGCGAAATATTCTGTACCGTTTACTTTGTATGAAGTCACGAGTCCGCTTCTCTTGTTGAAAACGAACTGCATACGTGGTGATAATACGGTGATGATGTCACCATCCGTGCTGACGGTAGTCTTGCCGCTTGCTTTATGTCCGGTCATAGCCAATGGTTCTATGGGCAGGCGGAATTGTTCGGAAGCAATATCGTGTCCTGCAGGAATCAAGGGCTCCGGTTCTGTGGTGGTAACTACAAAATCTACAAAATATTCTGTGCCGGCCTTGGGTTTCAATCCGTTGAGGTTGATGTTCAGTTCTTTGGAACCTTGCGGTTCGATATCTAATGATACTTTTCCGCCTTTGATTGTTTTTCCGTTTGCCTTTACGGTATAACTGATCATATACTTTTTCAAGTTGGTGAAGTAGAAACGGTTTTTTACCAGGAATTTGCCGGCAGCCGGGTCGATGGCTTCGAAACCTACATTCTGATGTGCATATTTCACTTCTGTCATGGCCGGATGCGGAGTGCGGTCCGGAGCTACGATTCCATTGCATAGGAAGTTTCCGTCGCTGGGTGCATTGGTTCCGTAATCACCTCCGTAGGCCCAGTAGGTACGTCCATTTTCGTCTGTTTCCAGAATACCTTGGTCTACCCAGTCCCAAATGTAACCGCCTTGCAGGTTCGGGTACTTGTAGATTGCTCTCCATTGTGCTGCCAGATTACCATTGGAATTGCCCATAGCGTGTGAATATTCGGATGGTGCGATGGGACGGTCGCTGCCTTTCTTGCCTATTTCTTCCAGCCAGGGCGGCACTGGGTATTGGGGTACATACCATATCTGTGTTCCATTCCCAAAGGGCGCGTTCATAATTTACAGGACGGTTCATGCCTTTTACTTCGCGTTCTTTCAGTCCATAAATAGGTCTGATAGAAATTATAACCGTTTCCGGCTTCTGTTTTCCATAATT
>ENA-OQMZ01000207-OQMZ01000207.1-human-gut-metagenome-genome-assembly--contig:-NODE-207-length-25503-cov-2.818411_pt1 | contig 25503 bp, 31 predicted proteins | sample MGYA00242621_ERZ504862 | MGnify/ENA primary metagenome ERZ504862 (study PRJEB26092, sample SAMD00036393) | human gut metagenome | host: Homo sapiens | study: EMG produced TPA metagenomics assembly of...
GGCATAGGAGGCACCGGACCGGCCGCGGGGCCGGTCGGAATCGGATTCCGCGATGGCGCTGGCCAGCTCGTCGTAATCGGCGTCGCCGGGGCGGGCGCCCACCGCGAATCCCGGCACTTCGCGCATCAACGCGGGCGCGGTGCCAAGCGGCTCGTAGACCACCTGCACGGGGAAGGTGCGGCCGGAAACCTCGATTACCGGCACCTTCTCATGCAAGGCGTGCTCGAAATGCTCCTGGAACTTGACCGAATCGATGGTCGCGGAGGTAATGATGAGCTTCAGATCGCGGCGCTGAGGCAGCAGTGCCGTCAGATAGCCGAGCAGAAAGTCGATGTTAAGACTGCGCTCATGCGCCTCGTCGATGATGATCGTATCGTATCGGGTGAGTTTCGGATCGCGCTGGATCTGGGCGAGCAGAATACCGTCGGTCACGACCCTCAATCGTGTGCCGGGCGAGCTTTCGTCGGTGAAACGCACCTGATAGCCGACCTCGTCACCGAGCTTCACGCCCATCTCCGAGGCGATACGTTCGGCCACCGTGCGTGCGGCGATACGGCGAGGCTGGGTGTGCACGATCTGCTTGCCGTGCGTGCCACGGCCAAGCTCAAGCAGGATTTTCGGCAGCTGTGTGGTTTTGCCCGAACCGGTCTGGCCGGACACAATAACGACTTGGAAACGTTTGACCGCGCTGGCTATCTCATCACGCGCGGCAGATACGGGAAGTTCTGCGGGATACTCATATTTCATGACGAACTTCAATGATACGGAAGCCCTTGGAGCTCGCGTATTTGCTCGCAGTGAACCCCTCGCCGAGCGCATCGTCCAGCCAGGGGATCAGCGAATCGGAACCGAGATTCTTCTGCACTACGAGATAGGCGGCACCGCCCACCTTGAGCTTCGGCAGCCAAGCCATAAGCAATGTATGCAGCGCTTCCTTGCCGACTCGGATCGGTGGGTTCGACCAAATCACATCAAACGTGAGGTCGCTCGGCACCGTCTCGCAGAACGCCGGCTGGTTCTCGGCAGGCAGGGGAGTGCTGGACTCGTCCACCTGAGCCGTATGAATGTTCGTGTGGCCGTTCGCCTGTGCGTTGGCATGGGTCAGGTCCACCGCGCGCTCGTTGACATCCACCGCCCACACGTTCGCTTCGGGCGACTCAAACGCCAATGTCAGGGCGATAGGGCCCCAGCCGCAGCCCAAATCCAGAAAATCGCCGGTAAGCGGCGGCTCGGGCGCATGCTTCAGCAATACCGACGTACCGAGGTCCACGCGCGAGCCGGAGAACACGCCGTTCGACACCTGAGCGGTCGCCTCATGGCCGCGCAACGTTACGTTCAATGTGCGGCGCACATCCTTCGATGCGGGTTCCGCAGAGAAATACTGTTCTGCCATGGTCGCTCCATTTCTGCGGGATTCGCCGCTCTCGTATGCCGACCTGTATCAGCCGGCCTATGCCGGTACGTGCCGATCTATGCCAGCATGTCACCTCATGTGATGATAATAAAGGACCATAGAAGAATCGTGAACCATTCCAACCAAACGAGGCGCACTTGACCGACAACACCCAGTACACCGACATCAACCGCGGCAACAACGACGTTACCCCTGAAGGTGTGCTGGCCGAGCAGTCCGAAGTGTTGCTCGACGACAGCCAGCGCGCGACCGGCTGGCATGAGGACGCCAACCAGGAATGGGAGGAGCGCGAGGCCCGCAACGAGCTCAAGCATGTCGCCGGTCTCGGCGAGCTGCAGGACGTCACCGAAGTCGAATACCGCAAGGTGCGTCTGGAACGTGTGGTGCTCGTCGGCGTCTGGTCGTCCGCCGTCACCACGCAAGCCAAGGCCGAGGAATCATTGAGAGAGTTGGCGGCGCTCGCCGAAACCGCCGGTGCGGTGGTATGCGATGGTTTGCTGCAGCATCGCTCCAAGCCGGATGCAGCCACGTACGTTGGTTCCGGCAAAGCAAGGAGATTGCCGGCATCGTGCGCGTGAGGAAGCCGATACGATTATCGTGGACGACGACCTGCCGCCGTCACAGCGCCGTGCATTGGAGGACGCCGCCAAAGTCAAGGTGGTGGATCGCACCGCGGTGATTCTGGACATCTTCGCCCAGCACGCCACCTCGCGTGAAGGTAAGGCGCAGGTGGAGTTGGCGCAGCTCGAATACATGCTGCCCCGACTGCGTGGTTGGGGTGGTTCGCTGTCCCGTCAGGCCGGCGGTCGCGCGGCCGGCGCGGATGCGGGCATCGGATCGCGAGCCCGGGCGAGACCAAAATCGAAATGGACCGTCGTGTAATTCGCACGCGTATCGCCAGACTGCGCCGTCAGATTCGTGAGATGGCCCCGGCACGTGAGGTCAAGCGCGGTTCACGCCGTCGCTTCGGCCTGCCCACAGTGGCCGTGGTCGGCTACACGAACGCCGGCAAATCCTCGTTGACCAACCGTCTGACCGGTTCGGCCGAACTGGTGGAAAACGCGCTGTTCGCCACATTGGACACGGCCGTGCGCCGCGCCAAAACCCGCGACGGACGCGCTTACGCTTACGTGGACACGGTCGGCTTCGTGCGCCGCCTGCCACCCAGCTGGTCGAGGCGTTCAAATCCACCCTGGAAGAGGTGGCCGAGGCGAGTGATCCTGCATGTGGTCGATGGCTCCCACCCTGACCCGTTCTCTCAGGTCGACGCGGTCAATGACGTGTTGGCGGACATCGAAGGCACGGCCTCGATTCCGCGTATTCTCGTATTCAACAAGGCCGATCAGGCGGACGAGGCGACTCGTGAACGACTCGCCGCGCTGCAGCCAGATGCGTTCATCGTCTCCGCCTATACCGGTGAGGGATTGGACGAGCTGCGTACCGCGGTCGAAAGTCTGCTGCCGGTCCCGCATGTGCATGTCAACGCTCTGCTGCCGTATGCCGCTGGCTCCCTGATCTCTCGTGTACGCGAATACGGCAAGGTAGACAAGGTGGAGTACCGCGATGATGGCATACAGCTTGAAGCGGACGTTGACGCCCATCTTGCCGCTCAGGTGGTCGAACAGTCCATTGACTAACGTGATAAACATCACAGTATATTCGTGAGCGCTAACAACCGTTGAAAACATTACCATACGGTTATCAAACAGGGTGGTGTGCTGGTAGCAAAACGTCTTAGCGGGTTTATAGAGTGAAGACGTTAGTTACAAGGCCTGCCATTCATCAGCAGACCGCCTTTGAAGAGAGGTTCATCCATCATGGCGGAAACTACCGTTAAGCCACGAAGCTTGCTGTTATTGGTGCCGGTGCCGTTGGCTCCACCCTCGCCTTCGCTGCTGCCCAGCGTGGCATCGCTCGCGAGATCGTGCTTGAAGACATCGCCAAGGAGCGCGTGGAAGCCGAAGTGCTCGACATGCAGCATGGCTCCAGCTTCTACCCGACCGTGTCCATCGACGGTTCCGACGATCCTGAGATCTGCGCGACGCCGACATGGTCGTCATCACCGCTGGTCCGCGTCAGAAGCCGGGTCAGTCTCGTCTTGAGCTCGTTGGCGCTACCGTCAACATCCTCAAGGCCATCATGCCGAACCTGGTCAAGGTGGTCCGAACGCCATCTACATGCTCATCACCAACCCGGTCGACATCGCTACCCACGTGGCTCAGAAGCTCACCGGTCTGCCCGAGAACCAGATCTTCGGTTCCGGCACCAACCTGGACTCCGCTCGCCTGCGCTTCCTGATTGCCCAGCAGACCGGCGTCAACGTCAAGAACGTGCACGCCTACATCGCCGGCGAGCACGGCGACTCCGAAGTCCCGCTGTGGGAGTCCGCCACCATCGGTGGCGTCCCCATGTGCGACTGGACCCCGCTGCCCGGCCACGATCCGCTCGACGCCGACAAGCGCGAGGAGATCCACCAGGAAGTCAAGAACGCCGCTTACAAGATCATCAACGGTAAGGGTGCCACCAACTACGCCATCGGCATGTCCGGCGTCGACATCATCGAAGCGTCCTGCACGACACCAACCGCATTCTGCCCGTGAGCTCCATGCTCAAGGACTTCCACGGCATCTCCGACATCTGCATGTCCGTGCCGACCCTCCTCAACCGTCAGGGCGTCAACAACACCATCAACACCCCGGTCTCCGACAAGGAGCTCGCCGCTCTGAAGCGCTCTGCCGAGACGCTGAAGGAAACCGCCGCCCAGTTCGGCTTCTGATAAAAAATCGCTGTACGGAGCGCCTTTCGCACCGCACAAGACTCGACCTACCTTTGTAGGCCTTCACCTTGTGCGGCACGAAAATCGCACACGTACAGCGATTTTTTATACCCTGCTGAATGCTCCGTTGGGAGCATTTTTTATTCGTGGAGTTCGTTGGAGGAGGGGGAGCTATAGCCTCGGGCTCGAGCTGGAAGGTGGTGTGGGGGACCGAGACCGGGAAGTGCTCGCGCAGGCAATCCTGCAGTTGGGTGAGGATTGTGGCGGCATCTTCCATGGTGAGGTCTTTGTCGACTACCACGTGGGCCATCAGAATCGGCATGCCGGTGGACACCGTGCTGGCGTGGAGGTCATGCACGGCAAGCACATGCGCACGTCTTCCAGATGTTCGCGTACCTTATCGAGGTCAAGTCCATCCGGTGTTTCCTCCAGCAGCACCTTGACCGCGTTGTGCAGCAACTTGATGGCGCGCGGAATCATCATCAGTGCGATGACGGCACCGGCCACGGCGTCGAAGCCATTCCATCCGGTGGGGATCATTACCAGGGCAGAGGCCACCACGGCCACCGAGCCAAGTGCGTCATTCATCACCTCGAGGAACGCGGCCTTCATATTCATGTTGTCTTCGCGCTGCGAGGCAAGGATGAAAATCGAGATGATATTTGCGGCAAGACCCAGAATGCCCGCGAACAGCAGCAAGCCGATATCGTCGATTTCCGCTTTGGAACCGCCGAACAGACGCATGCCGGCCTCCACCAACGCATAGATGCCAACGATGAGCAGCACCACGCACCTGCGCAGCGGTGAGCACCTCAAGCCTGGCCCAGCCCCAAGTACGAGTGTTGTTGGGCTTGCGGCGCATCAGTATGGCGGTGATTGTGGATGCCGCCAGCACGGACATGTCGGTGAGCATATGACCGGCATCCACCAGCAGGGCCAATGAGCCGGTTAAGACAGCCGACACCACTTCGATGAGGAAGACCGAACCGGTTACGGTCAACGTGGCAATCAGCTGCGCTGGTGCGCGGCAGGGTTTACGGATGTGGATGGTGCGGGTGCATGGGTATGGGCCATATGTACTCCTTCGCTCTATCGAGTTGAAACCGCTTCTCAATACCATTTGCGATATGGTCTGAATACGACGAAACCCCGGCGCGAGGCCGGGGTTTCGTAAGCTGTGCGTGACTATAGCACGACCGGCGCGATTCGGTGCACGCTGATCAGCTGGTGGCGAACAGGCTACAATTTGCGCAGCACGGTGACCACCTTGCCCATAATCGTGGCATGTGTGCCGTCGATGGGCGAGTATGCGGGGTTGTGCGGCATCAGCCAGACATGGCCGTTTTCCTTGCGGAAGGTCTTCACCGTGGCCTCGTCGTCCAGCAGAGCGGCGACGATATCTCCGTTGACGGCGGAATTCTGTTCGCGCACCACCACATAGTCGCCATCGCAGATAGCGGCATCCACCATGGAATCGCCGTGGACTTCCAGCATGAACAGGTGCCGGAGCCGGTCAGCCGTTCCGGCAGACGCATGACGTCGTCCACATGCTGTTCGGCGGTAATCGGCACGCCGGCGGCAATACGGCCAACGAGCGGCACATCGTGTGATTCGGCAATGGCTTCGGCGGGGAATTGGTATATCTCCGCCACATTACTGGTGCTGGTTGCCTCTTCGCTGGCTTGGGAGGGCTTTTCGGCATTCGGGGCGGATCCTGCCACCACCTCGATGGCTCGACCCTTGTTCGCGTTCATGCGGATGAAGCCCTTGTCTTCCAAAACTTGTAGCTGATGCTTGACCGAAGACGGACTTTTGAGCCCGGCGGCATTTCCGATTTCCCGGAAAGAGGGAGCGAAGCCTTGTTCGTCGATATGCGTGCGAATGGCGTCCAACACTTTGCGCTGGCGGTCGGTCAGGGTGGACTCGTCCGGCTTCTGCTTGGGGGAGAAGGGAATGGTGCTCACGTCAGGGCTCCTTTCGTTATGTCACCAGCATAACGTGTTGTTCGTGTGAAATCAAACATCTGTTCGAGTTTTGACTTGACCGTGTCGAACGTTTGTGCCATTATAAGAACAGTTGTTCGATAGAACATCTGTTCGAGAGAGGTGGTCGTGATGACTGGTTCAATGGTGATGGCCCCGGCCCGTAGCGCACGTGTAGCTATGCAGCATGCTGGAACGTCCCGCCGGAATGTGCGTGGGAAGATTATCGCAGTGATGGTCGCCTTGGCGCTGGCTGGTGTGGTTTCGGCGCGCTTACCGTTCAGCGGCCCAATCGGATACGGGGGCCACGCAGGTGACCAGTTATATCGTGCGGCCGGGGGATACGCTCTGGTCATATGCTTCGGCTATCACGCCTGCTGGTCATGATGTATCGGAAACGGTGGATGAGCTGATTGCGTTGAACAATCTTGAGTCCGGATCATTGCAGGCCGGGCAGCGCATTATTGTTCCGGTTGAGTAAATGAAACCCGAGCGGCATGGTTTTTCCGCCCGTACACGTTATTCTGGGGAGCATGCATTGTCCTTTTTGCCAGAACCCCGACACCAAAGTCATTGATACGCGCATTAGCGATGACGGTCATTCCATCCGTCGGCGTCGCGTATGCCCGAAATGCAGCAAGCGTTTTACCACGGTGGAAACCAGTATGCTGCTGGTCACTAAACGTTCGGGTGGCGTGGAGCCATTCAGTAGAGACAAAGTGATTTCCGGCGTACGCAAAGCTTGTCAGGGGCGGCCGGTCAGAGAAGAGGATCTGAAGCTGCTGGGACAGAAAGTCGAAGAGGATCTTCGCTCCCGAGGTCTTGCCGAAGTCACCTCAGATGAAGTGGGCAAAGCCATCCTGAAACCGTTGCGTGACTTGGATGTGGTGGCGTACCTTCGATTCGCGAGTGTGTACCAGAACTTTGCAGGTCTGGAGGATTTCCAAAGCGCCATTGATGGTTTGCGTGAATAATATGCGAATGCCATGCACCGTGATATGCGAGTGATTCGCAAACCATGGTGCGAACCAATCATGAAGCCCTGCACTTATGAAAGAGACCCGTCAGCGACGGGTCTCTTTCATATCAATCGAGGATGAGCCGCGTCAGCTGATGACACGCATGCGAACGGTGCCCTCGATGTTGCGTAGTGCTTCAAGCGTGGCGGCGCTGGGCTTTTGAGCCACGTCGGTGACCACATAGCCAAGTTCGCCTTCGGTTGCCAGCGACTGGAAGGAAACGTTGATGTTCTCCTCGCCGAGCACATGATTGACATGAGCCAGCACACCAGGAAGATTGTCGTGCAGATGGGCGATACGGCACACGCCCTTGCGTTCACCTAGGTTGATCTGCGGGAGGTTCACGGACAATGAGGTAGAACCCTTGAACCAGTAATCCTCAAGACGCTGAGAGACGAAATGGCCGATGGATTCCTGAGCCTCCAAGGTGGAGCCGCCAATATGAGGAGTCAGAATCATATTGTCTTCGTTGGCCAGTGAGGTCTCGAACGGATCTCCGCTCTTCTTCGGCTCAACGGGGAACACGTCGACCGCCGCGCCAGACAGATGGCCGGAATCGAGGTGCTGCTTCAGAGCTCCCAGATCGGCGACGAAACCGCGCGAAAGGTTAATGAAAATCGCGTCCTGCTTCATGTGGGCGAATTGGTCTTCGCCGAAGAAGCCGGTGTTCGACTTGCGGCCATCCACGTGCAGGGTCACGGCATCGGACTGTTCCAGCAGTTCGTTGAGGGTATCGCAACGGTGGGCGTTGCCCAGTGCCAGTTTCTCCTCAATGTCGTAGAACACCACGCGCATGCCGAGGGCCTCGGCCAGTACCGACAGCTGGGAGCCGATGTTGCCGTAGCCGATGATGCCAAGGGTCTTGCCGCGCACTTCATGCGAGCCGGAAGCGGACTTGTCCCACAGGCCATGCTTGATGTGATGCGTGTGTGCGGGAATGCGGCGCATCAAGCAGATGATGTCGCAGATCACCAATTCCACCACGGAACGGGTGTTGGAGTAGGGAGCGTTGAACACGGCGATGCCACGCTTGCCGGCATGTGCCAGATCGACCTGATTGGTGCCGATGCAGAAGCAGCCGATGGCGCTTAGCGTAGGACGCGCATCCAGCACGCGGCTGTGACGTTGGTCTTGGAGCGTACGCCCACCAAGTCCACGCCATCCAGCGCGTCGATGAGTTCGTCCTCGCTCAGGGCTCCCTTCATGGTCTCGACTTCGAAACCGTGATCACGCAGCGATTTGGCCGCGTCGGGGTGAATGTTTTCCAATAACAGTGCTTTGGGCATGCTTCATACCTTAGATGTTCAGGGACTTTTCGTCCGTTCTTGTCCGAACTATAACCAGTTTCTGGGTCGGCCTGGTCATTGCCACGTACAGGTCCGAGGCGGCGACCAGGCGGCTCGGCGCGTCATCCTCGATGAGACCGGGCTCGACCACCACGACGGCATCGAACTCCAGACCCTTGACCGTTTCGGTGCCGCAGACGCTGATTTGCTCATCCCATTCGGGCTGCTCGATGAGCCTTGCGTATTCGGCCGGGTCAAGAATGACAGCCAGTTTGCGGCGCACGGGCATCGCGCACCGGGGCGATGAGATTATCCGGACAGATGACGGCGATGCGGCCGGTGCCGTCTGCCGAAACGAATTGTTCGGCAAGCTGCGCCGCCTGCTCGGCCGTCGTTTCCAGCAAGGACGACATGTCGGGCACCACATTGCGGGACACCGAATCGGGGATGGTGCGCACCGCATTGACCGTGGAGATGTAGAGGCCTTCCTTCTCGGCAAATCGTGAGGCGAGTTCGGAAACTTCCTGCGGATTACGGTAGTTGATGGTCAACTCGTTCAGATCCCAGTGGCTTTCGCCGAACAGGCGGTTCATCGATTTGCTCCAGCGTCGGGTGCCACCCAGCGCCGAGGTCTGCGCCACATCGCCCACGATGGTGAACGAGCGGGAGGGGCAACGGCGGATCAACATACGCCAGTCCATGGCGGTCAATTCCTGCGCTTCATCGACCACGATGTGCCCGTAGGTCCATTCACGGTCGGCCGCGGCCCGCTGCGCGGTCAGCTCGGCGTCGTCCCCGTTCATCTGGTCGAGCAGCATCTGACTGGAGACGATGCCTCCACCCAGACCGGTCGCGGCCAGCGTGTCTTTGGCATACTGCTCTTCGGCGGCACGACGTGCGTCGGCGGCGGACTGGCGGGCCACCGTCTTGGGATCGGGGCCCAGCATATCCATCGCTTCGTCGAGCAGCGGAATATCGGAGCGGGTCAGCGGGGAGCCCTTGGGGCGGGCAAGTGCCGCGATGTCGTTGTCGGTCAGCCAACCAGCCAGAGACTTCAGACGTTCGGGATGGGCGAACAGCTGATCGATGAGCCATGGGGCGGTCATCGGCAGCCAGCACAGGTTCAGGGTCTTGCGCACCTGCTCGTTCATACGCAGCAACGACATCGCGCGGTTCAGCTCCGCCTGATCCGGCGTGTAATCAAGCTGTTCGGCATAACGGTTCTGCATGCTGGTCAGCATCGAACGGATAAAGGTCTCGCGGGCCTTGTTATGAGGTTGCCGGGTGCGCTTCGCGTCCGCCTGCGCCTGCTCGATATCAGTGGCCAGCATTGGTACCTGAATGCCGCTAATGGTTACTGTCGGCAGAACAGCGGGAACACGCACGCGCGCGGCGATGGCATTGGCCACTACGGAGGTCATGCGTCGATCGCCCTTGAGCTTGGCTGCATAAGGGGAGTCGACCGCCGTGGCGGTGATGCCGGGAATCAGATCGCTGATGGTGCGTGAGACCACGCCGGTCTCGCCCAAGGAGGGTAGCACCTGATCGATGTAGTGCAGGAACGCCGAGCTGGGGCCAACAACCAGCACGCCGGAACGTTCCAGCGTGCGCCGGTGCGTGTACAGCAGGTAGGCGGCGCGATGGAGCGCCACGGCCGTCTTGCCGGTGCCGGGGCCGCCCTGCACCACCACGGCGCGATTCATGTCGGAGCGGATGATGCGGTCCTGCTCGGCTGAATGGTGGCCACGATATCGGTCATCTTGCCGGTGCGGCGTGAGCTCAACGAAGCCAGCAGCGCACCCTCGCCGGTCAATGTGCCGGCGGAAGACGCCTGGCCGACTTGGTCGGAATGCACGTCGAGCACCTCATCCTCAACGCCCACGACTTCGCGGAAACTCAAGGTGATATGCCTGCGCATCACGATGTCGCCGTGATTGGAGGGGGTCGCCTCATAGAAAGGACGTGCGGCTTCGGCACGCCAGTCGGTCAGAATCGGCTCATGGTCCGGGCTCGACAGGCCGATGCGGCCGATGTAATGACGGTCGCCGTTCTTGGCATCGAGGCGGCCAAACACCAGCCGATCCTCAACGCTGCGCAATTGCGTGAGGCGGTTTTCGTACATTGTGGCAAAGGAGTCTCGTTCGCTGCGTTGCGTGGGGGATCCGTGGGAGCCGGCGGCGCGTACGGTGTCCAGGCGTTGCCACATTTCGGCTCGCAGATCATCCAATCGTCCATAGGCGCGATCGACGGCCTGCTGCTCTTCATGCAGCTGGGAGGCGTAACTCGACATGCTGTTCTCTTCGTTCCATTTCCGTGGGGCAGAAAAACTTAAGGCATTCAAATTTACCGCACACCCCCTACGTCAGTGATGCGGACAACCCGGAATAGGTGAATTCAGCGTGAATTCACCATGCTGCTCGGTCGGTGGAGTGCGCAACGTGGATTGGATGTGCGGAGCGCCCATTCGTGCGACAGTCGTGGCCGACACGCGCAATCCATCGGTAATTGCCCTAAAAGGGTGAGCAAATCGTGCATGAGTGGGGAGAAATGGGGAATCGTGGGGTAGAGTGGTGAACCAGTTGGCCGAAGTGTATCCCACGTAACGATGAAGGAGGTGGAGCCATGGTTGCCGATCAGACGATTCGCGACGCTGATGCCAACGCACAAGGCTCCACCACTATGTCCGATCTCATGGCTGGTCTGCCGCCATTGCTTCTCGGAACATATACGCCGAAGATCGATGCCAAGGGCCGTATGGCGCTTCCGGCCAAATTCCGCTCCCAGCTGGGGCAGGGCCTGGTCATGGCCCGAGGCCAGGAACGGTGCGTGTACCTGCTGCCGTTCGACGAATTTCGACGTATCGCCTCGCAGATTCAGCGTGTGTCGGTGGGAAACAAAGCCGCCCGCGAATACCTGCGTGTGTTCCTTTCCGGTGCCGTCGACCAGCAGCCGGACAAGCAGGGCCGCGTGCTGGTGCCGCAGATGCTGCGCGATTACGCCAATCTGGGTTCCGACGTCGTGGTGATCGGCGTTGGCACCCGTGCCGAACTGTGGAATAAGGACACGTGGGAGTCCTACCTCGCCGAGAAGGAAGAGGGATATTCCGATATTGCTGACGATGTGTTGCCGGAGGTGGAATTCTGATGGTTGATGTGGCGAATATTCATCTGCCGGTATTGCTTGACGATTGCGTGAACCTGATGGCACCTGCCCTGGAACATGAGAACGCCATCGCAGTGGATTGCACCCTGGGCCTTGCCGGCCATTCCATCGCCTTCCTCAAGGCCGCGCCTCAGGCTCGGCTCATCGGCATTGACCGTGACAGTGAAGCGCTGGGGCTGGCCACCGAACGTATGGAACGGGAGGGGCTCGCCGATCGATTCATTCCGGTGCATGCCGCCTTCGATCAGCTCGATCAGGTGTTGGCGGACCAAGACATCGAACGCGTGGACGCCGTATTCATGGATCTGGGATTATCCAGCCTGCAGATCGACGAAACCGATCGTGGCTTCTCCTATTCGCATGATGCGCCGCTGGATATGCGCATGGACGTCAGCCAGCCGTTGACGGCCGAACGGATTCTTGCCACCTATGATGCGGCGGAACTGGTCCGCATATTCAAGGAATACGGTGAAGAGCGTTTCTCGCGTCAGATCGCCCGCGCCATCGTGGCGCGTCGAGACAAGGAGCCGTTTACCACCACCGCACAGCTCAACCGTCTGGTCGATGAAGTGGTGCCGCAAGCCCACCGCCCGGCGGGCAATCCCGCCAAACGCGTCTTCCAGGCGTTGCGCATTGAAGTCAACGGCGAATTGGACAAGCTCGCCTCCACATTGCCGCAGGCGCGAACCGACTGCATGTCGGGGGACGACTGGTGGTGGAGTCCTATCATTCGCTCGAAGACAAAACCGTCAAATCGTTCATGGCACAAGGGCTGCGAGTGGATGTTCCGGCTGGCCTGCCTGTCATACCGCCGGATGCCCAACCGTTTTTCACGGATCTCACGCGAGGTGCCATCAAGCCGACGAACATGAAATCGCAGCCAACCCGAGATCGGCTTCGGTGCGGTTGCGGGCGGTGGAAGTCAGCCGTGAGATTCCGTCACGATGGAGGAAACGCTTTACGCAAACCGCGCAGGGCCTGAATGACGTCAAGATACAAGGCTCCGCGTCTCCGGGCAGAGCCAAAAACACGGCACGAATTCGTACAAGGAGGGGATAACAGCATATGGCAACTGCACGTAGCATTCGATCGAACGCGGCTCCAGCCTCGAACCGACCGCACACCAAGCATCAGCCTCCTCCCGACCTGAGCTGCGGGTGGTCTCCAACCCGCGTGGAAACGAGCAGGGCAATGTCGTCGGACGGGTCATCGAATGGACCAGAACAAGAAGCGCACCGCTGGTGCACGTGGCCATTGCAGTGATCTTCCTCGTCGGCACCTTGTTCGGCGCGCTGATGCTGCGTACCCAGATGGTGCAGAACTCGTTTGAGGCGGCACAGATCGAAACCAACATCAACAGACTTACCCAAGATATCGAAGACGATCAGGCCAAACTCGATCAATTGGTCGCGAACCTGCCCGACAAGGCCAGCGACATGGGCATGGTCCCGCAGCAGGATCAGTGTCCATCGACTTAAGCGGATACCAGTCCAACAAAGGCGGAACCCAGTGAACACCATTCGTCGCATCGTAGAGTTCGCCAAGGTCAAGACCTTCGCGTTCAAATGCATCGCCATCGGCGCCGCATTGGCGTTGGTGGCGTCGGCATGCGTGATTCAGCTGGCCTCCACCCAGCTCATCGGCGGCCGTCAAACCGCACAAGCGGCCACGGCTAACCGCACCCTGACCGTGACGTTGAGCGCCAAGCGTGGGCGTATCCTCGACGCCAACGGCTCCGTGCTCGCTCAAAGCGTGGAGCGTTATACTATCGTCGCCAATCCGGAGGCTGCACAGGAGTTCGAGCCGATTACTTGCAATGACAACACCCGTGATTACTGCCACGAAATTGACGGCAAACCCGTGGGCGCTACCGGAGCGGCGGCCGTGGGCCGGCTGCTGGCCAAAGTCCTGGATATGAACGCCATGGAACTGGGCGCTGATCTGTCCGGTACCGGGCAGTATGTGATTCTGAAGAAAGATGTGACTCCGCAGGTCAAGCGCAGCATCGAGGCGTTGCACCTGGGCGGTATTGTCTGGGGTGAGCTGAGCAGTGAACGACTGTATGCGGATGGCGATCTCATGGGCGCGCTGCTTGGCGGCGTGAACGACAACGGCGATGGCGTCGCCGGCATCGAGCAGGTCGAGAACAAGACGCTTACCGGAACCGATGGCCATGAAACCTACCAGCGTGGTAATGGCGGCGAAGAGATTCCCGGCACCATGACCGAATCGGTGGCGGCCAAAAATGGCGACGATGTCACCCTGACCATTGACCGTGATGTGCAATGGTATGTCAAAAAGGTCTTGAAGGAGGCCGAATCCAAGTATGGTGCAGCGTGGGCGATCGCCGTGGTGCAGGATGTCCAGAGCGGGGAGATTCTCGCACTGGCCGATAGCGATGAAGTACAGGCTGGTACCGATGCGGCGAAGATGAGCCGTCTCGGGCCGTGTCCGAAACCTTCGAGCCTGGTTCGGTGGGCAAGGTCATCTCCATGTCCGGCTATCTGCAGATGGGACTGCATAAGATGAGCGATCAATTGTCGGTCCCGGACCACATCACACAGGAGGGCCAGACCTACAAGGACTCATTCGACCATGGCACTGAGCGCTGGACGCTCGCCGGCATTCTGCAGAACTCATCGAACGTCGGCATGATTATGGCCGGGGAGAACTATCCGGATGAGCAACGCTACGAGTACCTGACCAAATTCGGCATCGGACAACCGACCGGACTGAACCTGCCCGGTGAATCGAGCGGTCTGCTCACCAACCCCTCGGCATGGGATCTGCGTACGCGCAACACCATCCTGTTTGGTCAGGGCTACGCCGTCAACGCCCTGCAGCTCAACAACGTGGTGGCCACCATCGCGAACAAGGGTGTCAAGCAGCAGCAGTCGATCATCAAATCAACACCGATGCCAATGGCAAGACCACTGAGAGCAAGAAGGGCGAAGCCACCCGCGTGGTGGATGAAAAGGTCGCATCGGACATGATGAATGCGATGGAATCAGTGGCGGAAGGCTACAACAAGTTCGTCAAGGTCGATGGTTACCGCATGGCCGCCAAGTCCAGTACCGCAGAGGTGCAGGGCTCGGATGGCACGCTCTCGTCCATTATCTCCGATTATTCCGTGGTGATTCCCGCGGACAACCCGCGCTATGCGGTCACCGTGGTGATGAAGGATCCGAATGGTGTGTTCGGCGGTCTGACGGCCGGCCCTGTTTCCGCACAGATTTGTGAGTTCCTTATGCAGAAATACGAGGTGCCTGTCTCCGGTCCACGCAAAAATGCTATTCCAGTCACGTGGTAAGGATCAGGGGAGAAAGGCGATAGCCCATGAGTGCAGTGAGCGAATCCATCGCCCAGCGGGTGACCCTGGGAATGCTGGTCGAACGGTACGGTTTTGAAGTCGATCCACCCTTCGCCACCAATGTCACCATTACCTCACTCAGCGATGCCGTGGACACCGTGATTCCCGGCTCGCTGTTCATCTGCACGCATGAGCAGGAACCCGATGTACTGCATGCCGCACAGGCCGGTGCCTATGCGGCGTTGCTGCCACGCGCGTCCAAAGGGCAGATCGCCAATGCCGATATACCGTTGCTCTACGGCGATTTCGACGATCGCGTACTCGGCGATCTGCCAGCGGCCTGGCCGGCGGACCGTCCAACGCCATGGCGGTGTTCGCGGTGACCGGTGCGGATGAGCAGGCCGTCGACGCAGGCGTGTCCCAGCTCTCCGAATTCCTGCACATGCTGGGCAATCCGGTGGCGGTAATCACCGCATCCGGGTCCACGTCGATGACACGTACCATGAACCTGAACTATCCTCTGGGCATCCTCGATATGCAGCGCGCGCTGTCCGTGTGCGCCGAAGACGGTGTGGCGGCCGTGATCATCGCCATGGATGACCGCACGTTGGCCGAGCATGCGTTGGAATCGGTGAACGTGGATGTGCTGGGCACGGAAGATGTCAACGCAAGCGCAAGCTTGAACGAATTGAAGACACGCTACGCATTCGTTGCGGAACATGACATGTCCATGACCTCGTCGACACCCGAATCGGATGAAATGGCTGCGGATTCACCGGCAATGTATGACCGCGTCCGACTCGGGCACATGTCCTTGGCCATCGCATGGTGCTGGCCGCCGGCGTGAGGAAAAACAACATACGCAGTGCCCTGCATGTGGCCAATAATCTCAATTAAGTCCGTGGATACGGGACGAAGCGTAATCGTAAAGGAGTTTGAAACACCATGGTTCCGATGAGCGTGGAGGAGATCGCCAAGGCCGTCGATGGTCGATTGATCGGAGACGCCGGTTCCGAGTCTCGAGCCACCAATACGGTCAGCGACTCGCGGCAGGCCGGCCCCGGATCGGTGTTTGTGGCCATCCGAGGCGAGCGTGTCGATGGGCATGACTTTGTGGCGAAAACCGCTGGACAGGGAGCCACGGTGGCCATCGTCGACCATGAGGTGAAGTCCGATGGCCTTCCGCAGATCGTAGTGAAAGACACGGTCGACGCCCTTGGCGAACTCGCCCGATACAACATCGTTCGCCGCCGCGAGCTGGACGGCGACTTCGACATCATCGGATTGACCGGTTCGGTGGGCAAGACCACCACCAAGGATCTGCTCTCCTCCCTGCTTGCCACCGTAGGTCCGACCGTGGCTCCGGTGGGATCGTTCAACAATGAGATCGGCCTGCCGCTCACTGCGTTGCGGTCGATGAGCACACCCGGTTCTTCGTGGCTGAGATGGGTGCCAGCCATATCGGCGAAATCGCGCGACTGACCCGTATCGCACCGCCGAACACGGCAATCGTATTGAAGGTCGGCGTCGCTCACCTTGGAGAATTCGGCTCCCGCGAACGCATCGCACAGGCGAAAAGCGAAATCGTGCAGGGATTGCTTCCCGGAGGCACCGCGGTACTGAACGCCGATGACGAACACGTGTTCCCATGGCCGGCCTGGCCAACGGCGACGTGCTGTGGTTCGGCTTGGGATCGTCGCAGGAGCCCGAGGTGCGGGCCATTGATGTCACTGCCGACCGGTCCGATCATGCTGAATTCACGTTGGTCGATGCGGACGGCAACCATACGCCGGTGCATCTGGGCATTCCTGGACGTCACAATGTGATGAACGCGTTGGCCGCCGCAACCGTGGCGATGCGTTACGGTATGGCACCCGAAACGGTGGCACGGATTCTGGCCTCGCAGCACACCATCAGCCTCATCGCATGGCATTGTCCACGGTGAATCGCGAGGGGACTTCCTTCACGCTGATCGATGATTCCTTCAACGCCAATCCCGACTCCATGAAAGCCGGCCTGAACGGGTTGAAGGCCTGGAACTCAAATGACGGCAAGGAGCCGTTCCGCGTGGCGCTGCTGGGTGCCATGCTGGAACTCGGCGTCGATGAAACGGCATTGCACACCTCGATCGGCACGTATGCGGCCGAATTGGGCATCGACGCGATCATCGCGGTCGGTTCCGCCCAAGACCAACATCTCGATGCACTGGCACAGGCTCTGGCGGACGGTGCCCGTCAGAGCCAATTCGCGTCGGTGGATTGCGTACACGACATCGATGCGGCCGAACAGCTGGTTATCGACTTGGCTCGCAACCATCCCGACGCTGTGGTACTGCTCAAGGGATCGCACGCGTCAGGCCTGAGCGCTTTGGCTGAACGCTGGGCAAAGAACTGACCTGATAACCACCCCAAGAAACCGACAAGAAAGAGAAGCTGCACGTGATTGCTCTGATCATTGGAATGCTGGTGTCGCTCATCGTCACCTTAGTCGGCACCCCGCTGCTGATTCGGCTGGTCCACAAGCTGCACTATGGCCAGTACATCCGCCAGGATGGGCCGCAGTCGCATCTGGTCAAGCGCGGCACCCCCACGTTGGGCGGCGTGGTCATCAACTTCGCGATTCTGCTCGGTTGGGCATCCTCCGCACTGTACCGATACCTGCGTTCGGGCGACGTGCCCTCCTGGTCCGCGGCGCTCGTACTGTTCGCCATGCTGTCGATGGGTCTGCTGGCTTTATCGACGACTTCGCCAAGGTGCGTAAGAAGCAGAACGAAGGCCTATCGGTGGGCGGCAAGTTCATCGGCCAGTTCATCTTCGCCACCATCTACGCGGTACTTGCGTTGCTGATTCCCACCAATCGGGATTCCCCAGTGCGCAGGCAGGCATCAGCTTCATCGAACAGCCGTTCTTCAACTTCGACTTCGCCGGCCGTGCCGTAGCCATCATCCTGTTCGTCATCTGGGTGAACTTCCTGATGACCGCATGGACCAACGCAGTGAATCTGACGGATGGACTTGACGGTCTGGCGGCAGGTTCGTCGATGATCGCCTTCACTGGTTTTGGCATCATCGCATTCTGGGAAAGCTACCACATCAAGGGCGGCAGCCATGGCGGATATTCCTATGCCGTGTCCGATCCTCTCGATCTGACCGTCATCGCCGTATGCGCGGCCGTCGCCTGCTTCGGCTTCCTGTGGTACAACTCGAACCCCGCATCGATTTTCATGGGTGATACCGGTTCCCTGGCCTTGGGTGGTCTGTTCGCAGCCCTGTCCATCGCCACGCACACCGAATTCCTGGCGGTGGTTCTGGGCGGACTGTACGTCATGGAAGCCATGAGCGACGTCATCCAGGTCGGGTACTTCAAGATGACCCACAAACGTGTATTCAAAATGGCGCCGATTCACCATCATTTCGAACTGGAGGGTTGGACCGAAACCAAGGTGGTGGTGCGGTTCTGGATGATCGAACTCATCTTCGTGCTGCTCGCCCTGACGATTTTCTACGGCGACTGGGTCACCCGCTCCGGCCTGCTGTTCAGCTAGCGGAAATCTGGGTGGATTATGCTCACCCACGGAATTCCTATATCAGGAGGAACAATGCAAGTAGCGGATAAGACAGTGGTGATCGCCGGACTGGGGGTGTCCGGCACCTCGTTGGCGGAGGTATTGAGGGAACGCGGTGCCCACGTGATTGGCGTCGACGAGAGGAAGCCCGAGGCCGATCTCCACTCCTTTGATGACGTGGACTGGGACCATGTGGACTACGTCATGTCGTCCCCGGTGTTCAACCCCCGCACCCCGTTCGTGCTGGAAGCCCAACGCCGTGGCATCCCCGTGATGAGCGAGGTGGAATTCGCATGGCAGCTGCGTGTGAATAACGAGCGCACCGGTACTCCGGCTCCATGGATCGGCATCACCGGCACCAACGGCAAAACCTCCACCACCGAGATGACCTCGGAAATGCTCACCGCCTGCGGACTCGACGCGCCGACCGCCGGCAATATCGCCTCCGGAGACATGAGCATGAGCCTGTCTCGTTGCGCCACCAATCCTCAGCACGACGTACTGTGCGTGGAACTGAGCTCCTTCCAATTGCACTTCACCGATTCGCTGGCACTTGACTGCGCGGCGATCACCAATATCGCCGACGATCACCTCGACTGGCATGGCGGGCGCGAGAATTACGCCGCCGACAAATCCAAGGTGTTCCACAACGCCAAACGCGCCATCGTCTACAATGCGCAGGACGCCAAAGTCAGCGAACTGGCGGCCGAGGCTCAGACTGCCGAAGGATGCCGCAAGGTAGGATTCACGCTCGAGGCCCCTCAGGCCGGCCAGATCGGCATTGAAGATGGCTGGATCGTGGACAGGAGCGGCGTGGCCGGCGGCGCAGTAGGAGAGTCGGTCAGACTGGCCGCCATCACCGATTTCACGCATCTGGCAGAGCCGGACGGCTCACTGTACCCGCATCTGGTGGCCGATGCATTGACGGCATTGGCGTTGGTGCTGGGACTTGGCGCTGATCGCGATACCGCGCTGAAGGCGCTTACCTCGTTCAAGCCGGGCGGCCATCGCATCGAAACCGTGGCTGAGGCCGCAGTCGAGGGCGGCTCTGTTCGTTTTGTGGACGATTCCAAAGCCACCAACGGTCATGCGGCACGCGCCTCGCTGTCCAGCTTCCCGGCCAAGTCTGTGATCTGGATCGCCGGAGGTCTGGCCAAAGGCAGTCGATTCGAGGACCTGGTCAAGGACCAGGCACACACCATCAAAGCGGCCGTCATCATCGGCAAAGACCAGCAGCCGATGATCGAAGCGTTTGCCAGCCAAGCTCCGGACATCCCGGTGACCATCATCGATCCCGAAGACAACGATACCGTCATGGACCGTGCCGTCGAAGCCTGCGGCACGTATGCCGCCGCCGGCGACATCGTGCTTATGGCTCCGGCCTGCGCTCCATGGACCAGTTCAAGTCCTATGCGGATCGAGGCAATCGATTCGCCGCCGCAGCCAAGACGTGGAGCGAGGTGCATGGCCTCCACTGATACCCATAAGCGTAAGGCATACAGAGCCCCTGACAAGCCCTCACTCGAAATCGCCGACTACACGGGTTGGCGAAGCTTGCTCAACCCGCTATGGTGCTACCACGGCTTCCGCATGGCCGTGGTGGGGCTGACATGCTTCGGCCTGATCATGGTGTTCTCCAGCTCCACGGTCACCATGGCCGCACTGGGCAAGTCGCCGTTCCTTCAGCTTCTGAACCAGGGCGCGTTTTGCCTGATCGGCTTGGTGCTGGGCTTTGTGGCATTGATGATGCCGGTGACGTTCTGGAAACGGACCGGCGTGTTCTTTGTGGTGGGTGCCTGCCTGTTGCAGGCGCTGACCTTTACTCCTTTGGGTCACGACGTCTACGGCAACAGAGGTTGGCTGGACCTCGGCTTCACCACTATCCAGCCGGCCGAATTCATGAAGTTCGCGATGTGCATATGGCTTCCCTCGTCGTTGCATGCCTGCAGCAAGATGTACCACAAGAAGGGAATCAAAGCATATGCCGCGCCGTTGGCGCTGTATGCGATAGGCGTGGCGCTGGTGATGGGCGGCAGGGACCTCGGCACGGCCATGATTCTGGTCTTCATCGGAGGCGTGGCCTTTCTGATCGTCGGGTTCCCCGGCAAATGGATGGGAGTCGGCGTATTGGGCGCGGTGGTTATGGTCGGTGCATTGGCGGTTTCCAGCCCGAACCGCTTGCGTCGTATTCTGGCCACATATGGCGATTGCTCGGCCGCTGACGCGCAGAGCGTATGCTACCAGTCCATTCACGCCAAGTACGCCATCGCCTCCGGAGGTTTTCTGGGATTGGGCATCGGCAATTCGCGGGAGAAATGGAATTACCTGCCGGCCGCCCATAACGATTTCATTTTCGCGATCATCGGCGAGGAGACCGGATTCGTCGGTTGCGCCATCGTATTGCTGTTCTTCGCGATTCTCGCCTGGTGCATGATCGTCATCGCATTGCAGGTCACCGATCGTTATGTTGCCATGGTGCTGATGTGCGTCACCATTTGGATCGTGGGCCAGGCCATGGTCAACATCGGCGTGGTCGTGGGTGTGTTCCCGGTATTGGGCGTGCCTATGCCGTTCGTCTCCGCAGGCGGCTCATCCATGATTATGTGCTTGACGGCGGCCGGACTGGTTGTGGGACTTATGCGCTCTCAACCGCAGATAAAACAGTCGCGTCAGAGCGCGTAAGTAGACTCGGTAATCATGAATCAAGGCACACCACATATCGTTCTTGCTGGCGGCGGTACCGCCGGACATGTCAATCCGCTGCTCGCGGTCGCGGGGCGATTCGCGACATCGAACCCACGGCACAGGTCACCGTCATCGGCACTGCGGTGGGTTTGGAGAAGGATTTGGTGCCGGAGGCCGGCTACGAGCTCGACACCATCGAAAAAGTGCCGTTCCCGCGTCGCCCTAACCTGTACATGCTGCGCTTCCCGGCAAAATGGAAGCGAGAAACCGCCAAGGTGCGCTCCATTCTTGAAACGCGGCATGCGGATGTCGTGGCCGGATTCGGCGGGTATGCTTCCGCCCCCGTCTACGCCACCGCACACAAGATGGGCATTCCGATTGCCATCCATGAGCAGAATGCGCGTGCCGGCATGGCCAATAAACTGGGCGCTCGTTGGGCCGATTTCATCGGTACCGTGTACGAGGCACCGGTCTCAAACCGCGTGCCGGAGCCGACGTCGAGCGCGTCGGTCTGCCGTTGCGCCCGGCCATCGCCTCCCTGACCAAACGCATCGGTGACGACCGTGCCGCCGTACGCCGTGAATCGGCCGCGCAGCTTGGCGTCGATCCGAACCGTCCGCTGGTGCTGGTCACTGGCGGATCGCTGGGAGCGCAAAGCCTGAACCGCGCCATCGCCTCCTCCGCCGCAGACCTGTTGGCCCACGCACAAATCATCCACTTGACCGGGCGAGGCAAAATCAGCGAAGTACGCGAACTGGTCACGGCCTCGGCCGGCGCGGACGTGCTTACCGGCATCGGCCCCGAATCGGCCGGACAAGGTGACTACCATACCGCCGAATATCTGGAACGAATCGATCTGCCTTTGCCTGTGCCGACTTGGTGATTTGCCGTGCCGGAGCCGGATCGGTATCCGAGCTGGCTGCACTGGGCCTGCCGGGCATTTACGTGCCGCTGCCCATCGGCAACGGCGAGCAGCGTTTCAACGCCGAGCCAGTGGTGAACGCCGGCGGCGGCCTTCTGGTCGCAGACAAGGACCTGACCCCGCAGTGGGTGCATGAGCATGTGCCCGATCTGCTCGCCGATCACGAACGACTTGCCGAATTCGGCCGCAAGGCATGGGAATACGGCATCAGAAACGCTGCCGAAATCATGGCCCGGCACGTTCTGCAATTAGCCGAACCATCCAAATAGTATTCAGATATCACTCCGTGCGCGATACTGACCAATTCCGTTCCGCAGCACGAGATACGGTCATAATATAGGGTGCTGGAATCCCCAAAGGAGTTTTGAATTGTCTCAAGATCAGCCCATAGTGCTTGACCCCACGTATGCCTCATTCGATGCTGCGGCCCGCCCTGCGGATCTCGGCGCCACCCATTTCATCGGTATCGGCGGTGCCGGTATGAGCGTTCTGGCCGAAATGCTGCACGCCGAAGGAGTCGCGGTGGACGGCTCCGATCGCGCACACAGCGCCAAAACCGACCGACTTGAAACGCTGGGCATCACCGTTGAATTCGGGCAGCGAGCCGAAAATGTCGCCCAGGCCGAGACCGTGGTCTACTCCAGCGCCATCAAACCGGACAATCCGGAAATCGTCGCAGCACACGCGGCGGGCAAGCGCATTGTGCATCGCAGTGACATCCTCGCCCTGCTCATGAACGGCAAACGAGCCGTCACCGTGGCCGGAGCGCACGGCAAAACCACCACCAGCTCCATGCTGTCCCACATTCTGGTGAACGCCGGTGCCGATCCAAGCTACGCCATCGGCGGCTTTATCCAAGGCCCGGACGGAACCACGCTGGACGGCGGACACGCGGGCAAAGGCGACATCCTGGTGGCCGAAGCCGACGAATCGGACGGCAGCTTCGCCAAATACCATCCGACCATCGCCATTATCACCAACTGTGAAGCCGATCATCTCGACCATTACGGCGACGAAGCCACTACCGTGCCGCGTTCGTTGCCCACGCCGGCCGGGCCACCGGTCACGTGATCATCAGCATCGACGACCCCGACGGACTTGCCGTGCTGGAGGCCCTGCCCGCCGACGTGAAATCCCATACCGTTGCCTACGGCACTACCGCGCGTGAATCCCTGCCCGATTTGGGCGGTGCCGCGTATGTCTGGATCGCTTCGGAAAGCGAGACCGCAGGCAGCGGCGTCGAACAGCTCACCCTGCATCTGCCGGCCGCGGTGACGGCGGGGGAGCCGGTGTCTCAGAGCGTTGCCCTGAAGGTTCCTGGCGTGCACAATGCGCGCAATGCGGCCGCCGCCATCAGCGCTGCCGTGCTGCTGGGCGTGAGCCCCGCAGACGCGGCCAAGGCGGCCGGCACATTCCTCGGTGCGGCACGCCGCTTCCAGGTGCGCGGCACGGTCAAGCAGGTCACTGTAGTGGACGATTACGCCCACCATCCCACCGAAATCGCGGCCCTGCTGGATGCGGCCCGACGCCGGTACCCCGATTCGACCATTCGTGTGATCTTCCAGCCACACCTGTTCTCCCGCACCAAGTTCTTCGCGCACCAGTTCGCCAAATCCTTAGCCAAAGCCGATGACGTCATTATCACCGGCATCTTCCCGGCCCGTGAAAAGCAGGCCGATTTCCCGGACATCAGCCCCTCCACCATCGTGGACGCGGCTGCGGGACTCAAGGATGCTTCCGCAGGCACGTGGATTCAGCCGGTCGAGGATATGTGCCTGGCCGCCAAGATGATGGCCATGCGCGCCCACCACGGCGACGTGATCTTCACCGTGGGCGCGGGCGACATCACCGACATGGATCAGGTGCTGCTCACCGCACTTGAGGCCCATCGGGAAAGCTGCGAGTGATGTCCGGGCGCACGGTCAGATCCGGGGGCAATGACAACGGCTCACGTCGTTCGTCTGGGAGCTCCCGCAAGCCGCGCACCATCGGTTCACGCGGAAACACGGGTCGCTCGTCGAAGTCTCGCGCTCCCCGGTCCGTGTCTTCCGGGCATGAGATCGACGAGCCGGAGATCATCGACGATGTGACGGTAGCCAAGGGCCAGGCCGGTGCCTTCGTCGATGCACGACGGTTGCGCAGCGAGGATTACGTTGCCGAAACGCTGCACCAGACCACCGGCTCCCTAGGAGTCGTATCACGCCCGAAAGTGGTGAATTTCACCGAACGCGCCAAAGAACGCAAGCGTGCGAACGTACGCGTCGTCGCGTTACGCGTGTTGATTGCGGTCGTGAGTGTGGCTGTAGTGACGGGGCTAACGTGCTGCTGCTCTTCTCGTCGGTGTTTCGTCTGGAAACAGCGAGATCGGCGTATCCGGTGCCAACGAATGGGTGAGCGCGCAGACCATCCATGCCATCGCCGATAAGCAGGCTGGAAAGTCGTTGTTCCTGGTCTCCGCCCATGAGGTCACAGAGCAACTCAAGTCCATTCCCGGCGTCAGCGAGGCCAAGGTCTCCAAACAGTTCCCCAAGTCGATGAGCGTGGAAGTCAAGGCGCAAAGGCCTGCGGCCATGCTGAAAAGAGACGATACCCTGACCGCGGTGGATTCCCAGGCGCGCGTGTTGAACTCGGTGAAGAACGCCAACGTGGATGGCATCCCGGTGATCGAGGTCAAGGATATAGACGCCAGTCTCAAGAACCGTTCGGTGAAGGAGGCGCTGACGATTCTGGGCGCATTGCCGGAATCGATGCGTAAGTCCATTACCAAGGTCACCGCTGAGACGCAGGATTCGGTGACCACCACGCTTAACGACGGTGACCGCGTAATCATTTGGGGCGACTCCTCGCAACTGAAGCTGAAGTTGGCGGAAGTCGAGGAAATCGACAAGAACATCACCGCTGGCACGGCTGGCTTTGCCGGGAAACATCAGATTGATGTTTCCTCATCCCAGAAGCCCATCATCAAGTGACGGCGATTTCGTTGGCTTCGTTGGTTCCGGGGCGATGTTCGCTGCTGGCGATTTGCGCGAGTAGCGCCATAGGGTGTATGCTGAAAAGTCCGGCCGAAAAGCCGGAAGCTTGATAACTCAAGATTGGGGGCGATCGGTTTCGACGGTGACCTGTTCGCTGCAGGGAAGCGTGCCGAGAACGCCGGGTCCGCTCGTGGATGACCCCGGCAAAAGAATAAGTGCTAAATCTAACCGCACTGAGTTCGCTCTCGCTGCCTGATTTTTAGTCAGGATTAACCAGTGAGCAGCCGCTCCGTTCACTCCTCCTCGTCTTTGGGAGGATGTTGAGCGTCGTTTAGAAGACTTGCTGATGCAGTTGAGCCTCAGGCTGCATCGGGACTTAACTGCGGATATGCTCGCCATCAGTTGTCTGCG
>ENA-OQMZ01000208-OQMZ01000208.1-human-gut-metagenome-genome-assembly--contig:-NODE-208-length-25434-cov-1.581539_pt1 | contig 25434 bp, 37 predicted proteins | sample MGYA00242621_ERZ504862 | MGnify/ENA primary metagenome ERZ504862 (study PRJEB26092, sample SAMD00036393) | human gut metagenome | host: Homo sapiens | study: EMG produced TPA metagenomics assembly of...
CACTCACTTGTCTGCGAATCCGATTGCACAGGTCTAAAAGCCTCAGCGTAGCCCGCTACGCCTGCGTTTTTATACCAGCACACTCGAATCCGCATCCTACGCGATTGGTATAGTTATTTACGAAACGATGTACTAGAAAACTTTATTTTTATAATTATACACAACTCTCAGGGATTAATCAACTGGTGTAATTTCGGATTTATTGTTGAAAAATGTAGAAAAATGAATGGCTTATTTGCCTGATATATCCAAAAATAAAATATTCTTTCTCCGATTTAATCGCTCTAATATTTCTTCCGATTCAGCACTGATATTTCCAAATGCACGTTCTGGTTTTCCGAGGAAAAATCCCTGGCCGTAATGCACTCCCAGGCTGTGCAGACATTCCAGCTCCTGTACTGTTTCTATCCCTTCTGCGATCAGAATTGCTCCTGTTGCATTACAGTAATCCAACAGGAGTTTCATCATGATCTCTTTTTTCTTATACTTGTGAATATCCTTACCCTAGTTCTATATCCGCTTTCAGATAGTCAGGTGTGGTATTCACTACACGATTTAGGCCTAATGTCCAGCTCCCACATCATCCAATGCTATCTCATATCCCTGATCTGCATAATGTTTTCATGATCTGCTGCAATATCTGATAGTTTTCTATGTCTGATCTCTCTGTTATTTCGAATACAATATCAGAAGCAGAAACCCCTGCCTGTCTGTAAATTGACGATTGGCTGAAACACCGGATATATGGATTTTCTCTCTAATATCTTATAGAATTCATCTGCTTTGTTTACTTTCATCCTTTTATGATCACTCCCATACTTGCGTAAATCCCCTGCATCAGTTCACTCCCAATAGAGTACATGGTGATGTAATCAGAATTCCTGCAAATGAAATGAATATTTCATCACACGATTACAGATCGGGTGTTCATTACATTGGAGAGTATAGAAACATTGAGAAAAAAGTTCAATAGACTTTACTGAGGTTTAACTATATTTAACATAGGTCTTACGCTACTGTTCGTTTCGTTCTCAGTAACAGCTGACACCAAAGTACATCCTGCAGGAAATTCGGCTCAAAGTGCTTTCCTCGGACAGGTTCTGACACATTCCATACACAAAATACATTCTGTTCCGTTTTTCCGTTTTCTGGAGTTATCGGTTATATCAACATTCATCGGACAAACTTTTTTACATTTTCCACATGAAATACACTTCTCTTTGTCACACTTAACCCTGACTACAGAGAAATAACTCATAGGTTTCAGAAAAATCGTGACAGGACAAATATACTTACAGAACGCTCTGTTATCTTTGAATAGGAATGCCAGAATAATCCCCACAATATAATACAGAATATTTCCCACGATAAAAGCTATAAACATGATTTTTTCCATATTCTCTACGTGATTCAGAAAAAGTAGCACCACGAAAGAGAACGAAAATGCAAATGTAATATACCGGATAAAACCTATCTTTTTTCTTGCAGCCTGAGGCTTTTTTATATGGTAAAAATTCCAACACCATGGCTGTCCAGCAGGCATATCCGCACCATCCTCTTCCAAACAAAAGTGGTCCGAATATTTTTGCAACAGCATAATGGATCGTAGCTGCTTCAAATACTCCGCTGCAAAGCAGCTCCCACAATTCTCATCATATCTCAATATAAAGTATTTGTCTAATGTTTCTATTAAGCAAATATTTGTCAGACCAATTTGCCATAAGTACCAGAATATCAGGATTTGCGAAGGCAATTTATAGTAGATTTTGGCATATACATTTCGATTTTTTTTGAGTATAATAATTCCGAAAAAGTACTTTGACAGTAAATAAATGCAACATCATTGCACAGGAGGCATGGGATATGATTATTACAATAGCAAGACAGTGCGGAAGCGGCGGACATGAAATAGGAAAAGAACTGGCTTCCAGACTTGGACTGGAACTCTATGACAGAAAGAAACTGGAAGAAGAGGCCAAAAAACTTGGAAAGCTTGACGAAAACAAAGAATTTTTCCAGGAAAAGGCAGTAAACAGCCTGCTCTACAGCATTGCTGTAAGCTACGGAGAAAGCAATCCGATGGAAAAATCTTTTGAACTTATACGTGAACTTACGCAGCAAAAACCTGCCGTAATCATCGGACGCTGTTCAGGAGCGATTTATGCAAATGATCCTGAGGCAACTACTGTTTTTCTTCACGCAGATAAAGACTGCCGTATCAAACGTGTAATGGAACGGGACGGTATTAATGAGAAAAAAGCTGCAAAGCTGATAAAGGAAGTGGATGAGAAAAGAGCATCTTTCCACAAATTCTGCACAGGCAAAGAATGGGAAGACGCCAGCCAGTATCAGCTGTCTATTGATACAGGCAAACTTGATATTTCCGATGCAGCAGACATGATCATAAATTATATCAATGCTAAAAATATCGGACAAAAGCACCTGTAATTTCCAAATAACACTGTAAAAATCAGGCACAAGTTTCCGAAATATAACTTGTGCCTGATTTGCATTTTCTTTTAATATTTACTGTTTGACTGATTGGATTCATCCATCGGATATCTCTGTAAATTCGCAGATAGACTTCTCAAATATGCTATACAACGCATCAATGTTCCAGGATATATTCCATCTGCCTTTCTTTTGTTTTCATACCCATTTTTCATAGAACTTTTCGGCTGAAGTATTTCCTGCCCATACGTTCAGTGTCACTTCATAACAGCCCATTCGCTTTGCTTCATTTTTTACATATTCAAACAAGCTCTCGCCGATATGCTGTCCTCGTGCGTGCTGATCAACACATAGATCATCTATAAAAAGAGACTTAAACGGTACCATATTAGTTGAAAAAGGCTGTTCCTGTAATTGGCAAAATGCATATCCTACACAAACATCTTCCTCGTTCACTGCTACATATATGGGTTTTTCTTCTTTTCCTAATAGCTCTGTCAATTGGCTTACAGTATATTTTGTGGTACCGGGAATAAAAATATCAGGTCTTATATCTGCATGGATCTGCAATACCTGTCCCAACAGTTCAATTATTCTTAGAATGTCTTTTTCTTCTGCTTTTCTAATAGTCATTTTTGTCCTCCAAGTAACAAATTATTCCACATGTCGATTTCTTTAAAGATATCTTCCCAGCATATTTTTCACACACTTTTCTACCATATCCATACTTTCTATACATACCTCTTTTTTCATTCCTGCCGCAATTCCCACAGTCAGGAGTTCTTTTCTGCCTGGATTACGTCCATTTCCGTCAACTGTTGTAGTATGCTCTCCATAGTATATGTTACTGTAAGTAAGATCATATGCCGGACTCAGGTCCATCTGTCTTTTTCATCATCATATAAATAGGTGAAATTCTTTGAATGATCATCTCTGTTATGTGCAAAACATTAAAACACATCCTGCGAAACATCTCTCTCATATCTTTCTCATTATCTCTGGTTAATATTTTTGTTAGTTTCATCAGACTGTGATAATCCAGGCTTGGCTGCTCAAAATTCAACTCCAGCAACGCAGCAGCTGTCAGCATATGAATTCTCTTTGTTCCATTTTTATCTGATATCCTGTCAAACCGCTTAATCCCAAAATACCCCTCACAGTTCTCAGATGGAAACAGTCTGGTTTCACTCATTATAATACCACATTTTTTTGCGCAGCATGAATAATCATATTCCATCTTCCCTGCATTTTCTCCATCCACATGTGCAGGAAATTTAATAATCCATTCCTCTCCATTCACTGTAGTCATAATTTTTGGGCTGGCTCCACCACTTGTACCACCGAGACGATATAATTCATCCAATCTATCGGAGTATTCCGTATTTAGTATTTTCCGGCACGCTCCGCAAGTTCATCCAGATCCACATCTCCATATTGTTCATCTTATTTTTTCTCCGGATAATAGGTAAGTGCTCCCATACCTGACTTTCCAACAATTGCCAGCCGATCCAGCACCGTTAATTTGTCTGGATTCTGCTTATGTGCACGTAGCAGACGATCCAACAACAATCTCCCCCAATTATCCGGCAAACTATCTGCAAATACTCCAAATAATCCGTCAAAATAATCTTTTGTCGGTACAAAAACCTGCTTTTTAAGGGGAAGTGAAAACGGACTGATCGGAAAACCATTTTCAATCCATTCTTCACTATATTGAAACGCAGCTTTATGGTCAGCTGTCATAGCCAGTGTTCCTACAAGTTTTTCATCATAAAATACCTGTAATGCATTACCTTCCCTCATTTATGACCTCCTGAATATCTTTATATGGAACATGCGTAAAAATATTTCTAAGCTCATCTGCAATATCCAAAGCCATGGCAATCTTTGTCAGTGATATCAATGATATCTGTCCTGTAGTTTCGAATCTCTTAATTGAACCATAGCTTACTCCGCTTCATGGAAGACAATTTACTGTAGGAAATTAGAGCGCGTTTTCTGATATTACGCACCCTTTGTGCAAGCTTCTGATCCAGTTCCTCTGCTGTTTCCCATACAAACTGCTCCATTTTCCCTCCTTGCTTTTTATTATTTTATGGATATTATTTTATCCAGAATTTCGCTATTTCATTAAAATCAGATAATATTTTATCCAATATTATTCTATCATTTACTCTTTCATAAATCAAGCCTTTACCTATTCTTTATATATTATTGAAAATTTATCAAAAAAAGAAAAAGCACCTGATGTATCGTCAGATTTGTGATATACTTTATGTATTACTTACAGACTCCCGGGGGAAACAACTATGCAAAATATAATTCCCGATGAAAGATATTCTGTGGCTGACGAGGCCATTTTAGGTGCTTTTTTCAAATTGTTAAAAGAAAAGAAGCCTGACAGGATTACTGTATCCGATATCACTAAAACAGCAGGTATTGCCAGAAGTACCTTTTATAATCACTATCAGGACATCCCTTCACTGATCTCTGCAGTTGAGGATAAAACTATCATGATGTTTTTTCCATGATGGAAAATTTCCAGCCCAAAAATGACCGGGATATCTGCAGTTCCTATTTTCTGACTCTGTGCCGGTACACTATGGAAAATCCTTTTCTGTCCGGTCTTTTGAGCACGCCTCATGGAAATGATCTGTTTGAAAAATGCTGACCATGCTCCATCATTATGTCACAGAGACTACATCTAATTCCAGGCCTGACAGGCATACAAAGGAAGAAGTTTCCTATGTGATTACCTGCGCCATCGGCAGTACCATCGGCGTTCTCCACAAATGGAGCGGGATAATTTTAATCTGGCACCGGAAGTGCTCGCTGATATTCTGTCCGAAATTTTTTTATCCGGTATGCTGCCACTTTTATCTTAAGCCTCTGTTTTATTTCAGTGGCTCGTCAATCAGAACATCCTGTCTCTTAATCTTCTTTGTAGTGTTACGGATAAACGGATTTTTGCGGACAACCAGTCCTGTAATACGGCGATAGGTTGGCTGATTTCTGTTATATTCATCCAGAAATGTCTGAAGCTGTGTCTGAATTGCCTCTGCATCCAATGCTTTCGCTTCCACAACAGCCTGCTCCGGATAGATGCGGGCTGTCAGTCCATTGTCCTCACCTGTGACGATTACTTCTCCTACCAACGGATTCAGAGCCAGCTTATTCTCAATCTCCTCCGGAGATACATTTTCACCATTGGACAGGATGATCAAATTCTTCACACGTCCATTGATAAACAGATAACCGTCTTCATCCATATATCCCTTGTCACCGGTATGCAGCCAGCCATCCTTTAAAGTCTCTGCTGTCTCATCAGGCATCTGATAATATCCCTTCATAACACTGCTTCCCTTTACCAGGATCTCACCGTTTTCAAATCTGATCTCTGCATTTTCAAGTGGTTTTCCGATAGAACCTTTTTTATGGTTTTCCGGTGTATTATTGCTGATAACAGGAGAGCATTCTGACATTCCATAGCCTTCCAGTACTTCAACGCCATATTCTGCAAAACGGTCAATATAGTACGGATCCAGATGTGCACCACCTGTAAAGATAATGCGCAGTTTTCCGCCGAATACCTTTTCTGCCAGAACAGCCTTCGAGATTGACGGATCAGCGGCAGTCAGTCTCTTATAAATCGTCTCAATCATCATTGGAACCATAAGCATAATATCCGGTTTGAAAATACTCATATTCCTTACCATATGGAGCAGGGAATCATTGATACAAAGAGTTGCACCCAGTGAAAATCCCTTCAGCCAGTCCATAACCAGACAGAATGCATGATGGATTGGAAGTACACTGAGCATGGCAGTTCCCGGTTCTGCTGTAATCTTTACTGCCTCAACATTGGAAGCCAGATTTTTCTGTGTCAGCATAACACCCTTGCTCTTTCCTGTTGTTCCGGAAGTGAAAATGATGGTTGCAATATCCTCTGCATCCGGGCAGACAGAATCTGCTGATGCGCTCTTTCCTGCATTTCGAAGTTCACCAATACCATATACCTTTGCCGGTGCATCTTCTACCTCTTCCTGAAGCATCCACACCTTCTGAAGTTTCGGGCAGTTTGCAAGAAATGCATCCAGATATGGTTTAAGCTTCGGACTTAAGAAAAGAGCTACGGAATCGGAACGGCTAAGCAAATCGATCAGATCCTCACAGGGAAGTGCTGCATCCAGCGGTACTGCAGTGGTACATCCGGTGATGATTCCCAGATAACTTTCCATCCACTCTACAGAACTGGTTCCGATCAGTGCAATGTGTTTGCCCTCAAAGCCTTCTGCAAGAGACCTTTTCTGGTGGAAACTACATTTTCCATCAGTTCGCCATAGCTTCTTTCCATGATTTCCTTTTTGTTGAGCCATTTTACTGCTTTTACTTCGTCAAATTTACGTGCACTTTCTTCTAATATATTTCTGATCAGCATTCTCTGTTCCCCCATTATTTTCTGAACTGTTCAAGTTATGGATATCCTGTCAGGTACAAAATATCTTTGACCCTGACATCTTTATAAGTTTTACTTCGAAAAAAATTACTGAAGTTCTTCCAGCAGATTTAAGGCTTCACCAAGAGTTGTGATCTTCAACACTTCGCTCTCATCAAGTTCGAGATCAAAGGTATCCTCAAGCTCACCTAAAAAGGACATAAAATCCAGAGAACTGAAACCCAGATCCTCGCGAAATTTCATCTCATTATTCATTTCTTCCGGTGCTACCTTGCTGTACTGTGCTACGATATTTTTAAATTCCATTTCCTGATTCATTGCATTTCCTCCTGATATTGATTTAGTTAAACCAGTTCCATAATTTCGCCGATGCTCATATCCGGCTCTGCGATTCCTTTGAAAAGAATACGCATCATATAATAATAGAGCAGTTCCATATCATGTTCCTCCAGATGAGCAGTCTGGTAATGATAGGAGAAGTTCATACCTCCATCTTCTGTATGGGATACGGTCAGATACATCTTCTTGGTGGCTGCACCGTTTGCAAACCATTTTGCATGCTGACGGATAGTTCCAAGCATTTCATTCTCTACCTTCACAGTCATTGCTGGTAAGTCAGATAGCAGCTCTCATATCCTGTATGCTCCGGTGTATTGTATCTCTTTCTCATCTCATCCATGATAAGTGCCGGATCGTAATTACTGTGCATGTAGATACGATTCTGCATATTCTGGATCTCATAAGCAGCAGAAAGGAAATCTGTCTCCGGTGCGATCACTGTTCTGCATGGGAACATGATAGTTCTGCTTCCTCCTGAAGTCCATTCATCATGAGTAGAACGTCTGGATATAAAGTTCTGGATAGTGATATCTTCCTGTCCGTTATTTACCTTTGACAGATAAGTACGGATACCAAGCAAAAGAAGGTTTGTCATAGACAGCTGATGGTTCATACAGAAATCGATCAGATTTTTAGTTGGTCCCGGCTCCAGATAATAATCCTTAACTGCCACAAACAGATCCTTCATCTCAATATCAGAAGAACGAAGTCTGGGATTTCCATGACGTTTTCTTGCTTCCTCCAGTACGGACGGTCCCTGAATATCAGAATACAGAGGTTCGCCCAGTGCATCCAGCTGATCATCCCAGAATTTCTTATCTTTTGCAAAACGTTTCCCGTTGCCTGCTTTTGCAAGGTCTTTTTTCAGTACTGTCTCAAAGTCTGCCAGTTCCTGCGGATAGGCTGTTCCATATTTATAATAGGTATATAACTGAAACAGATCACCGATCATTACTACCAGACCACAGGAATCGATCAGTCTGTGATCCATATGTACAAAGAAACCATTATATCCTTCCGGCAGCTTCAGCATAGTAAACTCGCACATGGGAATGTCATCACCATCAAATGTTTCATATGCCCACTGCTGCATCAGCTCATCTGCTTTTGCAAGGCTTCCCATTCCTGACAGATCCTTGAATCCGATATCTCTTGGATCCTGTTTTACAAGGTATTGCTGTACATTTCCGTCTTTATCAGGCTTCGTAAAACGAATTCTAGTGCATCCGGAACGTTCTGTCTCCATCTGAATACATTTTTTTAATAATCCAAAATCCAGTTCAGCCTGTACAGACGCCACAACACTGACACCGGATACCTGCTGTGTACCGTAATCCATGATCCAGTTATAGTGCATTTTCTGTGCTGCTGTTAAAGGATAGTAGTTTGTCATACTTTATTTAACCTCCATCACCCGTTTTTTCTCTTTTCCCGGGTACAAAAACATTACATACTTGTTTAGTAGCCCACAGTTATTTTAAAAATAATGTACTGGCAGCTACAACATTACTTTTTTTAATTACGTGACAAAAATAGCACAGATTTTTCCCAAATACCAGTACCCTCAGCACTTAATGAACACTTTACATAAAATTGACCGAGACTTATCATGCATTTAACAAAACGCATCTGATAAGTCCCGGTCGGGGATTGTTGTCATTCATAATCACCTTTTGCGTTGGAAAACAATCACATTATTTTTCAGAATTACTACCGTCATATTTCTCAAAAAACTCCATCACTGTACGCTATACATTCCGGTTCTGCATAGGCACTGCACAGATGCCTTGCTCCCGGTACAATGACCAGCTCCTTTGGTGCTCTGCACAGCATATAATTCTGGAATGAATTGTTCGGGTACACATAAGTATCATTCTCTCCATGAAAGAAAAGAACAGGTCTTGTATTCCTTTTCATAGCTTCTGTGGTATCTGCATCTTTCATACGAAATCCTGCAATAAGGTGACACAGACAGTCCATTTCCTTCAAAAGCAGGGGGATATAATGCAGATTGAACCAGTTGTCAGCCATATCCCGCATCTGTCTTTCCATAGACTGAAAACCACAGTCTGCAATCAGTCCCTTCACCTCTGACGGAAGCCTGTATCCGGATGCCATCAGCACAGCGGCTGCTCCCATAGACTGTCCATACAGATAGATTGGAAGATTTTCCTTATTTCTCTCGGACACATAAATTGCCCAACGCTGCACATCCCATTTTTCTTTTGCTCCAAAGGTGATATATTTTCCTTCACTTTCTCCACAGCATCGCTGTTCCATAAACAGAAGATTACACTGATGCTCGTGGAGATATTTTGCCATAAATGACAGGGATCCAAATCTGCTGCCCCTGTACCATGGCTTAAGATAACAAAGCGCTTTGCATTCTCTGCCGGCAGATAGAATCCGTGGAGTTTTAATCCATCCACGCTCTGGATATAACAGTCCTGCATCTTCTGAGCCTCGCACCATGCCCTGCTCTCATCATATTCCTTTGCGTATCCGTTTCTGGGATGATTATCCGTATATGGATAATTCAAATCCATTCTTTTCTTTCCTTTTTCCTTCCCCTCCTTTGTCAGCAGACCACCATGTTAAAAAAGCGCCAGCCAATCTCCATAATCCCTGAGAAAAAAAGCAAATCCTGCTGCTGACAACCTGAAAAATTTTTTCTTCATCTGATTTTCTCCTCTTCTTACCTGTCAGAATGTGTTTGAAATAACTACACCACTTGCTTGTCTGCGAATCCTGTTGTACAGATGAAAAAGCCTCAGTGTAGCCCGAAATATCCCTGTGTGAATTCCGGGTACAGTTTTCGGATCATGGTCCATTCCTGCTCATCTGCAACTGCTTTCACAGTGAAAGAACGCTCTCCCAATAGTCCGCTTATATTATCTGCCTTCTGTCTCTCTCCCTTATCCAATACATCTGTATTCTGAGATATATCCAACAGTCAAACGGATAATATCAGATATTTTCTATATTTCGTACTTTCCATTGTATCACAGATTTCTGAATAATTGTTAGTGCTTTTTGACACTTTCTTTTATTTTTAAAAAACAAAATTTTACGGCATTTTAAGTAAGAAATCAAAAAGCAGAAATGTCTTTCACGAATAAAATCGCCTCAGACATTTCTGCTCTATCTGCTGTCCTGTCTGATATACTTCAGACACAGGATAAATATACAATTACCTACAATACAGAATCGATCAGCTTTCTTGTGTAACCCATCTTTGGATGATCAATGATCTCATCCGGTGTTCCGCTCTCCACAGTCTTTCCATGATAAAGGACAAGGACTCTGTCGCAGAATGCCTGAACCAGTGCAGATCATGACAGATCAGGATAAGTGAGAGATTTTCTTTCTGTTTCAGTTCGATCAGTAACTCCAGGATCTGCTTCTGAACTGTCACATCCAGTGCGCTGGTTGCTTCATCACAGATCAGAATGGACGGATTGGCTGCCAGTGCTCTGGCGATTGCAGCTCTCTGGCACTGACCGCCGCTTACCTGATGGGGATAGCGGTCTGCGTATTCTTTTTCCAGACCGCATCTTTCCAGAAGTTCTTCCACCTTTATACGGGTTTCGGTACGGCTTATCCCCATATTTCTCAGGCTTTCTCCGATTCCGTCCCCGAGCGTACAACGTGGATCAAAGGATTCCATTGGCATCTGAAATACCATCTGAATATCCCTGTAAATTTCCCGAAGTTCTTTTCCTTTTATATTGGTAATATCTTTTCCTTTCAGAATCACTTTTCCATCTGTAATACTTTCCAGATGTGTAAGCATCTTTGCAATCGTGCTTTTACCGGAACCGGATTCACCTACAATTCCCAGACACTCTCCCTGTTTTAATTCAAAACTGACATCATCTACTGCTGTTAATGTCTTTTTCCCGGATATAAATTTCTTCGTAAGATGTTCTGCTTTTAAAATCGTATCTGCACCTGTCTGCTCCTCCCGAATTCTGTTTCATCCAAAGTCGTTCCTCAATAAAAAACTTATATATATTCTCTCTTCAAATGAAGCACCGAATTCATCAACTTCTGCGTATATGGATCCTGCGAATGATCCAGAACATTTTTCGTTTCTCCGTAATCCCTGACAGTTCCGTTCTGAAGTACCAGTATCCGGTCGGCCATCGCCCTCACCACACCAATATTATGCGTTACCAGAATCATGGCTGTCTGATATTCTTTTCGCATCATCAGAAGCTCCTCTACTACCTGTTTCTGCACTGTCACATCCAATGCGCTGGTTGTTCATCTGCAAGTAGAAGATTCGGATGCATGATCATAGCCGCACAGATACCCACACGCTGATTCATGCCCCCCGAAAGTTCAAAAGGATAACTGTCCAGCACACGTTCATAATCATCCATACCGATTTTCTTCATAATCTCCCCGGCACGTATCCGGGTTTCTTTTTTCGATACTTTTCATGTGCAGATACAGCTTCATGTATCTGCACACCGATTTTGCGCACCGGGCAAAGTGCTGCCTTGCAGTCCTGAAATACCATTCCGATTTCTGTTCCCAGATATCTGCGAAGTTTCTTCTCACTCATATCTGTGAGATTTTCCCCTGATACCGGATATCACCCTTTGTCACCAGACCTTCCTCTCCCAGAAGTCCCATGACAGCTTTAATGATCGTACTTTTTCCGCTTCCGGATTCTCCTACAATTCCAAGGATTTCTCCCTGCTCAGTTCAAAACTGACATCCTGAACTGTCGGTTCTCCATTATAGCTGATCGTGACATGATCTACTTTCAGCAAGGGATCTGCCATACTCTTCTCCTTTAAAGAAATCATTTGTGTTCTCCTGATTTTTACTGACACTCTACACTATAACAATCCTCTAAAATAAGGGGTTTTGTCATAACATATATCTCTTACTGTACATCCAGATCCGCAGTAATTTCATAATAATCACAAGGATGTGCTGCCATTCCTGTTACATTGGCTTTCGTCACGATTCCCATGTTCAGATGTGAAACAAAGAAATACGCATCATCGTCCAGAATCTTCTGCTGAAGTTCTACAGCCAGTTTTCCTCTCTCATCTGTATCAAAAGTCTGATGAAGCTGCTCTGTCAGTTTCGTTACTTCATCATTCTGATAATTTCCATAATTCTTGGAACCAGTCACTGTGCTGCTGAAAAAATATTCCGGATCACCGGTAGGCGCTGTTGTTAAAGAGCTTACATAAACATCAAACTCTCCGTTTTCTGCATAAGTTCTGTGATCAGAAGTATTATTTACAGACACATCAATTCCAATCTCTTTCAGAGTTGCCTGTGCATATTCCGCAAGCTTCGGCTGCTCCAGACGTGTCGGATAAGTAAGCCAGTTAATAGTCAGCTTCTGTCCGTCTTTATCCACATAGCCATCACCGTCTGTATCTGTCCATCCTGACTCCTCCAGAAGTTTCTTTGCTTCTTCCGGGTCATAAGATACTGTTTCTACTGCATCATTTCCATAAGAAAAACTGCCCGGGAATGCTCTTTGCCGGGATTCCTCTTCCTTCCATGATCACAGAGCAAAATGCCTTTTTCTGTAATCTGATTTATTCCTTTTCCGTCTTCAGCATCTCCTCCATCGTATGCCACCCCAGCACCGCACATTTCACTCTGGCTGGCATATGGGAAATGTCTTTCAGTACAGAGGCTTCTTCGAGCTGATCCATTTCCTCATCTGTCACTTCGCCCTTGATCATGCGGAGAAAAATTTCCGCAAGTTTCATAGCTTCTTCTTCCGATTTCCCGATGATCAGATCCAGCATCATATCCGCGGATGCCTGGGAAATGCACATCCGTCACCGACAAAAGCACCATCTGTGATCCTGCCATCTTCCACCTTAAGTTTCAGCCAGATATCGTCTCCACAGCTTGGATTTACGCCTTCCAGTACAAGGTTCGCGTCCGGTAGGTCATGTTTGTGCCCCGGATGAAGATTGTGATCCGTCAGAATTTCATTATAAAAAGTATTACTCGGCATATCCCATTTTCCTCCTGATCTCTTTCAGACTTTCTGTAAATTTCACGATTTCCTCTTCTGTATTATAAAACATCAGGCTGGCTCTTGTGGAGGCCATCACGCCAGATGTCTCAGAAGCGGCTGTGCACAGTGATGTCCTGCCCGCACTGCGATATGATCTGCATCCAGAATGGCTGCAATATCGTGAGGATGAACACCGTCAACTGTAAAGGTAATAATCCCATGATGCTGCTCTGGATTTTCCTGTCCCATAATGTGTACAAAAGGAATCTCTCTGATCTTCTCCATTGCCAGTGCAGTAAGCGCATCCTCTCTCTTCTGAATCTGTTCAAAACCAATATTTTCTATATAATCAATGGCTGCTGCCAGCCCGGCTGCGCCACCAGCGTTCACGGTGCCTGCCTCAAATTTATGCGGAGGCTGTGCGAAAACAGCACCATCCCTGCTTACTGATTCAATCATTTCACCGCCGGTAAGAAACGGAGGCATTTTTTCCAGATATTCCCTTTTTCCATAGAGAACTCCGATTCCCATAGGTCCCAGCATCTTATGTCCGGAAAATGCCAGAAAATCCACATCCAGTTCCTGTACATCCACAGGCATATGCGGAACACTCTGCGCTCCATCTGCCACGATCACAATTCCCTTCTCATGCAGATTTTGCAAAAGCCCGGATATCGTTTCTGACACCCAGAACATTGGACACCTGCGTAACTGCCACAAGTTTCGTCTTATCTGTGATGGCATTTCGCAGATCTTCTTCTGTAATTCTTCCCTGCCGGTCACACTCCAGATATTTTACCACCGCACCTGTTCGCTTGGCTGCCTGCTGCCATGGAAGCATATCACTGTGATGTTCCATAATGCTTACCAGAATTTCATCTCCCGGCTGAAATGCCATCAGTCCATAGCTGTATGCAACCAGATTCAGGCTTTCTGTTGCATTTCTTGTAAAAATAATCTCTTCTGTGCTTTTTGCATGAATAAACTGGCGGACTTTTTCTCTGGCAGCCTCATATTTCTCTGTTGCATTCTGCGCAGTCTCATAGAGTCCACGCAGCGGATTTGCATTACAGTTTTCATAAAAATCTGTAACTGCCCGGATCACACTGTATGGTTTCTGGGAAGTGGCAGAACTGTCCAGATAAATCAGATTCTGATTCTGCAGCATGGGAAAATCTTTTCTTATTTTCTGGACATCCAGTTCCTGTATCATTCTTCTCGTTCTCCTTCCAGATACTCCTGAACTTTCTTCTTCATTTCTTCATCAGAAATTTTATGACAGATACTGTCAATCCTTGCCTGTGCCATCATCGCATAAACAGCCTCTTCGCTGATTCCTCTTGACTCCAGATAAAGCAGCAGTTCTTCATCCAGCTTTCCGATGGTTGCGCCATGATTTCCTTCCACATCCTCCTCATTGCAGAGGATCAACGGAATGGTCTGATTCACAATGGTATCATCCAGAAGAAGCACATCTTCTTTTTCATTTCCCACAGAACCTGCACAGCCTTTCTGAAAATCAATGGTTCCTCTGAATATCTTGACTGCCTTTCCACTGAGCACACCGGCAGCATCCATCCGGCTGTTTGTCTTTTTACCGGTATGAACAGCTTCCAGATTCATATCCAGACGGCTCTCCCCGCCAAGCAGATATCCAATATCTGACTCCAGATCACTGCTTTCACCTCTGAGTGCTGTGCGGTTTCCCAGATATGTATCTTTTCCGCCAAGGACAAGCTGAATAGTTTCCACTCTTGCATTCTTTTCACAGTCTGCGCCAAAATCATCCAGAAATGTCATCTTACTTCCAAGACGCTGAACCTGGATCAGATGAAGCACCGCATTTTCCTCTGCATAAATTTTCGTCTGTATGGCTGCGGTTCCTTCAGTTTCCTTTTCTGATGTAAATCCATGACCACTGTCAGCTCACTGTCCGGCAGCATATGAATCCCGATGCGGTTCATGGTTCTGCTCTTATCCTGATAAGAAAACGTGAGTCTGAGTGGCTGGCTTTCTTTTTTCCCTGATTTGGATGTGAAAACCTGCCATTCCAGACTTCCTGCATCTGCAAATGCATCCATCTCTTTTCCCATGCCTGTTTTTATCTGAGAAAGATTCCTTTTCTTCTGTGCGCAGTCTTCTGCTGTTTCAATCTGAGTTTCTGATTTGACCTGAGTTTCTGGTTTGATCAGGTTTTCCATTCTGCATTCTGTCTCTGTTACAGTTTCTGGCCTGTCTGCTTTTACGGTTCCTCTTTCCGTAATGATTTCTTCTTGCAGAACGGTTCCGTTCATATGAAGCCAGTTCCAGGTCTTCGCAGGCAACGGATTTATTTTCATTTCAAAATTCTGACTCATGATACCTTTTCCTCCCTTCTGCTGTTTCATCCATGCTTTATCCAATGCTGCCTTTCATCTCCAACCGGATCAGATTGTTCATCTCAACCGCATATTCCAGTGGCAGTTCCCTGGATACATTGTCTGCAAATCCACTGACAATCAGTGCTCTTGCTTCTTCCTCGGAAATACCTCTCGACATCAGATAAAAAACTGCCTCATCGCTGATCCTGCCGATCTTTGCTTCATGACCGATATCTGCATCCTGTGTACGGATATCCATGGCCGGAATCGTATCTGATCTGGAAATATCATCCAGCATCAATGACTGACAGGATACGGAAGATTTGCTTCCTTTTGCCTTTCTGTTTACAACCACAGAACTTCTGAATGTCTGATGCCTCCATCCTTGGAAATCGACCTTGTATTCATATAGGAAGAGGTGTTCGGTGCATTATGGACAATCTTCGCTCCGGTGTCCAGGTTCTGTCCTTTTCCCGCAAAGGTGACACCGGTAAACTCTGCCCTTGCCCCCTCCCCGTTGAGAATACTCATCGGATACAGATAGGATACATGAGAACCAAAGGAACCGGATATCCACTCAATCTTTCCGCCTTCTTCTACTTTTGCTCTCTTTGTATTCAGGTTGTACATATTTTTCGACCAGTTCTCAATAGTGGAATAACGAAGGGTTGCATTTTTTCCCACATACAGTTCCACGCATCCGGCATGAAGATTTGCCACATTGTATTTCGGTGCAGAGCAGCCTTCAATAAAATGAAGATAAGCACCTTCATCTACAATGATCAGTGTATGTTCAAACTGTCCGGCTCCCGGTGCATTGAGTCTGAAATAAGACTGCAGCGGAATCTCCACAGAAACACCCGGCGGCACATAAACAAAGGAACCTCCGGACCATACTGCTCCGTGAAGTGCTGCAAATTTATGATCCTGCGGCGGCACAAGTTTCATAAAGTGTTTCCGAACCATGTCTGCGTACGGACCGGTCAGCGCACTTTCCATATCTGTATAGACAACACCCTGTGCAGCAACCTCTGCTTTTACATTGTGGTAAACAAGTTCCGAGTCATACTGCGCGCCCACACCGGCCAGAGATTTTCTTTCTGCCTGGGGAATTCCAAGCTTCTCGAACGTATCTTTGATGTCTTCCGGCACATCTGACCATTTTGCACTCATATGAGTATTCGGTCTTACATAAGTTACAATGTTGTTCATATCCAGACCTTCGATAGACGGACCCCAGTCCGGAACTTTCATCTCATTATAAATCTGAAGAGAATGAAGTCTGAAGTTCTGCATCCATACAGGATCATTCTTTTCTTCTGAAATTTTTGCTACAATGGCAGGAGTCAGACCTTCATCCACACGGTAAGCGTCTTTTTCTTCATTGCGAAAGTCATACATACTTCTGTCTATATCTTCCACATATGTTTTCTCTTTCAAAGCCTGTGCCTCCTTTACCGCTGGATATATTTCTCAAAACCATTGGTGTTGATCTCATCCACAAGAGAACTGTCACCGGAAGCAACCATCTTTCCGTCTGCAAGGATATGGGTTGCATCCACATGAAGTGCCTCCAGAATCCTGGTGCTGTGGGTAATGATCAGAAGTGCTCCGTTTTTATTTTTCTGATATTCTTCCACACCTCTGGATACTGTGCGGACCGCATCCACATCCAGACCGGAATCTGTCTCATCCAGAATGGCAAGGGATGGTTTTAACATAAGAAGCTGGAGAATTTCTGCTTTCTTTTTTTCACCGCCGGAGAATCCTACATTCAGGTCACGGTCTGCATATTCCTCATCCATCTGAAGGATATCCATCGCTTTTTTCAGTTCCTTACGAAAGTTCCAGAGTCTGATACGGCTTCCGGTTCTCTGCTCCAGTGCTGTACGGATAAAATTTCCAAGCGTAATACCCGGAACTTCGATCGGGTTCTGGAAAGAAAGGAAGATTCCATCTCTGGCTCTTTCTGCCGGAGATTCTTCTGTAATATCTTTACCCGTTAAAAAAGATATGTCCATCTGTGATCTCATATCTCGGATTTCCCATTAACGCATATCCAAGCGTTGATTTTCCGGCACCGTTGGGTCCCATCAGTACATGGGTTTCCCCTTTATTTAAATTTAAATCCACATTGTGGAGAATTTCTTTATCTTCTACTTTTACGGATAAATCTTTAATCTGTAATAACTGAGCTGACATAATCATCCTCCTTCTCTCTATCAACGGATAAAGCATCCGCTTCTCTACTTGCTCATAACCAAATAACTGCTCCGCAGTTTATCAGAAGGCACTTGCACGCCTCCTGATACAAGCAAGTCCCCCACACTGCTTATTGCTTTTCGCAATTGAAGCAGGGGACTTACTTAATCCGGTTGAATTTCCAGTGTTTTACTGTGATTTAATTATATTGAACTAACTTTTGTTTTTCCAGTGTCATATTTCACAAAAATGCTGTTATTTTTTTATTTCTGTTCTGTAAATATCAACAAAGGCATTCCACCCTGCGCCAGGATAAAATGCCTTTCACCCAAGTCCCCTTCCATAGCTTACTGCTTTTCGTAATGAGAGCAGGTGAGGTCTTACTCGGTTTGATTAATTTATTATTTTACCATTGTATTCAGTTTCCAGTTTGTGGACTCTGTCTGAAGATCAACCAGTTTTCTGTAAAGACCGTTTTTCTTCATAAGTGTCTCATGACTGCCCTTTTCAGCGACCACTCCATCTGCCAGAACTACGATCTGGTCTGCTGCTTCGATGGTTCTCATTCGATGCGCAATAACGAGAACTGTCTTGCCTTTGACCAGTCTGGAAATCGCATTCTGAATTTCGGTTTCGTTGTCTACGTCAAGAGATGCTGTCGCTTCATCCAGCAGGATGACCGGTGCATCTTTCAGCAGTGCACGGGCGATGGAAAGTCTCTGGCACTCGCCGCCGGAAAGTGTGGAGCCGTTTTCTCCGATCACTGTCTGGTATCCCTGCGGAAGTCTGTTGATGAATTCAGCACACATGGCAGCTTTTGCAGCTGCGATCACTTCGTCGTCTGTTGCATTCTTTCGACCTACACGGATATTTTCCATAATCGTGTTATTAAACAATACAACATCCTGAAAAACAATAGAGAAGTTTTTCATCAACATGGTGGAATCCAGAGGTTCAATGTCTTTGCCGCCAAGCATAATCTTTCCGCCATCCAGTGGATAAAACTTCGCTGCCAGTTTGGCAACTGTACTTTTTCCGCCGCCGGACGGTCCTACCAGTGCAGTAACCTGTCCCTGTTTTGCAGTGAAGGATACGTCACGCAATACTGGTTTGTCCTTTTCGTAAGAAATTTTACGTGGTCAAATGTAATGTCATAAACATTGGTACGGATATCTTTTTCGCCATTCTCATCCGGATACTCTTCAATCTCTTTCAGACGTTTTACCTGTAAGCTGACGCCAAAGAGTTCTGCCATATTTGACATGGCACCGGAAAGCGGATCATACAGTCTGGATGCTGCGATCAGGAACAGGATATAGGTAAAAATGTCTGTCTGGTTCTTCATGACAAGGCTGTTTCCTACGATGATGACTGTAGCCAAGCCAAGTCTGAGGAACATCTGTCCTGTTGTGATCAGGCTGGCTGTTGTCAGCTCGGAAGAAGTCTGAGCTTTCTCCGCCGCATCCATCTTTGCATCCAGTTTCTTAAGATATGCTTCTTCCTGATTGCAGGCTTTGATATCCTGTACGGTTTCCAGACATTCCTGGATTCCCTCTGCCAGTTCGATCCTTGCCTCCATATGTCTCTTACCAAGTTTCTGCTGCCACTTTCTTGAGAGAAGCACGATTGCAAAAGATACCGGTGCTACCCAGAGAAGTGCCAGTTCCATCTGCCAGTTAAAGATCAGCAGTCCGATACATACGATTCCAGTGGAGATCACTGCTCCCCAGAACTGCGGTACTGTGTGGGAAAAAGCATGCTCAAAGCTGGCGCAGTCACCCATAATGGTGCTTGTCAGATCAGATAAATCTCTCTGATGGAAAAATCCAAGCGGCAGGGTTCTGAGTTTCTCTGCAAGGTGGATTCTTCGTCTTGCACTCTCCTCATAAGTTCCCACATAAGCTGCTGTGTACTGAAGATAATGCAGGATAAATACAACTGCCAGAATCACAATTCCTGTAATTGTATAAAAAGCTGCGCTCTTTTCACTGTCTGCTATACCTAATATCGGGCTCAGAAGCTGATTTAATACAACTGCAAGCAAGATTACCGGAAGCATCAGACTGATATTTGCAAGAACAGAATACAGGATTCCTTTAAACAGATTACTGGCACCCTGATCACTGAGTGCATATTTCTTTTTCAGTGCTTTAATCATGTTTCTCATCCCCCTCTCCTACTTTCCAGGAAACAGAAGTCTGATAGTTTTTCCACATGGAAGCGTAAGTTCCTTTCTTCTCCAGAAGTTCATTATGTGTGCCGCGCTCAATGATCTTTCCATCCTTAAATACCAGAATCTGGTCTGCATCCTGAATGGTGGAAAGTCTGTGAGCGATCATCAGAACAGATTTGCCTTTGGTTAATTCTTCAAATGCAAGCTGGATCTGGTGTTCGTTTTCCGCATCTGCAAAAGCAGTTGCTCATCCAGTACAACGATCGGTGCGTCTTTCAGGATTGCTCTTGCAAGGGCAATTCGCTGATTCTCACCGCCGGAAAGATATGTTCCACCGCTTCCTACTACTGTATCAAGACCATTCGGAAGTCGGTCAATGATCTCTGTGCATCTTGCCATCTCTGCTGCTTTTATACTTCCTCACGGGTAGCGGATGGTCTGGCTGCGCGGATGTTTTCGAGAAGCGTATCCTTGAACAGACGGGTATTCTGGAATACGAATGCTACATGCTCCATCAGATCGCGTTTGTCAATGTTTCGCACATCTGCGCCGCCAATCAGGACACTGCCCTCCTGTACATCATAGAAACGCGGGATCAGACTTGCTGCTGTACTCTTTCCGCTTCCTGATGCTCCGACCAGAGCAACTGTCTTTCCTGCCGGTACTTCAAAGCTTACATTATCGAGGCTTTCTCTGATGCTCCAGGATAGCTGAATGATACGTTCTTGAATACGATTCCTGTGTCTGCAGGCTTCTGCTTCTGAGCAGATTCCGGAAGTGTTTTTTCCTGAATGACTGCTTCTACACGGCTGACTGCACTCTTGGCTGCCATAAGCTGTTCGCTGGCAAACGTGATTCTGTTCATCATTGTTGTACAGACTGGTGTAAATAAAGCATAGAACAGGAAGTCGAGTACTGTTTCTTCATAAGAAATATGTCCGCTGAGTCCGGAAAGAATGATCATTGCAACCGGAATCAGCAGGACAAAGGTACTGTTTAATGCTACGGTAAATCCCGTCATCGGAATCCGGCATTTCAGCGCATATCCGGAGGCAAATTTCTCATACTCAGTAATCGCATTGTGGAATTTTTGAATGAATAAATGGTCTGCTGGAATACTTTCACAACCGGGATTCCACGGATATATTCTACGGCTTCTTTGTTCATGGTTTCCAGTGCTGTCATATATTTTGACATGAAGTCTGCGTTGTCTCCGCCCATCATTTGTTTCAGGAAAATCACGCTGACTGCCATAGGGATCAGACAGCAGATTCCCATTCTCCAGTCAAATACAAAGATCAGAATGATAACTGCAACAGGCATTACCACTGCACCTGTAAGGTCAGGTAACTGATGGGCAAGAAAGCCTCTGTAAGACCTGCATTATCATCAATGACTTTTCTTAAACGTCCGCTGGCATTCTGGCTGAAATAGCCAAGAGGCAGTTCTACAATGTGATGAACTGCTTTTTTTCTCATATTGGTTGCAGTACGGAATGCTGCAAGATGTGAGAAGATCAATGCCAGGAAATAAAGGAAAATACTCAGTACAGAGAACAGCAGTGCCATCCATGCATAATGACTGCTTCCTGCTGCAAGTGTCACATCTCCCTGGCTTAATCCATGAATCAGATCACGGATCACAAACCAGATACAGACAAAAGGCAGCATGGAAAAGATGGTGCTGATTCCTGCAAGGATACATCCAAGGATTGTCAGCTTGTGGTAATTTCCCGCATAAGAAAACATTTTGGAAAGCTCATCGTTTTTTTCTTTTTGCATGAAATTTTCACTCCTTTCGTAAGCAACGGGAACCATATCCGGCATCGCTTTTTTATACCGGATATTGATTCCCGCCATTCTTTATTTTATATTACAATTATCAAGACCAGGTTTATAAGATTACTGCTCAGACAGGTTCTCTTCGCAGAAAAGCTGGATGCAGTCATCCACCATTTTTTCATCATATTCTGTGGAGATTCCGGATGCAAGCCAGTATGCATAGTCATCTGCATCATATTTTTCAAGTGCATCTGCATCACTTCCATAACGGAATTCAATGTGGTATGTTGTATCGTTTGTGTCTGGTGCAAGATAGAAATATGTAAATTCTCCAGAGTCTGCGTCATCACTTTCAAATTCGTACAGACCGCGTGTCTCTTCCATTCCTACATAATGATATGTGTGGGAGAAAAGCTCTTTTTCATCTTTGTCATAGCCTTTGATTGTCTTTGTGTCGCCGTCAAATTCTACAGTTGCCATATCCTGTGTGAATCCGCAGAAGTATGCTCCACTGCCATCTTTGTATGCTTCTACTGCTTCTTCGCCGTAAACTTCACCTGTTACCCATGGATTTCAGTTTCTCATAGGCAGCTTCTGCATTGTCTTCTCCTACGATTTCTTTGCAGTCATCGATCCAGGTCTGTGTATAATCATCTGCAAGGATTACCGGCCAGAGTTCCTGATAGGAACCTGTCAGGTCTTTCAGTAACTGGTCTGCGTCCGCCTCATTGTCCGCATCTGTTTTTGTTTCCTGTGTATCTTCTGCACTTGTGTCCTCTGCATATACAGCCTGAAAACCTGCCGGAACAGTTGCTGTCAGAACCATTGCAAGAAATACGCTTGTAAATTTTTTCATCTCAATTCCTCCTGTAAAATAAATTATGGCATCAATTAGTTTCAACTAACCAATGCCATAATTTTATATAAATTGGAGTTTTCTGTCCATTACCGATGAGGTATCATCTATCCATTTGGACACTTGTTCTGTTTCTTATATCCTTCATAAATAACACAAATATACTTCTATAACTTCCATTTTTCTCCCTGTACGGAACCTATTCTGCAAAAATATAATAAAATATTTTCTCTATAGTTTGATATTATTTCTAAATTGAGTAGGTGTAATTTCGTACACGGATTTAAATGCTGTAGAAAATTTATTTGGATTCTCATATCCAACCTGATGCGCAATCTCTGCTACAGATAATTCTGTTTCCAACAGCAGTTTCTGCGCTGTCTGCATTCTGTAGTTCCGAAGCCAGGAATATACAGATGTGCCATATACACCATGAAGCCTTTTTTCAATGTAGTCATTGATATTCCGAAACGTTCGGACAGCTGTTCAATCGTATAATGCATCGTCAAGTCTTCCGTGATAAACGCAGCGATCTCTTTCGTCAGTTCACATGATTCTGGTTATAATACTCCGGCTCCTGCATTTCTTCCATGTTTCCCAGATCACTGAGAAACAGTAATAATTCCAGTACTTTTATCTTGATATATCCGGCTTTTCGCTGTTCTCTCACATGATATAATTCGGAGAAAATATGTTCAATTGACGGGTTTGCACGCACAATACAAAGGCGGTTTTCTTTGCATATACTCTTCTCTATGTAATTCAGATCAATATTCAGAAGCTCCATGATCTGCCGCACTTCCGGCAGTAATTTCTCCAGATTAATAATAATAGAGATTCCATGATAATGATTCAATGGAAATATGGAAAATGATTTCTTCTTCATCGCAGAACCAATGGATAAATCCCCTGCCGACAAATAGCAGCAACTGTTTTCTCCAAAACTGCATTCATATCTTCCAATATAGCAGTGGTTAATCTCGATAATGTTCTTCGCAGTCACCTGATCCTGATTGCAGTATGCTAGGTGTATGTCATTATAGTACAGTTCAATGCCATTAAATACCTGATATACCGTGATCTGTCCGTTTCCGGTCCCATTGGATAGCTGGTATACTCTGCAATCTGCCTTTAAAGCATCGTCACCTTCTAATGCTTCACCGTACAGTTTTTTGCCATCCAGTTTCTCAGGTAGATTTCCCTGATTTAACAATATATCTATTGCATTAGAAAGCACTTGCTTTTTTACTCCTGACATATGGCTTCTCCTTCTCGGTTTGTTATATCTAACTTGTTTCAAGTATATTGAACAAAGCACATTTCGTCAAGAAATTACTTCAGATGCCAAAAGGGACACATCGGCGATATGTCTCATCTGCCAATGTGCCCTCTTTATTTAATCAAATCAAGCAATTAGTGAAGCGGTTGGTTTTATCCGCTTGACTAATTAAAAGTCAACCTCTGTACCATAATATGTGCATGTAAGAAGTTTCTCCATATTTGCAGGATCGATTGCTCTCGGGTTGGACCTGTACATGCATCACCAACTGCAAGCTCTGCGTATTTTGGCAACTTTTTCTTTAAATTCTTCTTCCTGGATTCCGAAGTCTTTTAATGTCTTTGGAATGTTCAATCTTACATTAAACTCGTCAATCTTCTCGCAGAGGCTGTTGATCAGTGCCTGCTGGCATGTTCCTTCCAGTCCCATTCTTCTTGCAATCTCAGCATAACGTTCTGCTGCTACAGGATCTTTTGCATTGTATTTGATTACATATGGAAGATAAATTGCGTTTGCGCATCCGTGCGGAATATGTCCTGTAGAGAATGCTGCACCTGTCTTATGAGCCATGGAATGTACAATACCAAGCAGTGCATTGGAGAATGCCATTCCTGCCAGACACTGTGCATAATGCATCTGCTCACGTGCTTCCATATTCTTATTATAAGATGCCGGCAGATATGCCAGAACCATCTCGATTGCCTGCAGTGCAAGCGGGTCTGTATACGGACAGTGAAGCGTAGAAACATATGCTTCAATTGCATGTGTTAATGCATCCATACCTGTATATGCTACCTGTTTTACAGGAAGTCCCTCAACCAGTTCCGGATCAACAATTGCTACATCCGGTGTGATGTTGAAATCTGCCAGAGGATATTTAATCCCTGTATGATAGTCTGTGATTACGGAAAAAGCAGTAACTTCTGTAGCAGTTCCTGATGTAGATGGAATTGCTGCAAATTTTGCTTTCTGCCTTAATTCAGGGAAACCAAATGGTGTGATAAGATTTTCAAATTTTGTATCCGGATATTCATAGAATGTCCACATTGCCTTCGCTGCATCGATTGGGGATCCGCCGCCCATCGCTACGATCCAGTCCGGCTGGAATTCCTGCATTATCTTTGCACCTTTCATAACAGTTTCTACTGACGGATCCGGTTCAACACCTTCGATCAGCTGAACTTCCATTCCGCCTTCTTTTAAATAATTAACTGCTTTGTCCAGGAATCCCTGACGTTTCATTGAGCCGCCGCCTACAACAAGAACTGCTTTCTTTCCTTTTAAGTTCTTTAATTCTTCGAGACATCCTTTTCCATGATAAATGTCTCTTGGTAATGTAAATCTTGCCATTGCTGTTATCTCCTTAAAAAATTATGTCTGTTTACATGTTACTGCAGAAGGCACTCACTTCTTCTGTTTGCTTGCATTATATCATTGTTTAATTTAATAACGCAATATGTTTTTGAATTCATTTTCATTTTGATATTTTTATCGTTTTCCTATATTATCATCATATATTTACTGTTTTTTTAT
>ENA-OQMZ01000209-OQMZ01000209.1-human-gut-metagenome-genome-assembly--contig:-NODE-209-length-25242-cov-2.677762_pt1 | contig 25242 bp, 37 predicted proteins | sample MGYA00242621_ERZ504862 | MGnify/ENA primary metagenome ERZ504862 (study PRJEB26092, sample SAMD00036393) | human gut metagenome | host: Homo sapiens | study: EMG produced TPA metagenomics assembly of...
GAATCACTTTAGAAACAAAATTGGGTAAACATATCAGAAGCGAAATCGAAAAATAGAACAACAATTCGTGACCCAGTTGGAAAACGTAAAAGCAACCGGTTGCATAAATGCAGAAAAAAGGACCAGTTTCATATAAATTCAACTCTTTTGGAATTTTCCCTTTATAACAAATCAGCGGTGTTACTACACACAACCACAATACAATCAAAAGAGAAATTCCTCCGTTGAAATTTCCTTCCTCAGAAATTCGTGCAAATTTGTTGAGAAAATTTAATATTTTATCTCCCATCAATCCAACCATCACCGAAGCAGGTACCGCCGCAATGATTGTGTTCATATTCAGCGGAACACCTTCAACAAAATATGCCAATAAAAAAATTGCCGCTGTCCGATGAAATAGCATTGCAATTAATACTACCATCAAAAATGGGATGAATCTTCTTGCTTTAATATATTTATAGGAAAAGGTAAGTATTGCGATCGCACACCATTGACGAAAAATTCCGATTGATGCATTCCACATTCCCATTCCGATAAACATCACAAGTGATAGTAACGGATAGTTCGACTCTTTCTTTATCCAAACGAAAATCGGAATCAAAATGAATATCGTCAAAAACACAAGCAATGCCCGGTCACTTTCAAAAAACTGCCCTAGCACCCAATTTACTGCAACATAACCTTGTTCCCATCCAAATCCCATTGCCTCCTTAAACGAAAGTGCTCGGATATTTTGATATTCCTGGCAATATGTCAATGTATCTGCACCAATATCCGTACTACGAAGTGCAGATGCTATTATGATTCCTCCTGCACATATCCAATATAAAAAGTCCTTCATTCTCGGGGACTGCCTCGTGCAGGAGAGATTCGCACATAACGAAACCGCTCCTAAAACAACCTCATAAACAACCACTACAACGCTCCTTTAAACAAATTTCCATTATGTATTTTTCCCACATTGCATTAACACGATCCGGCCGGAAGGCTTCTGCATGTTTTTTCTCTACGACGTTGTGCTCTGCTCCATCGAACACACAACAAATCGCTTCCGCCAGTTGTGCAGAATCATTGCACGGAACCAGTTTATCGGAAGCATCCTCTCCAAAAAGTTCTCTTGGTCCTCCACAAGGGCAATCCGTAGAGATACATGGCACACCGGCTGCCATTGCCTCCATCAAGGCATTTGGCATGCCTCATAGTCAGAAGAAAGCACAAACAGATCTGCCGTATGGAGCGCTTTTGCCACATCATTAGTGGCTCCCATCAGAAAAACCTTCTCATTAAGATTCAGTGACTCGATCTGATTCTGGAGCTTTTCTCGAAGTGCTCCTTCTCCATAGATTTTTAATGTTGCATAAGGATGGATTTTTTGCACCTCTGCAAATGCGTCTATCAGCAACCTGTGATTTTTCTGCTCTGTCAGGCGACCGCAGGTAACGATCTCACCTCGCACTGGTGTGCGCTCCACTTGGTAAAACTCTTCCTTAACGGCGTTATAGATGATTCGTGATTTTTTCTGTAAGCGCTCCGGAAACCACTGTTGTGCATCGCTTGTCTGAAACACACAGCCATCTGCCATTGGGAGCAAAATTTTACCGACAAAACACCCCAGTTTTCCTGCATATTCTTTGTTAGGATCATTCCGAACAGAAACCAGTGTTTTTACAGGCAATCCTCTTGTCGCTAATATTGCACGAAAATTCGGCTCTTCCATAAAAGAAACAAGTATGTCTGGCTTCTCAGATTTGCATAAATCTCTCAATTTCTTGATTCTGCTAAAATTTCTTTTTACTCTGGATTGCTTGATTTCCTCTTCTTCCAGCGTAAGTCGTCTTACAGTCGCCGCAAGCGGATACTCCCATGTATGCCGAAAAGACGTGACCAAAGTAGTGTCGTATCCATTTTCAGAAAAATATTTTGCCAAGTTTACCATGACACGCTCTGCGCCGCCGCCATGGATCGTATTTATATAGAACATTATTTTTTTCATGTTTTTATCGCCTTTTTTCAAAATAGATTGTATGTAGAACTCTGACAAAATTTGAAATCGGCCTTTCTTTTAACTTCATATCTTGTACTGACGCAAAATTCGAATGCCTTCCTTTGAGGAATATTTCTAATTCCTCAAAATCTTCGTCTTTCATCATATTAGGATGATAGCAAAACGTGCATACCTTAAACGGCAGCTTTCGTACGCGTCCAGACTGTTGCGGAATAAAATAGAAGTCGTTTTCAAAATACACATCATTTGCAATAGTATCGCTGATGATTCGAATATCGGATTCTTCCTTCAAAGCCACCAGTGTATTTTCATCAAATATATGTGAAGGAGCAAAAAACACTTTCGGCTCAATGTCATGGCCTTTCAAAACATCAACACCGTGCCGAATCATTTCTTTCTGCTTGTCCAGTGGGACACCTGCAAATTCACTTCTTTGGTTTACCGGGTTGATGCCACCTTCCTTGGTCGTGTACTTGTGATAGCAACCATGAAGTGCCAGCTCCCAGCCTTTTTCTTTCCAGCGTGCAGTCTTATCCCAGAATTCAGGTCTTGTTCATACGTATCGGTAAGAGATGAATCCAGATTGTCCGGAATAACTCCGACCAACGGCTTAATTCCATACTGGTCTAAAAGTTCCTCCATCCGCTGCCACTTTTTAACATCCATATAATCGGAGGCATCGTCCAGGCGCAATATATATTGACTCATTTTCTTGCCCTTTCATCCTGTTCCAGATAAAAACTTTGAAGTTGCTTTGCAACCACTGTTGCATCAAACGGTTGCAGCTTCGCCATATTCTCTGTTGTGGCAGCAATTCGATGTTTTCTCTGAAGATTCGCAACCTCACAAAGCCATACCTTTTTATTAGCCAATGCAAGATACTTCACTTGGTCTGTCAAGTCAACATCGTGCGTTATCACATCAGAAAGGAGGCAGTGAAGACCGTTTGCCTGAGCCTCTACTACAGAAACCGGAAGTCCCTCCCACAAGGATGGAAACACAAATACATCCATAGCCTGATAATAATCCTCTGTGTTGGTTTTACTTCCGACCATGATGACAGCATCTCGTATCCCGAGTTGCGTGCATTGTTGCTGCACTGTTCCAAACAACTCTCCATCGCCCACCAAAAGAAGTCTGCTATTGGGGTTCTCTTTGTGGTACTCTGCGAATAATTCCACTAAGATTGATGGTTTTTGGGAACCGTGAGCCGCCCGATGTGTCCCAGAACAAAAGTATCCTTGGCAATTCCAAGCTCCTGACGCATCTGCTGGCGCTTTTCCTCACAAAATGCAAAGCGATTCAAATCTACGCCATTGGGGATCATCCAGTAATTTGGCTGTTTTGTAGCCTTTTCTCCATACAGCCATCTGCCCGCTTTGTCAGAACACGCAAATAGATAATCTGCTGTATGTCGAATTGGAAGTCGCAACATATCCTTCACGATAGCAGAAATGCCACTTCCGTTTGAGGTGCTATGGCTGTGTGCAATTGTTACCAGTCCATGCTTTTTTGCAATTTTCAGATAGATAGATGCCGTACTCCGCACATGTCCATGAATCACATGATATTCCGGATGTTCCGTAAAGAAATCATCCCACCACTTACAGTATGCAAAATGGTTTTTCCCAGTATACTTTGGGCAGACAAAAATTCGTCCTCCCATTTGTTCCACCTGACTGTATAAATCTTTCCTTTCCTCTGGCGTAACAACAAAATCAAATTGAACCTTTTCTCGGTCAATGTTGTTATAAATATTCATCACAAAAGCCTGTGACCCGCCAAAGTGAAGACTTGCGATATTCTGTAATACTCTGATTGATTCCATTATGCTGCTGCCGAACCTCCGTTGTCCGTTTTTGAATAATCACGCTGTTTGCCGGGAAGTCCCCTTTGACGACTGTTCCTCCCCCGACGACAGTGTTATCCCCAATCGTTGTTCCCCGGAGAATCAAGGCATTGGCACCTATCCAGACATTGTTACCAATCGTAATCGGTGCAGTTTTGAATTTCATAGCTGAAACGCCTCCCTCAGCCTGATAATCATGATCTTGATCATAAATCAGAACATTGGGACCAAGCATCACATTGTCACCGATTTTAATATGGTCGTAGGCAGTAACAACACAGCCATTGCTCATTCCAAAGTTTTTGCCAATTTCCAGTTTTCCGCCTTTGCAACGCGGATCTTTGCGCCATTATGCATTTTCAACTTTTTTGCAATGCGCAGTTCGGATTTTCCATTTACGGTGACTTCAGTCATCGGCGACATAATTGCTGGAAAGGCAGCATGGAATCGTCCCCCATTCTCCATCTTCAGAATGGCATACTTGATTCCTGCAAGCGGAACACAAAATACCGCCTTGATGTATTTATTCATCGTTCCCCTCCAACGCTTGAATCTCTTCCAAGTAAGCTTTTACCACGATTTTTCGGTCGAACTCCCGTTCCATCTTTACACGACCGGCCAGACCCATGGCTTTCCGCTGCTCTGGCGTCATCTGCATAAACCGTTCCAGCGCATGGACTAGAGCTTCCTCATCCTGAATGGGAATCAGGAATCCGGTCACTCCATCTTCCACTGTTTCCCGGCAGCCTGCACGGTCTGTGGCAATGATGGGTCGGGCACTGGCCGCACCCTCCAAGAGCACGTTGCTCATTCCCTCTGGATAGTAGGACGGATGCACGATGCAGCTCGCCTGTTTCAGGAATGGAATCATATCCTTCTGCTGGCCATGATAGACCACATCTCCAGCTTCCTGTGCCTGCTTCAAGATCTCCTCGTAGGCAGGATCGTCACAGCCGCCGCAGATATGGAACACTGTGTTGGGGTACTCCGCATGGATTCGTTTGGCCGCAGCAAGATACAGGTCGATTCCCTTTTCCTTCAAGATTCGGGATGTAAACTGGAAATGCACCGTCTCGCCTTCCGGATACGGGAACGCCGGATGGCTCTCCAGATCTACGCCGGAACCCGGCAGCAACCGGATCTTCGCATGCTTCGGCATCATCTTGTGTGTTTCAAAGAAGCGCTGATTTTCGCTGTTCTGGAAAAAAATGCAGCTTGCACCAGCCACACCCATCTTGTAAAGCCGGGTCGTCAGTGCCTGCAAGGGTCCGGGATTTTCCACCGGAGTACCGAGGCCGGTAATGTTTGGGATGTACTTGATTTTCAACATCTGGCAGGCTAACCCTGCGTAAACGTTCGGTTTGATATTGTTTCCCAGCATCACATCTGGCTTGTATTTTTTTAACGACTGATAGTATTTCCGGAAAAGTAAAACATCCTTAAAAGGATTTTTTCCTTGCCGTGCCGTCTCAATGTTGATGACATCACATCCCAACTGCTCTAATTCGTCCTCGAACTGGAGCACCTGGCACATTGCAGATACCTCATGTCCTTCTGCAATCAAACCTTTTAATATTTCACGACGCAGATTGTAGATAAAGGTCGTATCGTTCGCTGCTAATATAATTCGCATAATTCACTCACACCATCTGCAATTCTTGTTCTAATTCACCGCATCCTTCGTCTGTCGAGACCATTTTGCTTTCCCTCAACAACACGATGCTCTCCTGCCGAAACTTCGGGTCAACCTTTCCATCAACCACGCCATGCCGCCCCAGAACCACTAGAACGCTCTTCCAGAGCACCTTCAGGTCAAATTTCAGACTGACATTCTGGACATATTCACGGTCATAATAGACTTTATCGTAGATATCCACAGTATCCCGTCCATTTACCTGTGCCCAACCGGTAATACCAGGCCGCACCTGATATACACCGTACCATCGCCGAAGAAACCGAATCTCACGCTCAGTGTACACCAGCGGACGGGGGCCAATGAGCTCATTCGCCTCGGACCACATTCCAGAGCTGCGGAAGTTCATCTATACTAGTATCACGTAGAATACGGCCAAGCTTTGAAATATATATTTCGGGGCTTTCCAAATCACCCGTAGCTACATTTTTAGGTGCTGTGCTCTTCATGGTTCGGAATTTTATAATGTTAAAGCAATGTGCATCTTTGCCTACACGCTTCTGTAAAAAGAAGATTGGCTCATACGGCGCATTGATTTTCTGCGCAACACTCACCACCAAAAGCAAAGGTGATAGCACAATCAGTGCTGCCGCTGCAAGAACCCGATCTACTACTGACCGCATCTCCAAGTAGTGCTTTTGTCTTTCTGTTATGTGGACATAATGTTCTCCAAACTCCACAAAATAATTCAGATTTTCCTTCTCCAAAGTTGTTTTCTCCCCGTTCAGATATCATTCTGCCTTCGCAGCACTTACTTATTCTCCAAATTTTATCGCTGAACCGTTCAGCAGTTTCTCCAATTGTTCTTTTTGTTTTTTACTTAACTTTTCCGGCTCGTCTTGCAGCAGCCGTTTCTGGTTGTACACCCATCGGCTCAGCCAAATGCCATCCGCAGTCTTATATTTCGCCGGAATCTCCAGATTTCCATATTGCTTTTTATATTCCTGCGCCAGTTCGTACCGGTGCTGCCACGAGTCCGGTTTCTCCCACTGCATTCCGATGGCATCCAGCAACTCAATGCGCTCTTGTGATAAGATTGCATTGCTCTTCTCCGGATTCCGATATGCATACTGCTGCCGCCGCACCCATTTTCCAAGGGCATAGCCCTCCGGTGAAACATAGCCACCGGAATGTCAAGGTTTCCATTTGCCTCAAAATACCGTTTCGCTGCCTGATAAACCTCATTCCACTGTCGGTCATAGCGACTGCCCCACTGCATTCCTATGGTTTCCAGTCGTTTAATCTGATCCGCAGACAACTTTTTCTGCTCATAGGCTAGTTCTTGATTTTGAATCCAGCGGCCAAGCGTTTTTCCATCTGCTGTTTTATAATCTCGTGGAACATCCAGATTTCCATACTCCTGCGCATAGACTGCCGCAAGTGCATACCCCTGTTCCCATCGGACATCAAATACCTTCCACGCCATCCCCAATTGATTCAACTGTCGGATGCGTTCTTCCGTCAGCTTTCCATCGCTTCGGCGTTTCCGCGCATTGTTGATCCACTTTCCCAGAGGATAGTCATTTTTCGTTTTGTATTTCGCCGGGACCTGCAAATTCCCAAACTGTTCCCGAAATTTTCTCGCTTCTTCCAGACCACGTTCCCATGCGGCATCGTTGCGGTTGCCCCACTCCATCCCGATGCTGTCCAGCCGTGCGATTTGCTGTTCGGTCAAGTTCCCCGGAATCTGTCCCGCACGAACACGGCGCTGGGTCGTCAGCCATTCGCCAAGGCTCAATCCCGCCGGTGTGGTATAACGCTTTGGAATATTCAGGCTGCCATGCTCCGCATAGTAAATGCTTGCTTCCGAAAAATAATGGTCCCAACTAGAGGACAAGCTTGCTTGCAGCCGCTCAAACAGCACCCGGCAGTCATGCACCTGCTCAACAACTTCAAACCGTTCGGTGATGATCTTATCACCCTCACCGTTGGCATTCAGGCGGTAGACTGCCTCCTGCATCTCGCCTTGCAGACCCGCAATGCTGCATAGTCCTTCGAAGTTGTTGACAACATCGAGGATAAGCGGTGTAGAATTTTCCCCAGCGGTCAAAGCGCGTCCAATCTGCTGCTTGTAGATGATGGGTGAAATGGTGGGCCGGAACAGGATGACACCTGAAATGCCTTCTACATGAACTCCCTCGTTGAGCATGTCGATGCAGAACAGCAACTTCAGCTTGTCGCTCTCATCCGTCTTGAAGTCGGCAAAAGCCTTGTCTGTACCGGGGTCATCCGAGTAGCTTCGTAGACCGCCACTTCCGCATTCACCTTTGCAAACCACTCCGGCACGTGAGAGATCATTTCGTCCATGTGCTCCTTGTTGGCGCAGAACACGATGTACTTTCCGGACTTGTTCGTGATATGATGTTCAAAAACCTTGTCTAATCCATCTGCTTGTTCCAAGGCGCGGCGCAGGGCATCCAGATATTTTTGATTCACATCCTGAATGCCGGGAGAACGCAGATTATCCACTCTTGTCTGATAGCGTGCCAAGTCTTTCTGATACTGATAGACAGTGGTCACATAGTTCGGAGCAGGCAAAATACCCCTGACGATTGCTTCGCCAAGGGTCATGTCGCTCGCAACACGGCCATCAAAAAGCTCTTCGGCCATATCACGGTTATTATCCAGATACCGGACGTTTGTCGCCGTCAGCCCCAGCAGTTTTGCCTCCGGGCATAACTTTAACAAAGCCACCGTGCTTTCGCCCCAGCATTCCGCACCGGCACGGTGAAATTCATCGAGTATAATATAGGCAGGCTTCTGTGCCGCTATTTCGTCCAGCTGTGCCTGCGTACAGCACATCAGCTTGGCGTAGGTATAAAAGTGAACGTTTGCCAACGGAAAATCCGGGTCATTCCTTTTCAGGCTTTCCAGCTGGGTCTTGAAGATATATTCACTGGGAGAAAGCCAAAGCACGACCTTCTCCGGGTTATCCTCGATCAGTTTGAATGCAATATAGCTTTTTCCGGTGCCAGTGGGATGAACAATGGCGGCCTTGCCATACTGCTCCATCATCCGGACCGCCGCATGATATGCTTTCTCGTTGTGCTCGAACAGACGCAGTGCCACCTTGTTCACCCCTTTCCGCAATTCAGGGGTATCCTTCACATGGAAAATGGAGGATATCGTTCCTTTGACATCGTTGTCTATAATCTCATCTTATTTTATCATGGTTATATCTGGGATTCAATAGAAATCATCATAAATGTATCACATTTGACCCTGAAAAACATCGCGAAGGCCGGACTGTTTTTGTGTCATGCCCAGTTCTGTATAATAATTCCAGCTGTAAACGAGGATTGAGAAAATAAGGGGTCAGATGAGAGTCTAAACAGCAGGAGGAAACAGCGATGGCGCGACGGGGAGAAAACATTCGCAAGCGTAAGGACGGTCGGTGGGAAGGCAGGTACATCAAGGCGCGCACACCGGAGGGGAAGATCCAGTGGGGTTACGTTTACGGAACGGCCTATGCGGAGGTCAAACGGGTACTAATCCAGAGAAAAGCGGAGGCGGGGTTCTACAACCTGAATCAAACCGACCTGACCTTTGAAGTACTGTCCGAGGTGTGGCTGTGCTCCCTGAAAAACGCTATAAAAGAATCCACCTATGCGCATTATTCATACACGCTGCACAAATATCTTCTTCCGGTTTTGAGCAAGGTGCCCGTTGCATCCCTTGAGGAAAGCTTTCTGGAACAGGCCATGCAGCAAATCATCACGCCCACAGATGCGGCACACAAGCCACTGGGAAACTCCTCTGCCCGGGAATGCCTCTCGATGCTGCGACGTATCTGCAAATATGCCGCTCATTTACGTTTGATTCGTCCAATGGAGCTGGAAGTTGCGCTGCCAAAAGCCATCGACAAAATTTCTGCGCCTCTCTCCCCGGCGGAACAGCAGCGACTTCATCAATATGTACAGGCGAACCCCACGCCTCGCAAAATCGGCTTACTACTGGGGCTGGAATTGGGGCTTCGAATTGGTGAGATCTGCGGCCTGCAATGGGGCGATTTTGACCTGAAACTCGGCACGCTGAACATCAATCGGACGGTCTGCAGAATTTCCTGTGGAAACGGCCATACAAAGGTGGTCATCCAGACACCCAAAACCCGCACCTCCCGCCGGGAAATTCCACTTCCAAAGCAACTGCTTATTTTGCTGAAAAAACTGCGCGGAAGCGCCAGCAATGCTGCATGGTTCCTGTCCGGCAGCGAGTCCAAGCCAACCGAACCTCGCTGCTATCGGAAAAGCATCAAAGCGTATCTGAAGCAGGCGACTGTCCGTCAAGTGCGCCCGCACGCACTGCGCCACACCTTTGCAACGACCTGCCTGCAGGCTGGGTGCGATGTAAAGACCCTCAGCGAATTGTTGGGACACGCCAACGCCAACATCACCTTGCAACGCTATGTGCACTCTGACCTGACCCGAAAGCGCAGGGAGATGAACCGGATATTCTCCCATCAGGTGTCTATGAGGGGCAGAAAAGCACTGAATCTGTTGGAATAACGCCAGATTTTGCCCATAGTCCTCCATTTTCCATGTGGAGGATACATTTTTGTTAAATATATTCTTTGTCGTTACGCAGCCACATATTCTCTACAACATAAAATACTTTCACGATATACGCAACTGCGTACGTAAAACCGCACGAACTTCTGTACTATCATGTTGAGGTGAACTTCATCATGACTGTAAAAGATGCCGTTGCCAAACGCTTTGAACAACTCTGCGACCAGCGTAGGATACGCCCCAACGAGTTAGCGACCCGTGCCGGTGTAACACCATCTACGTATATAGTATGCTTGACCCATCCCGTCAGCGTGTGTCCATCGCCACCATTAAAAAAGCTCTGTGATGGTCTTGATATCACGCTTGGTCAGTTCTTTTCCTGTGCGCTGTTCGATGAACTGGAGCAAGAGAACCAATAGCTCACCGAACGATCTGCTCGACTTTCCCTGCAACGCGTACTCTCTTTTCTAAGTGAATTTTAGAATTTCATATCCATTGTCAGCCTGATTTGTGCTCTTTTGCATGGGTCAGGCTATTTTTTTTTTACGCTAAAAAGCCCCTGCCGATCACATTTCTGTGAAAGGCAGAGGCCTTCTGTTGATAGATTTTAATCAGGTCTGGGGAGATGGAACAACTATCTCATTCTACCGGGTCAGTGTCCCCTTCCAGATTTTTAACTACCCCCGGAGTGCTGGTAACCCGCACCACCGGGGTTTTGCTTCATGAATCATGTGGTTCATACGGTTGTGGTCGCAGGAATCTCACGTTGTCAGTAAAAAATCAACCAGAGGAACGACCGAACATTTTCTGATAATTTTCGCCGCGCTTTCTATCTCTGTCACTTACAATCTTGACTCCATACCCTTGATGCAGTCATTCAATTTCACTTGTCCCGTCATTCTATCGTAATAGCGTTCAATATATCCAAACCCCATGATTTCTGCTGTCATCTTCTCTGGATTCATCGGCTGATTCAGGTGCGCATAGAGCCATTCCTCCAAATCCTTAAACCGATACGCTTTGATTGGCTGGCGCAGGTCGAACAGTAACATAATACAGAAATTCATCGCGGAGATCCTTCAAACACATAAAAAACACCCTTTCTCTCATGGAAGAACCACAAAAGAAAGGGTGCAAAAATCTCTAAAATGGTTGTCGTACCAAATCAGGCTTGTTCGTAGTTGAGCAAGACAAACTCCAGTCGACAAATCATTCAATTTTTATCGCAGCTACGAGATCAGCAGTTCTCAGCGAAGTACTTAATGGTACGGACCATCTGAGAGGTGTAGGAGTTCTCGTTGTCGTACCAGGACACGACCTGAACCTGATAGGTGTCGTCGTCGATCTTAGCGACCATGGTCTGGGTAGCGTCGAACAGAGAGCCGTAACGCATGCCGATGACATCGGAAGAAACGATCGGATCCTCGTTGTAGCCGAAGGACTCAGAGGTAGCAGCCTTCATAGCAGCATTGATGGACTCCTTGGTGACATCCTTGCCCTTAACAACGGCAACCAGGATGGTGGTAGAACCGGTGGGAACGGGCACACGCTGAGCAGAGCCGATCAGCTTGCCGTTCAGCTCGGGGATGACCAGGCCGATAGCCTTAGCAGCGCCGGTGCTGTTGGGAACGATGTTCTGTGCGCCAGCACGAGCACGGCGCAGGTCGCCCTTGCGCTGAGGACCATCCAGGATCATCTGGTCGCCGGTGTAAGCGTGAACAGTGGTCATGATGCCGGAAACGATGGGGTAGGTCTTGTTCAGGGTGTCAGCCATGGGAGCCAGGCAGTTGGTGGTGCAGGAAGCAGCAGAGATGACCTGATCCTCAGCGGTCAGGGTCTTCTCGTTGACGGAGAAGACGATGGTCTTCAGGTCGTTGCCTGCGGGAGCAGAGATAACGACCTTCTTTGCGCCAGCCTGGATGTGAGCCATGCTCTTCTCCTTGCTGGTGTAGAAGCCGGTGCACTCCAGAACGACATCAACGTTCAGTTCGCCCCAGGGAGCGTCCTTTGCGTCCTTAACAGCGTAGATCTTGATCTCCTTGCCGTCAACAATGATGGAGTCCTCGGTAGCCTCGACGGTGTGCTTGCCCTCGCCGATCTTGCCGCAGAAAGAACCCTGAGCAGTATCGTACTTCAGCAGGTGAGCCAGCATCTTGGGGCTGGTCAGGTCGTTGATTGCGACGACCTCGTAACCCTCAGCATCAAACATCTGACGGAAAGCCAGACGGCCAATACGACCGAAACCATTGATAGCAACTCTAACAGCCATGTTAATAGTACCTCCTAATTATTTTACCCATAATCGGATAAATCACGGTATCTTTATTTTAGACCAAAACGCAGAAAGTTTCAAGTGTCTGCCAAAAAATTAACAAGACATTCACTGCATTTTTTGCTTTTGTACGATTTTAATTCCTTTCATTCCCTGCTTTTCGGCAATTGCGCCAACAGAGTGCCAACATTTTTGTCAGCTCTCCCCGTTCAAGCAGGCTGCAATGCACGCTCCGCCAATGCCGCCCACGCAGCAAAGGCCCAGTCCGGCAAAGATCTCCGGCCAGACAGCCGGTGCGGCCCAGCTCAGGCCGCTCATCAAAACCAGTACATAGGGCAGCTGCCAGCACAGGCAAAGTGCAAATGCGGCAAGCCCGGCTGCGCACAGTGTTTTGTCATTGCCCGGCTGCGGGACATGCAGCGCCCGGGCCAGCGCTGCCAAAAACACCAGTGCCGCAAGCGCCTGCCACACCGCCGCTGTAGGGGTCACGCGGTGCCAGCTGGAGCTGTTCTCCATAAAGCGCAGCAGCACGTTCCAGTAGAACAGCAGACTGCCCGCCACGGCCAGATACAGCCCGCCAAGGGGCTTTTCCACTCGTTGGGGCTGAGCCAGCAGCGGCCCATGGTGCTGAGCCACGCGGAGCACAGGCATTCCAGAATGCACCGCACAAAGCCGCCCAGACCGGAAGCTGCGCCCAGCGCGATCTGTGCACCCGCTGCGGCCAGAAAACATACTGCACCGACAAAAGCCAGAATACCGGCCAGCGGCCTGCGGCTACGCACCGCTTCCGAGCGGGAAGGCTGTGTACGGCCCACAAGCACTGCAGCCAGCACCACGATACCCAGTGCCAGATAGCGCCACCACACCGAGCCGACCACGCACAAACCGGTGACGGCATCGGTGCCAAAGGCAAGGTCTGCCGCGCGCAGCACGCCCAGCAGAATGCTCAGGATAAAAACGAACAAAACAGAAGGATTCATCAGCGTTCCTCGATCGGCTATATTTCTGGCGCACGCAGATACTTGTAAGCGGGACGAATGATACGGTTGGCGAATACCACCTCTTCCACGCGGTGTGCACACCAGCCGGGCACACGGGCAATGGCGAACAGCGGGGTGTAGATATCCTCAGAGATGCCCAGCATGTTGTAGATCAGGCCGCTGAACAGGTCCACATTGGCGCACACCGGCTTGCTGCTGCCCTTCTCCTCGGCAAAAATATCGGGAGCCAGCCGCTCGATGCTGCACAGCATGTTGTACTCTTCCTCAAAGCCCTTCTCGTAGGCCAGGTGCTTGGCGCGCTCCTTCAGGATGACCTCACGGGGGTCGCTCATGGTATAGACCGCATGGCCCATACCGTAGATCAGGCCGGAGCCGTCGCCCGCCTGCTTGCGCAGGATGCGGCGCAGATACTCGCGCACCTCGTCGTCATCCTCCGGGTGCTCCACATGCTTGAGGATATCCTGCAGCTGACGGTTGACCATCAGGTTGGCACCGCCGTGCTTGGGGCCCTTCAGCGCGCCAATGGCGGCTGCAATGGCCGAGTAGGTATCGGTGCCCGAGGAGGACAGCACACGGGCGGTGAAGGTGGAGCAGTTGCCGCCGCCGTGGTCGGCGTGGACCAGCAGGCACATATCCAGCAGCTTGGCTTCCTCGTGGGTGAATTTCTGGTCCGGGCGGTAGGTGCTCAGGATGTGCTCCGCCGTGCTCTGGCCGGGCTTGGGCATGTGGAAGAACATGCTCTGCTTATCATAATAGCGGCGCTTCATCTGGTAAGCGTTCACCATCATGGTGGGCATACTGGCGATCAGATTGATGCTCTGGTTCAGGATATTCTCCAGCGTCAGATCCTCGGCATGCTCGTCGTAGGAATACAGGCCCAGCACGCACCGCTGCATCTTGTTCATAATATTGGGCGAAGGAGCATTCATGGTATCCATAAAGCCATCGGGCAGGGCGCGGTGCTCTGCCAGCAGCTCACAGAAATCGTCCAGCTGCTCCTGGGTGGCAGGCTGCCGAACAGCAGCAGCCAGATGACCTCTTCAAACACAAAGCGGTCATTGCGGTAAGCCTCGTTCACGATCTCGTTGATGTCCACACCGCGGTAGATCAGGCGGCCCGGAATGGGAATGACATGCCCCTCCTGATCCTTTTTGTAGCCCACAACGTCACAGACATTGGTCAGGCCTGCCAGCACACCGGTGCCATCCGGGTTGCGCAGGCCGCGCTTGACACCGAGACGCTCGCTCGTCTCCGGGTCGATGTAGTTGTTTGCCAGATACTCTTCACACAGCGTCCGCATGGTCTGCGGGTCCAGCGACGCTACTTCTGCATGGGTATAGTTCATGCGCGAATTTCCCCTTTCTCTTATTTCTCTCTTATATACTTTCCGGCCATCCACCATGATGGCACACCCTTATGATAGCGCTTTTGTGAAGTAAATTCAAGTCTTGGATGAAATGTGCGCTTTTTCACCCTGCCGGGCTGGTACACTATGCCCAGAAAAATGCCTGTCCGGGAGGGAAAATCACGATGAAAAAGACATTCTTTCTCCTCTGCGCCCTGCTGCTGGTGCTGGGCACACTCCTGCCGATCGCCGGTTACCGGCTGACACTGGCGGTGTTCGGCCCGGCACAGGGGGCTTCTTCCGCTCCCCTGCCGGGCACTGCGGCTTCGGAATCCGCCCCGGACAGCGCCGCCGTGCCGCCCTCCGATCAGGACAGCGAGAGCTTTCTGCTGGCCGACCAGAGCGCCGGGGCCGTGGTCTCGGTGCCCCGGCGGGACTATCTGATCGGTGCCGTGGCGGCGGAAATGCCCATCAGCTGGCCGGACGAGGCGCTCAAGGCGCAGGCCATCGCGGCCCACAGCTATGCCCTCTACTGCCGCGACCATGCCGCCGAACCTGCTTCCGGCTGGCTGAGCGTGGACCCCGTCCGGCGGCAGGGATACTTAACAGATGCAGTCCTCCGCAGCTACTGGGGCACCGCCTATGAGGAAAACTATGCCCGCCTCTCGGCGCTGGTGGACAGTGTGCTGACCGATGTGCTCTACTATGGCAGCGCCCCCGCCGGGACAAGCTACTTTGCCATCTCCAACGGCATGACTGAGGCCAGCGAAAACGTCTGGGGTACCGCCCTTCCCTATCTTGTGGCCGTGGACAGCTCCACCGACCTCAATGCGGACAACTACCTTTATACCGTCCAATTCACCGCCGAACAGATGCAGCAGGCTCTCGCTGGCTGGGCCTGCTCCCTGACCCTGCCGCACCCGCCAACTGGTTCGGAGAGGCCGCGCTCACCCCTTCGGCTATGTAGCTCCCTGCCTGTCTGCGGCAGAGCGTCACCGGCCCTGCCCTGCGCAAAGCGCTGGGCTTGCGGAGCGCCTGCTTCACGGTGCAGTATCAGGAGGGCAGCTTTCTCCTCACCACCAAGGGCTATGGCCACGGTGTGGGGCTGAGCCAGTGGGGTGCCAAGCGCTGGCCGAGCAGGGACAGAGCGCGGAAGAAATTCTGGCGCACTATTTCCCGGGGACAGAGCTGCGGAGGTGAACGGGCTCACCCTCTTCGTCATCGCTTACGCGATGCCACCTCCCCCAAAGTGGGAGCCTTGGCAGTAAATGCAAGGTTTGCGGTTTTGTCAAGAGCTCTCCCTTTGGGAGAGCTGGACGCGAAGCGGCCTGAGAGGGTGAGGATGCTAATAAAAAAGGTAGCTGACCCAACGGCCAGCCACCCAGAAGATCAATATTCAGCCAAACAGCTCGTCCACCAATCCTGACTGCTGCTTTCCTCGCCAGCACCGACTTCAGTCTCTGCCGCAGTCTCAGTTTCCGCGGCGGCTTCCTCCGCCTGCACAGCCTCTTCCAGAAGCTCCAGACCATCGTCATTGCCATCCTCGGTGATGTACCAGTAGCAGGACGCGCCGCCAATGGAGATGCTGGCGGCAGACAGCGGCACACGGCCGGAGGCAACGCCGTTGGAAGGATCGGAACAGTAGAACACGCCGTCGGTGTAGTCCGTCAGGAGCACGGCATGGGGTCTGGTGCGGTCGTACAGCACAATGCCCTCCGGATGCTCTGCCAGAATGGAGACCAGCGCTCCCGTCTTGGCCGCCTTGCCCGAGGGCAGGGTCGCATAACCCACATGCATATCGTTGTATGTAAAGCTGTGGGAGAGCCCGCCTGACCAGGCCGTGCTCTTGATGCCGTTTCGGTCACATCCACCCAGCTGTCCATCCCGTCCAGATAGGCCGGCGGCGAAGCATCATTGCGCAGAGGCCAGGGTGCAGGTGCCGCCCCGGCTCTGTTTGAAGTAGAACCCAACATCAACGTTCAGGTCCACGGCCAGTGCCCCGGGGAGCAGCACGGCCATCAGGGCCATCGTTGCAAGCAGGGCAGCGAGAGTTTTCCGAAGTTTGCTTCCAAAGTGCTTGGCTGTTTCCACGTCAGTATCCTTTCTTCACAAAAGAGCGTTTCATTCACTGGTGTAAAGTATATCATTCTGTTACTCTTTTGTAAACAGTTTTGCAGCCATTTTCTCAATATTTACACGCTTTGGTCACAATTAAAGGGCAGATTGCACAATCGTGCAGTGAAGTAGTTGGATATTTGCTACAAAAGTCCGGAAAAGTTTTTCATCGTGCTTCCCACGCCTTCTCTCAACTGCCGGTTTCTTTTTCAACGCAATTATGGTATAATCTGCCCTGAAGTTGAATTTTCAGGAGCATTTATATCAGGAGCATTTATATATGAAAGCAACCATCGTCATCCCCAACATCAACGGCAAAGGCTGGCTCAAGGACTCCATCGAGTCGGTCTATGCCCAGACAGAGCAGGATTTTGAGCTCATCATCGTGGACAACGGTTCCACCGATGAAAGTCTGGAGCAGGCCCGCAGCTACTGCGGCCGCCCCAACTTCACCCTGATCGAAAACGGCACCAACACCGGCTTCTCCCACGCCGTGAATCAGGGCATTGCCCGGGCCAGGGGCGAGTATGTGGTCATGTTCAACAACGATGCCTTTGCCGAGCCCGACTGGCTGGCCGAGCTCATCCGCACCGCCGAGACCGATCCCAAGATCTTTGCCGTGCAGAGCCTGATGCTCCGCCACTTTGAACGGGAACTTGGCCGGAACGATGGCCCGGTGATTACGTCACCTGGATGGGCTTTGCTGCAAGACCGGCGATGGCCGCCGGGCCAGCCGCTACACCAGGCAGAAGCGCATCTTCTCGGCCTGCGGCGGCGCGGCGCTCTACCGCAAGAGCATTCTGGAGGAGATCGGCACCTTTGACGAGAACTTCTTTGCCTACTTTGAGGATGTGGACCTGAGCTGGCGTGCCAACAATGCAGGCTACAAGTGTGTCCTCTGCCCCACCGCAAAATGCTACCACATCTGCGGTGCCAGCACCGGCGCGGTGAAGTACAACGCCTTCAAGAGCCAGCAGAGCGGCCGGAACAGCATCCTGCTCCCCCTCAAGAACGAGCCGCTGCTCATGCTCATCCTGAACTTTCTCCCGCTGGCGCTGGGCTATCTGCTCAAGTGCTACAAGTTCCACAAGCAGGGCTTTGGCGAAGCCTGGGACAAGGGAATGCACGAAGCCTTTGCCCTGCTCAAAGAGGGACGGCTCGGCAAGCGTCCCTTCCGCCTGAAGGACCTGCCCAACTATATCCTCATGGAGCTGTGGATGATCTGGAACATGGTGCCCTACCTGTGGTATCGTCTGGTCGTGGTCAGGTTTAATCTGAAATAATCTGGAAACAAAAACACCCCTGCGTGGAATGCTTCACACATTCCGTGCAGGGGTGTTCTGTCAGATTTCGGTTTTCACTTTATGCCGCCGGGCTCTCAGAGGAAGCTCGGTACTCTCAGCCGGGGTGCTCTCCGCAGCCTCGTCCGCAGGGGCAGCCTCGTCAGCAACGGCGCTGGCGGCGGCAGAATCGCCTGCGGTTGCAAGGATGGCATCGTTGACCTCGCTCTCAGCCAGCGGGGCGGGCTCTGCGGCAGAGGCTGCGCTGTCGGCAGATTCGGGCTTGGTCTCGCTGTCGGTCAGGCCGGTCAGATACCAGCTGCCGCTCTGGCGGCTGAACAGGTAGTCCATATACTTGGTGGGCGTGTCGGACAAGTTGTTCAGGATGCTGTCATCGCTGCTCTGGGTGGGGATATAGCCCACGGTAACGTGGAGCAGGCCGTCCTTCTTGAACAGTCTGGTGACGGTAGCACGGAAGATGCCCACGCTGCCGGTGACGGGGATCTTATAGCACTGGGTCGTCTCATCGAACTCGACAGTCATGTCGTCCATCTCAAAGCTCCTGTGGGTCAGCTTGAAGCTGGGGCCACCAGCTTTGCCAGATAGGCATCACATCCACCGAGGGCAGCAGCAGCTGTTCGGTGTCGGGGTCCGTATTGTAGTTGTCAAAGCCTCCCTGGGTCTCCTGGATGCTGTACACGCAGCCCCAGACAGCGGCTTCGCGCAGGGTCAGGTCATTGATGTTCTCAATGCCGTCAAAGGGCAGCGGATCAAACAGGACCAGACCTTCCAGCCGGTCCTCATATTCCGCTTTCTGCTGGGTGTCGTCAAACAGGGTGGCCACACCCTTCACACCGGCCCGCACGACTGTTACAACGCCCACCAGTGCCAGCACGGCGATCAGCAGGCCAAGGGCCTGCCGGGCGCGGCGGCGGTGGAGCGGGCGTGTTCTTCCGGGGTCATATAGGTTTTCATATCGTTATCGTCTCCTAAATCAGGTCATCTTTTGGGGAAATACCAGCTTTCAGTATACCACAAACTGCCCGCCGGTGCAAAACCCGGGGCGTGGATTTTTTGTGAAAGCGCGATTTATTCCCACGTTTTCCAGATCTCGGCTGGTAGCCCACGGTGGCCTTTTTGCCGTTGCGCACAATGGGCGTTTTGAAGAGCTGCTGATTCTCGAACAGCTTGTCCTCCTTCTGCCAATCCACCAGTGCATCCAGCAGGGCCAGCGTCTGCTTATCCTTTGCCGCCGGGTTCACCAGCTGCTCCCAGCCGCCCAGCGCGCGGGCCACGTTCTCAAACTCGCCCCGGCTCATCTCTTTTTCCTTCAGGTCGATCATCTGGAACTTGATGCCCCGCTCCTTGAAATAGCGCTGGGCCTTTTTGGTATCAAAGCACTTGCTGGTGCCAAAGATCTGAATGTTCATCGTTTTTCCTCCTGGATCCTGTGTGCTCTATTGTATCATATCTGCCGGAAAAAACCTAGGGATAATTCATCTTCTTTCCGTCCATACTTGCTTTATCACAAGCCGCCCCTGAGATTGAACGAAGGGCGGGCCATTTCAGAAAGAGAGGAACTTCCCATGAAAGCATTCGTTGACCCCGATCTCTGCATCGGCTGCACCCAGTGCACCGGATCTGCCCCGAGGTGTTCCAGATGACAGGCATCCTGGCCGTCGCTGTGCCGGGCGAGCTGCCGCCCGACACCGTACCCACCGCCGTGGAAGCCGCACAGGCCTGCCCGGTGAGTGCCATCACCATCTCGGAGTAACCCCTTCACCTGCCTTCCCAACACGGAGGGCATTTTTGTTTTTTCTGCAAAAATCCCCCGCTGGCCCCCATTTTGTGTTATACTATAAATTGAGTTATAATGCAATGGAGGAGACTGACTATGCGTTTACTGGTCATTGACGGCAACAGCATTGCCAACCGTGCCTTTTACGGCATCAAGCTGCTGACCACCAAGGACGGCCGCTATACCAATGCCATCTTCGGCTTTTTGAATATTATGAATTCCCTGCTCCGGGAGTGTGAGCCCGACGAGGTGGCCGTTGCTTTCGATCTGAAGCACCCCACCTTCCGCCACGAAATGTATGACGGCTACAAGGCACCCGCCACGCCATGCCGGACGAGCTGGCCCAGCAGATGCCCATCCTGAAAGAACTGCTCACCGACTTGGGCTACCGCCAGGTATCAGCAAAAGGCTGGGAGGCCGACGACATTCTGGCACGCTGGCCGCTGCCTGCGAGGCCCGCAGTGACGACTGCTTTCTGGCCACGGGAGACCGCGACAGCCTGCAGCTGGTGAGCGAAACCACCACCGTGCTGCTGGCCACCAGCGCCATGGGCCGCAGCAAAACGGAGACCATGGATCTGGATGCCATCCACGAAAAGTACGGCATCGAGCCAGGCAGCTCATCGAGGTGAAGAGCCTGATGGGCGACACCTCCGACAACATCCCGGGCGTGAAGGGCATCGGCGAAAAGACCGCCATGACCCTGGTCAAGAACTTCGGCACCCTGGACAGCGTGTACGACCATCTGGACAGCCCGATCATCAAGCCCCGGCAGCGGGAAAATCTGCTGGCCTGCCGGAAGATGCCTACCTCAGCCACACGCTGGGCACCATCCGCACCGATGCTCCCATCGACACAGCGGAAGGGGCCTACAAGGTGACCGAGGGCAACAAGCCCGCCGCTGTCCGTCTGATGCAGGAGTGGAGATCCAGACCCTCATCACCCGGTTCGGGCTGGACGGTGTCGCTCCGGAACAGGACCCCGACACCCTGCCGGAGGTAAACGCAGCCATTGCGTCCCTGCCCGCAGAACCTTCCGGCCACTATCTGGTGGCCGCGCGCCTGCTGTTCTGGGCAAAAAGAGCGCAGTCGTGCAGCCGGAGGCCTGGTACGCCGTGCAGGACACCACCGTGTATCCCCTCTCCGAGGAGGAGCTGGTCTCCCTGCTGGACGACCCCAAGGTGACGCTGGATGTGTTCGATTCCGCCCCCCTCTACGCCAGAGCCATGGCCGCAGGCAGCTGGGGCAGCAGCATCGTCTGGGACGGCAAGCTGGCCGCCTACCTGCTGGACGCTTCCGCTTCCCACTATCTGCTCACCACCCTTGCCACCAGCTACCATGCAAGGTCGGCGTTCTCCTGTGAGGAGTACCCCGATGCCGGTTTCCTGGCAGACCTGTTCGCCAAAATGAAGGCGGAGATCACTGACAACGGCGAGGACGACCTCTACAACAACATTGAATTCCCGCTGGCACAGGTGCTGGCCGATATGACCCGCACCGGCATCCTTGTAGACCGTGAGGGCATTGAAACCTTCGGCGTGCAGCTGCGGCAGGAGCTGGACCAGGTACTGACCCGCATCGAGATGGAGGCGGGCACTTCCGATTTCAACCCCAACAGCCCCAAACAGCTGGGCACCCTGCTCTTTGATACCATGGGTCTGCCCCACGGCAAAAAGACGAAGAACGGCTGGTCCACCGATGCCGAGACACTGGAAAAGCTGCGGGACATCCCGCTGGTGGAGGACATTCTCCAGTACCGTGCCTGCCAGAAGCTGAACTCCACCTATGTGGAGGGTCTGCTCAAGGTCATTGGCGAGGACGGCCGCATCCACACCCGTTTCAACCAGACCGAGGCCCGCACCGGGCGGCTCTCCTCTGACAATCCCAACCTGCAGAACATCCCCATCCGCACCGAGATGGGCAGCAAGCTCCGCGCCTACTTTGTGGCAAAGCCCGGCTGCGTGCTGGTGGATGCCGATTACAGCCAGATCGAACTGCGCATCCTGGCCCATGTCACCGGCGACGCACACATGCAGGAGGCGTTCCTCTCCGGTGCCGACATCCACCGCAGCACCGCAGCCAAGATCTACAATATCCGGCCTGAGGATGTCACGCCCCGCCTGCGCTCCAGCGCCAAGGCCATCAACTTTGGCATCATGTACGGCAAGGGCGCTTACAGCCTTTCCAAGGACATCGGCGTGAGCGTCAAGGAGGCAGAGGCCTTCCTGCAGACCTATCTGGCCACCTTCCCCAATATCGACGGTTATATGGAAAAGACCATTGCGGATGCCCGCCAATGCGGCTACGTTTCCACCCTGTTCGGCCGCCGCCGCGCCCTGCCGGAGCTGAACAGCAACAACCACAACATCCGGGCCAGCGGCGAACGGATGGCCCGCAACACCCCCATTCAGGGCACGGCCGCTGATGTCATCAAGCTGGCCATGGTGCGCGTCTGGCGGCGGCTGCGGAACGAGAAAATGGAAAGCCGCCTGATCCTGACGGTCCACGATGAACTGATCGTGGAAGCCCCGGAAGCTGAGGCCGAAAAGGCCGCGCAGATCCTGCGGGAGGAAATGGAAGGCTGCGTGCACTACGCGGTGCCCCTGAGCACCGATGTGCATACTGGCAAAAACTGGCTGGAGGCCCACTGAACTATGATTGTTTTAGGAATCGAATCCACTTGCGACGAGACCGCCGCATCCCTTGTGGAGGATGGCCGCCGCCTGCTGAGCAACGTCATCTCCACCAGCGTCAAGGAGCAGGCTCTTTATGGCGGCGTGGTCCCTGAGATCGCCAGCCGCCGCCACTGCGAGTTCATCAGCGCCACGGTCAAAAAGGCTCTGCTGGACGCAGGCAAGACCATGGACGATGTGGACGCGGTGGCTGTCACCTTTGCGCCGGGCCTGATCGGCGCGGTGCTGGTGGGTGTGAACTTTGCCAAGGGGCTGGCCTATTCTGCCAACAAGCCGCTGGTTCCGGTGCATCATCTGCGGGGCCACATTGCGGCCCTCTACCTGACCCACCCGGAGCTCAAGCCGCCCTTCCTCTGTCTGGTGGCATCCGGTGGCCATAGCCATATCGTGGAGGTGCAGGACTATACCCACTACCACATTCTGGGCCACACCGTGGACGATGCCGCCGGTGAAGCCTTTGACAAGGTCGCCCGCACCCTGGGTCTGCCCTATCCCGGCGGCCCCAGCGTGGCAAATGCCGCCAAAACAGGCGACCCCAAGGCTACCGCCTGCCGGTGCCTCATGTGGACGGCAAGTACAACGTCAGCTTCTCCGGCCTGAAAACCGCCGTGCTAAACGAGGTAAACAAGGCCAGATGAAGAACGAGGAGATCAACGTGCCTGATCTGGCGGCAAGCTTTCAGGAGCGCATTGCGGGTATTCTGGCCGAAAAGCTGCTGCTGGCTGCTGCCGACACCGGGGCAAAGCAGGTCTGCCTGGCGGGCGGCGTGGCCGCCAATGGCCGCCTGCGCCAGCTGGTGAACGATGGTGCCCAGAAGCTGGGGGCCAAGGTCTACCTGCCGGAGCTGAAATTCTGCGGCGACAACGGCGCAATGATCGCGGCGCAGGGCTACTACCAGTACATGGCGGGCCACACGGCAGGCCTTGATCTGAACGGTCTGCCCACCCTGCCCATCGACTACGAATAAACGAAGCAAAACCAAAGCTCCCGGAGCGGTGCGGCATTCAGTGCCACCGTTCCGGGAGCTTTTTGCCCTGCTGCGGGCGCACAACCAAAAAGGCACCCTCGCCTTTCAGCGAGAGTGCCTTTTGTTTCAAGAATAAGAATTCAAGAAAGAACGTTCAGAAGGGATCAAATTACTTGATCTCGACCTTAGCGCCAGCCTCTTCCAGCTTCTTCTTGATGTCCTCAGCCTCAGCCTTGGAAGCCTTCTCCTTGACAGCCTTGGGAGCGCCGTCAACGATAGCCTTTGCTTCCTTCAGGCCCAGACCGGTGATCTCCTTGACCAGCTTGATGACCTGCATCTTGGTAGCGCCAGCCTCAGCCAGGATAACGTCGAACTCGGTCTTCTCTTCCTCAGCGGCAGCAGCAGCGCCAGCAACAGCGGGAGCAGCAGCAGCAACAGCAGAAACGCCGAACTCCTCGCAGTAAGCGTCGATCAGCTCTTTCAGCTCCAGAACGGTCAGGCCCTTGACGGACTCGATGATGGCAGTAATCTTCTCAGAAGCCATGGTAATAACCCTCCAATATCAATGGTTTTTGTTTGTTTCAGTTTTGTGTTAAGCAGCGGTCACGCAGCCATCAGGCAGCGGGCTCCTCCTGCTTGTCGGCGTAGGCCTGCATAGCAACAGCCAGACCGGACAGAGTGCTGGTAAGAGCACCTGCGAACATGGACAGCATACCCTCGCGGTTGGGCAGCTTTGCGATGGCGTTGGTCTCGGCAGCGTCCATGACCTTGCCTTCCATGAAGCCAGCCTTCACGACGAACTTCTTGGACTTATCGCCATCCTGGTACTTGCACAGGATGCGGGCAGCGGACATGGGGTCTTCTTCGTGAGCAAAGGCAACAGCAGTGTCACCCTTGAAGTTCTCAGCCAGGCCCTCCAGGAGGTACCCTTGACAGCCAGACGCAGCATGGTGTTCTTCACGACCATGTAATCGACGCCTGCCTCACGCAGCTCCTTGCGGAGCTTGGTGTCGTTCTCGACGTTGATACCGCCGTAAGCGACGACGCAGCCGGAAACCGCACTCTCAAACTTTGCCTTCAGATCAGCGACATAAGCCTGCTTTTCAGAAAGAATCTTTGCACTGGGCATTCGGTTTCACCTCATTTCAAAAACTTGTATCGAAAGCCGGAGCAACGAAAAAGCCTCTTTCCCGCACTGTGTCGAGAAAGAGGCATAAAACAACTTTACGCGCGTTTCTCGGCAGGCGGTTTGCACCTTACGCTGAACTCCAGCACCTGCTGTCTCAAAAACAGCATCATTATTTTACCGCAAAAGCGCGGCGTTGTCAAGCGCTTTTTTGAATTTTTAAAGATTTTCTGTCATCCGTCAGGATGACAGAAAAACTTCAAAGCTTCAAATTAGACACCGTACTTCAGGGTGTTCAGACGGATGCCAGGGCCCATGGTGGTGGCGATGGTAGCGCTCTTGAAGTAGGTACCCTTTGCAGCAGCGGGCTTTGCCTTTGCAATAGCGCTCATCACGGTATCCAGGTTGGTGTACAGCTTCTCAGCGCCAAAGGATGCCTTGCCCACGGAACGTGGATGATGTTCTGCTTGTCCAGACGGTACTCGATCTTACCAGCCTTAGCTCGGTAACAGCCTTGCCCAGGTCGGGAGCAACGGTACCAGCCTTGGGGTTGGGCATCAGGCCGCGGGGGCCCAGAACCTTACCAAGACGG
>ENA-OQMZ01000211-OQMZ01000211.1-human-gut-metagenome-genome-assembly--contig:-NODE-211-length-25183-cov-2.734794_pt1 | contig 25183 bp, 33 predicted proteins | sample MGYA00242621_ERZ504862 | MGnify/ENA primary metagenome ERZ504862 (study PRJEB26092, sample SAMD00036393) | human gut metagenome | host: Homo sapiens | study: EMG produced TPA metagenomics assembly of...
ATTTGATCTTTTTTATCTTTAGAACTTTAGATCATCTGGATTTTTTGGATCTTTATTAGCTATTTCATCAAAAACCTTATTATCATTACATAATTCATCATAAATTATTTTAGCAGTACAACCTGTATGAGGCAAGGCAATAATATTCTTTTCTTTAGCCTTTGCAATAGAATATTCTGAGTAAACACCATCATTTACTTTTTCATCAACAGAAGGACTTCTATCACAGTCCAAATGACCATATAAACATATTATATGCTTTGAAGCATCAATCATCTTTTCTCTAAGGATTTTCTTGTCATCATTATTTAATACGCCATCAGTAGTAATCATTGGATGGACATTCAACCTATCATCAATAAGATTAATATCTGTTTTATTTATAGCAGAAATTGCACCTGAAACAATATAGTTTCCTACACCTCTACCAAATCCTGTATAGATATTATAACCATTTTGAATTAATTGTTGCGACAAAGAAAACATAAACTCACACTCATATTTGGTAAATGAATATTCTTTTTCCTTAGTATCACCATATTTTGCACCCGAGATAAAAACATTATCAATTTTAAGACGCTCATTAATATAGTTAAGCATATCAGTAATTTGGCTAAATTCATCAACCAAAATCGTATTGATTCCTGACTTAATCATATAATTAATTTTTAATGTTTGCAAATTCATATCTTTCTGAAAAGCATCATCTTCATTATAATCATTTCTATTAATACTTTTCATAAAGCAATAATGATTTTTTGGGGAGATTCCCCTAAAATTTTGCTTAATTATCTTAAGAATTCTATCTAAGTTAGGATCCTTAAAACTAAAACCTATAAAAAGAAAAGTTTTCGTAACAAGCTCATAAAGTAATGCTTGTGTGAAAAACCACCTAGTTTCATCATAATTATCATAATCCCTTTTAGTAATTACGACATCATCAGGAATTTCTTTGTCTCCATGCATTTTATAAACGCGAACTTCAGTTAAAGGTTTTCTACTCTTAAACTGTGACTGATCAATAATTTTTTGATAATGCCTACCAAGTTCATGTAATTTATCCTCAATTAAAGAATCATAATTAGTAGTCCAATAGGAATCAACAGGTAAAGAAGCGATAATATTCAAATTAGGATTGTTTTCGATGTTATTGAAAGAGTTGAATTCCTTAATTATACTCTCACACATATACTGACGATTATATTTTTCTTCAAAATACTGAGCAATTGTTGCGAAGTCATCACTAACATCAATATCTAATATATTACAAAATCTTGTTACAAGTTTCTTCCAGTCAACAAACCCGGACGCCACAGATAATCCAGCTCCAGCAAAAATAGATAAGTTATTGGCTCTTATTTCACATACAATATGATGGCTCTATAATAAAAAGTTGGGGTAAGGGATAGAGCCTACAAAAAAAATTTCAAAAAAGTAGAGCATATTTACCTAAAATCCGTTAAAATGGAATTGACTAGAAACCAGAACGGAGGACAAAATATGCTCTACAATTATTTTACAGAAAAATTACTCGGATTGCAAGGTGTTTTAATCGAAAACATTGAAGAAATTGATGATACTATTCACATTTACTGCAAACTTGAGCGGAAAATTCACAAATGTCCCGTCTGCGGAAATTATACAGACAAAATTCACGATTACCGAGAACAGATTATCAAGGATATTCCGGCTTTTGGAAAGTTTGTTTTCATTCACCTCAAAAAGCGTAGATATAGTTGCTCATGCGGAAAGCGGTTTTATGAAAAGAATTCTTTTCTTCCCCGTTTTCACAGAATGACAAACAGATTAGTTGCATATGTTATCGACAAATTAAGGTGTGAGGCATCTTTTACAAGCGTTGCTAATGAAGTAAATCTGTCATTACCGACTGTTATCAGAATATTTGATTTGGTTTCATATTCACTAAAAGAACTGCCGACAGCACTTTCTATTGATGAATTCAAGGGCAATACAGGCAAAGAAAAGTATCAATGTATTTTGACCGATCCTGAGAACAAGGTAGTTTTGGATATTCTGCCCAAAAGAACCAAGTATTGTTTGTCTAAATACTTCAAAAAATTTGATAAATCCGAGCGAGATAAGGTTGAATACTTCGTCAGCGATATGTGGAGGACTTTTTCAGATATCAGTTCGGTTTGGTTCAAAAACGCAACCAAAATTGTTGATAAATACCACTGGATACGGCAGATTATGTGCGCATTTGAGAGTGTACGAAAGGAAGAACAAAAGAAGTTCAGCAAATCACATCGCAGATATTTTAAAAATTCAAGAAAGCTATTGTTAAAAAGATTTGATGATTTGAATGATGAACAAAAACAGCAGGTAAATATTATGCTGTATACTTCACCGAATCTGTGTACGGCTCACTTTTACAAGGAAGATTTTCTCAAAATCCTTGATTGCCAAGACAGGCAGTCTGCCAGAAAGGTAATGTCTGATTGGATTAACTCCGCTTATGATTGTGGCATCCCACGCTTTGTAAAATGTGCGAAAACAATACAAAATTGGCTGACAGGAATACTCGATTCGTTCACTACACCGCTTACAAACGGCTTTATTGAAGGCTGCAACAACAAAATTAAAGTCCTAAAAAGAAATGCGTATGGTTACAGAGATTTCAACCGCTTCCGAAACCGCATTCTACATATGTTCTCACTCAAATCAGCAAAAAACAATACAAAACAAGCGGCAGTTTAAACAACCACCACTTGTCAATTTCAATTATTCTGTTTTAATGCTACCCCAACTATTGACATAGAACCCTTTATAGTAGATTATACCATTTTAGATTGATTTTTTCAATTAGGTTGCAATAATTTTATTGTGTTTGTTTAATGTGATAGTTTTGTATTTGTTTTTACATTCAGTTTTGCCGTTTTGACAAGATATTTTTATGTTATGCACAAGTTATGGTGCGTTTTTTGTAGAATTCGTCTATATATCGGTGTTTTTAATTATTCCGATTAAGAAATTGTTATGCCGTATGTTACAAATTTGATAATGTTATTTTGCTGAAAGTTCATTATTTGAATGTTGTACAGTAACATTATAAAATCAGATTTGACGGAAAATTTTCTGCCTTTGCGTGACGGCAGTCCGACGGACACAGCTACGGATAACCGTGCATAGTTTAATATACAAATAAAAATGCCCGACTGCGGTGTCGGGCATTTTGTTTGAGATTATATGATTTTGATTATTTATCCTTACTTAAAAGCATACGGTCATTTTCAAGCTTTGAACCGCTTGCTTTTTCAAACATTTCGAGGAGGTGTTCAACCGTAAGATTTTTCTTTTCTTCGCCTGAGATATCGAGGATAATTTTGCCGTCACTCATCATAATAAGACGGTTGCCGTGAGTAATTGCGTCATGCATATTATGAGTTACCATAAGTGCCGTAAGGTTGTTTTCGGCAATGATTTTGTCGGAAAGCTCAAGCACCTTTGCGGCTGTTTTCGGGTCAAGGGCGGCTGTATGCTCGTCAAGCAGGAGAAGCTTTGGCTTTTTGATTGTTGCCATAAGGAGTGTTATTGCCTGACGCTGACCGCCCGAGAGAAGTCCTACTTTTGATGACATTCTGTCCTCAAGTCCGAGGTCAAACTCTGCAAGCATCTGACGGTAACGGAATCTTTCGTCAGCCTTTACACCCCATGAAGTCCTCTTTTCTTGCCTCGTCTTGCGGCAATTGCGAGGTTTTCTATAATTTCCATATCGGCTACCGTGCCTGTCATCGGGTCCTGAAATACTCTGCGAGGTACGGCGCTCTTTTATGCTCGGGCAATGCGGAAATATCCTTGCCGTCAATGAGAATCTGACCGCAGTCAACAGGCCACACGCCTGCAATTGCGTTGAGTGTTGTTGACTTGCCTGCGCCGTTACCGCCGATTACCGTACAAAAATCGCCGTCATTGAGGGTGAGATTAACTCCGCAGAGTGCCTGCTTTTCGTTTACTGTGCCTTTATTAAAGGTTTTCCATACATTCTTGATTTCAAGCATTCTTAACCCTCCTTCTGTGCGTTTTTAGCATTCATTTTTGCAACTTTCTTGAATGAAGTCTTTCTCTTTTTCTGGAGATACGGAACTGCAAGGAAGATTGCAACGATAATTGCCGTGAAGAGCTTTGTATCGTCTGTCGGCATCTTGAGCCAGAGTACGATGCCCATTGCGATATAATAGAGAATACCGCCGACAATTACAAATACCATTCTGATGATGAAATTCATGTGCTTGCGGAAAATTGCCTCACCGAGAACTTCACCGATGATTACAGCGGCAAGACCGATTACGATTGCACCTCTGCCCATGTTGATATCCGCAAAGCCCTGATACTGAGCAAAAAGTGAACCCGAAAGTGCAACGAGTCCGTTTGAAAGTGCAAGAGCAATTACCTTTGTAAAATTGATGTTAATGCCCTGTGCCTTGCTCATTGCAGGGTTTGAACCTGTTGAACGGATTGTTGAACCCTGTTCCGTGCCGAAATACCAATACATTGCGGCAATTACAACGGCACAAATTCCAAGACCTACGAGAATTGCCATATTTATATTGCTTGCAGAAACAACAAGCGTATAGTTTCTGTAGCTGATTGGGAGGTTTGATTTTCCCATAATATTCAGGTTAATTGAATAAAGAGCAATCTGTGTGAGGATACCTGCGAGAATGTCGGGGATTCCGAGAAGCGTGTGAAGAAGTCCCGTTACAAGACCTGCCGCAAGACCTGCAAGGATTGCTACGATGATTGTTGCCCAAACGGGACAGCCGTTGATGAGCATAACTGCGGTTACTGCACCGCCTGTTGCAAATGAACCGTCAACGCTGAGGTCGGCAAAGTTCAAAAGCTTAAAGGTGAGAAATACACCGAGTCCCATAAGTCCCCAGATTATACCCTGAGCAATATTACCCGGAAGTGCGGATAAAAAGCTCATTGGATTAAGAGAACCGAAGTAGTTTGCTAAAAAATCCATAAAAACCACCTATACATAAAATATCGGGGTGTCGCTTGCACGGCACCCCTGCCAATATTATTTTTCTGAATATGAATTATTCTGCTTTGATTTCTGTGTAACCGTCGGGAACTTTGATTCCGTATGTGTCACAACGATCTTTGATATATTCTTTTGTTACATTCGGAGCGGCCTCAACCTTCATCTTTGTGATGTCCTCGCCCTTTACAAGAATGTTGTAAGCCATTTCGCCTGTTTTTCTGCCGAGTTCGTCATAGCTGATTGAAAGTGTTGCAACACCGCAGCCCTTGCAGATGCCTTCTTCGCCGGCAACAATAGGAGTTTTTGCGACTGTGGCAACATTGTCGATGATACCTGTGTTAGATGCCGCTGTGTTATCTGTCGGGATGTAAAGAACATCGCTCTCGTCACAGGCAGTCTTTGCAACTGCGGCAACATCGTTTGAATCTGCAAATGAATATGATTTTACAGTATAGCCTGCATCCTTGAAATAAGGAGTGATTGTATCGCTCTGATACTTTGAGTTAGCCTCAGCCGAGCAGTAGAGAATTCCGACATTCTTTGCATCGGGGAAAAGCTCCTTGAGCATTGCCGCCTGCTGATCAAGCGGAGCAAGGTCTGTTGTACCCGAAACATTCATACCCGAAACACCGTTCCAATCAGACTTGTCGAGCGCTGTGCCGTAGTCTGTGATTGAAGTACCGAGAATCGGGATATTCGGTGTTGCTGTGTATGCTGCCTGAAGTGCGGCAGTACCGTTGCCGAGAATAAGGTCATAGTTTGAAGAAACAAACTGGTTACAGATTGTGGCGCAGGTTGCGGAATCGCCCTGAGCGTTCTGCTCGTCAAACTTTACATTGTCTGCACCGAGTTTCTCAGTAAGATAATCTTTAAAGCCTTTTGTTGCGGCGTCAAGAGCTCATGCTGAACAAGCTGACAGATACCGATATTGTAAACCTTACCGTCCGTGCCTGAATTATCTGCCTTTGAGCTTTCTGCAGAACCGCCGCATCCTGCAAATGCGAGTGACATGGAAGCCGCCGCAAGAGCAACTGCGACAATTTTTTTAGCTTTTTTCATTTTAATTTCCTCCTAAGCTTTCAGCACTTTCACGCTGTAAAGCATCATATACTTCTGCACTTTTATGCAATAAAGTGTTTTTAACAACATAAATTATAATACATAAAAACGAAATTTTCAATAGCTTTCACTAATTTTTATTACAAATAGCTGAAATAAAAGTTTGTTTTTGGTTATTTTGCCACCACATTTTCGTCACCAAGCTGATATTTGAGTTCTTTTATCATTACAGGATTGATATCAACCACATTGACGAGGGGGCTTTCACCTTTCTTTTAGTGTCGGTAAGATAGAAAATAACAGGAGTTCTGCCGTCAAAAATGTCAAGAACACGCTTTGCACGGTTGTATTTGTCGGTATTGAGGTCATCAATACGCAAATACAGTGCAAAAGGCTTTTGTGTATCATTTTTCACGGCTTGCTTCTGATAATTTTGCGAAAAATGTTCTTTGTTTTTTATTGCAACAGGGTTATTTTTGCAATCCTCGTTTGTACGGGCAGACGCTATGGAATCGCAGATGATTTTCGGCTCTTCGTTTTCTTTTAAATTGACAGTTCCACGGAACAGTAACGCACCGCCTGCACCGAGAAGGGCGGAATATTTTTCATATACATTCGGGAAAATCACGATTTCAAGCATTCCGTATCTGTCCTCGGCATTGACAAAAGCCATAATCCTGTTATTTTTTGTAAGCTGGGTTTTCAGCTTTGCAACTATGCAGACAAGGCTGACTTTTTTCCGTCAAATACATACCACTGTCATTATTGATTATATCGCCCGTTTTGTCGGCATGGATTGCTTTTGAAAAAGTTGTGTATTCATCGAGCGGATGACCGCTGAGATACATTCCCGCAATTTCGTTTTCCATATGTAAAAGTTCAGAAACGGGAAATTCGGGCAAATCGGGAATTTTTGGCTTTGATGATTGAGCATAAACCTCTGCGTCATCAAAAAACGACATCTGACCGCCCGCATTTCTTCTGCTTTCATACTCAACATCATCAAGAACGGTTTTACTGATTGCGAGCAATTGTCTGCGATTTGCCCCGAGTCCGTCAAATGCACCGCATTTTATCAGACTTTCAATTGCTCTGCTGTTCATATTTCTGCCGTAGAGCCTTTTGCAGAAATCAAAGAAATCTTCATAAGGATTGTTTATGCGCTCCGAGATGATTTCATCTATGAAATTTCTGCCGAGATTTTTAACGGCAAGAAGTCCGTAACGGATATCATTTCCGCTGACTGTAAAATGAAGATTGCTTTCGTTGACATTAGGCGGTAATACACGGATTCCGAGCCGTTTGCACTCAGTGATATATGACGCAAGTTTATTTTGATTATCAAGAACACTTGAAAGCAGAGCCGCCATATATTCACGGGGATAGTGGCATTTGAGCCATGCAGTTTTGTAGGAAATGTTGGCATATGCCGCCGCATGGGATTTGTTAAATGCGTAGTGTGCAAAGCTTTCCATTTCATCGTAAACGGAAATTGCCGTTTTTTCATCAACCCCACGGCGAATGCATCCTTCAACTATGATATTTCCGTCATCATCAGTAAGACCGTGAATGAATATTTCACGCTCCGACTCCATTACGGCAAGTTTTTTCTTGCTCATTGCACGGCGCACTATGTCCGCTCTGCCGAGGCTGTAGCCTGCAAGCGTTCTGAAAATCTGCATAACCTGTTCCTGATAAATTATGCAACCGCTTGTAACTCCGAGAATTTCCTTTAAAAGCGGATGTTTGTAACGAATATGCGACGGATTGTGACGACAGTAATATAAACGGGAATGCTGTCCATAGGTCCGGACGATAGAGTGCCGTAACGGCTATAAGATCCTCAATTCGCTCCGGTTTTAGCTGAGTGAGAACATTTTTCATTCCTTGGCTTTCAAACTGAAACACACCCTCCGTGTATCCTTTTGAAAACATTTCAAATACTTTTTTATCGTTCTCATCAACCATATCGGGATTATAGTCGGGATTTTTATGTTTTATCTGCTTTTCTGCATCATTGATTACGGTTAAGTTTCTGAGCCCGAGGAAGTCCATTTTTAAAAGGCCGAGTTCTTCAAGCGCCGTCATGGTGAACTGTGTTACAACATTATCGTCATTTTTTGACAGCGGAACATAGTCGCTGACGGGCTTATCGGTGATTACAACTCCTGCGGCGTGCATTGTTGCGTGACGGGGCATTCCCTCAATGCTCATTGCAACATCAAGCAGTTTTTTTATCTGCGGATCGTTATTGCAGCGACTTCTCAGATCGGGACTCAATTTCAGCGCTTCCTCGATTGTCATATCATGTTCCATAGGAACAAGCTTTGCAACAGAATCTACTGTCGCATACGGAATTTCAAGCACTCTTCCGACATCTCGGATTGCACCTCTTGCCGCCATTGTACCGAACGAAATTATCTGTGCAACATGATCTTCGCCGTATTTACGCACAACATAGTCGATAACCTCTCCCCTGCGTTTCTTACAAAAATCGACATCAAAATCTGGCATACTGACTCTTTCGGGATTGAGAAATCTTTCAAAAAGAAGATTGTACTTTATCGGATCGATTGCGGTTATGCCTATGCAGTAGGCACAAAGTGAGCCTGCACCCGAGCCTCTGCCGGGGCCGACAGGAATTTGGCGATGGATTTTGCGTAGCTTACAAAGTCATTTACAATGAGGTAGTAATCTACAAAACCCATTTGCGACACCGTGTTGATTTCATATTCAAGTCGGTCAATCAGAGATTGGTCGGGATTCTCACCATAGTGTTTATAAAGCCCCTCATAGCATTTTCTTCTGAAATAATGCAGATGATCTTCATTATTAGGAACATCAAATCTCGGAAGCTTGCGTACACCGAATTCAAAATCCACATTGCACATATCGGCAATTTTCTGTGTATTGTCAATTGCTTCGGGGTAACTTGCAAACACCTCACGCATTTCATCTTCTGTTTTAAGATAAAATTCCGAAGTTTTGAACTCCATTCTGTCGCTGTCATTGACTGTTCGGTTGGTCTGAATACAGAGAAGAATATTGTGAACCGTGCTGTCCTGTTTTTCGATATAGTGACAATCGTTTGTTGCAACAATGTCAACACCGATTTCACAGGCAATTTTTATAAGGCTTGGAATTATCCTTTTCTGTTCCTCAATTCCGTGGTCTTGAAGCTCTATAAAAAGTTCTCACTCCCGAATATATCACGGTAAAATTCTGCCTTTGACTTTGCACCGGCATAATCACCGTCAAGGAGCTTTTGAGGAATTTCACCCGCCAGACAGGCAGAGAGGCAGACTAAGCCCTCATGATACTCGGCAAGGAGTTCATCATCAATCCTCGGCTTTGTATAGAATCCCTCCGTAAAACCCTTTGACACAAGCTTGATAAGATTCTGATAGCCTGTATGATTTTTGCAGAGCAGAACCATATGATAGTATTTTCCGTAGGATGAGGTCTTGTCAAAAACGGCTTTTCGGTGCAACATACACTTCACAGCCGATTATCGGCTTTATACCCTGTTTTTTGCATTCCTTATAAAAATCGACTGCACCGTACATTACACCGTGGTCGGTGATTGCGAGTGCAGTCATTCCTTTTTCTTTTGCGGCTTTTGCAAGTCTGCTCAGACGGCAGGCACCGTCAAGCAGACTGTATTCTGTATGAAGATGTAAATGTGTAAATGCCATTTTACTCACCTGTTGCTTTTGCCTTTATTTCACCGTCTGAAAAACGGAGTGTAAATTCATCTCCGCTTTTCAGCATTTTTGCGGAATTTACCGCCTTACCGTCTTTTTCGGCAATCGAATAACCTCTTGAAAGAATTTTAACGGGGTTGAGTCCTTCAAGTTTTGCGGCTGTCTTTGTGATGTCGGCAGTCTTTTTATTTATTGTTTCCTGAACAAAATGCTGTATTTTCGTTTTGCAAAGTTCAAGAGATTTTTCATATTCAAAAATTCTCTGTTGTGGTGATACAACGGACAGTCTTGTTTTTAATTCCGTAAGAGCATTATATTCCTGTCTTAATTTCAATGTTGCCATTGACGAAACATACTGCTTTTGAGATTTATAGTAATCAACAAGCTCCGCAGTATCGGGAACTGCAAGCTCTGCCGCCGCAGACGGAGTCGGCGCTCTGAGATCGGATACAAAGTCACAGATTGTAAAATCGGTTTCATGACCGACAGCGGAAATTACGGGAATTTTACAGTTGTAGATTGCATAAGCAAGGTTTTCATCATTGAATGCCCACAAATCTTCAATTGAACCGCCGCCCCTGCCGATTATGATAACATCACAGGCGTTGTATTTATCAAGTTTCTGTACGGCGTCAATAAGTTGGGCGGGAGCATTCTCGCCCTGAACAAGTACGGGACACATAATTATGTCGGCAGACGGAAATCTTCTTGAAAGAATGTTGCGGATATCCTGAACTGCCGCACCTGTGGAGAAGTAATTACACCGATTGAATTCGGAAACGGCGGAATTTTCTTCTTATGTTCGGGAGCAAAAAGTCCTTTTTCGGCAAGCGACTTTTTAAGTTGTTCATATGCAAGCGAAAGCGCACCTATGCCGTCGGGCTGCATATCTTCAATATAAAGCTGATACTGACCTGTGGGTTCATAGACTGCAACTCTGCCACGGCAGATTACTTTCATTCCGTCGGTCGGTCTGAACTTTAAATTACGGGCATTGCCGGCAAACATTACGGCTCTTATAACGGATTTTTCGTCTTTGATTGAAAGGTAGATGTGGCCGCTTCTGTAATGGTCGGTTAGGTTTGAAATTTCACCCGTAACAAAGACAAAATTCAGCCTTGCGTCATTTTCAATAATTGACTTTATATAGAAATTCAGTTGTGAAACACTTAAAACTCGTGGTTTGCTAAACTCGGGTGTGTACATCGTTATACTTCCTGTATCCTAAATATGCAATTCCTGCCGAGTTATCTGCCGAAAACTGCGGCGGTGCGAATATTGCATTGTATTTTTCTTCAAAAGAATTTTTTATTATCCGATTTGACATTACTCCGCCTGCAAAGAGCAATGGAATTTCTCCGTATTTTTCAAGCAGTCGCTTGGTCATTTCGGACAAGGTCTGTTCAATATATTTAAGACAGAATGCCGAAACATATTCGGGAGATTTTCCTTCGTCAATCAGCTTTTTGGAAAGATTTTCAACTCCGCTGAGACAACAATCACAGCCTTTGAGAGTTGGTTTTACCTTGATTTTTTCTGTATTTTTAAGGGCAAGCTGTTCAAGCTGAGGACCGCACGGAAATTTTAAACCAAGCATAAGCCCTGTGCGGTCAATCGCCTGTCCCGCATTGAGGTCGAGTGTGTGTGCCACAAGTTCAACGGAAAAGCCCGTGCCGAATCCTTTGGCAAATACTGCCTCGGTTGTACCTCCGCTGACATGGAAAGCGATAAACTGCTTATCAAACAAATCTGTTCTCTGCGATCCGAACAATGCCGCCGAGATATGTCCCTCCTGATGTGAAAATGTGTAAAGAGGGATTTTCATTGCGGAAGATAAAATTTTTGCCGTGTTCTCTCCAACGGTGAAACACGGCATATATGAGCCGTCAACAGGTCTTGGACGGCTTGACGCCGCAATTGCGGCTATTTTGCTTGTATCAACATCTTTCAAAAGTTCTTCAATAAGCGTGTGCAACTGTGCTGTGTGGTGAAACACAGCGTCACTCTGACGAAGTCCGAGCTGACCTTCTTTTACGGGAAGAAGTTTTTTTTGCTGAACCATTTCGCCCGTTTTGCTGTCGTAAAGGGCGGTTGATGTTGTGTAATTTGAAGTGTCAATTCCGAGAAAAAGGCTCATATCACTTCTCCGACTTTCCCGAAAATTCACGGGAATATGTGCCGAGAATACCGTTTACAAATTTGCTCTCGTCAATTGTATATTTCTTGGCAAGTTCAACAGCCTCGTTGATTGAAACGCTCTGCGGAACATTGTCGAGATACTTCATCTCATAGATTGCAAGGCGGAGAATTGCAAGCGACGGCTTTGAAATTCTTGAAAGAGTCCAGCCCTTTTTCAGGTGGCTTGCAATGATTTCGTCAATCTCCTCATGCTTGTCCTCAATGCCGGAAACTACAGCCTGAGCATATGCGCAAACACCGCCTACAAACATTTCCGAATTATCATCTATTGTTTCTTCAAGAGGCTCATCGTCAAAAGACTTTGAAAACAAAAGCATAAAAGCCTGCTCTCTTGACTCACTTCTTGTGAGATTAACCTCTTCTTCAAAGATGTCACTTGTTTCAGCGTCATTTACTTCAATTTCATTTAATTCATTGTTAATTTCGTTATTCATAATAAACCCAACTTTTCGTTAAATTACAATATCACTAAAATCATATCATTAAGATTTAAATCAGAGTAACTCCCTAATTTACTTACAAGATTATACCATAACTGAAAATGAATGTAAACAATAATTAACAAAGATGTCCGTTAAAAATCATTTACTTTTTTAACTTTCCTCGCAACCGAATCAGGTTGATTTTATGCGCAAAAAAGCAGAGGACACTATTGCCCTCTGCTAATTTTATGCCCCTATTACCGATATATCGTCATAATCAACCTCATAATGAGTAACCACGGCATCGTCAATAATCAGAACAGATGTATCGTCAAGCTGAGATTTCGGAACAATTACCGACACACCTTGATCGCTTATATAGCAAAGGCATTCTGAAAATCCTTTGGCTTTGACAATACTTTCAATGCTGTCCTGAATTGTAAAGGTTTTGAGAAGCTCTTCAACATTCTTTTCAGCCTCGCTTTTGTCGGCATCAGACGAGCTTTCAAGATTGAAAATTTCTTTTGCATCATCAATTATTTTATCCTGAGTTGCCTGCGCTTTGTCCTTTCGGCTGAAAAATAGCTTTTGCTCTCGTTTGAAAGTGCCGCCGTCTGCTGTACCTCATCATCCGACGCCGAAGCGGTTGCACTGACATACGATGCCGCACCGAGTTCTTTGGCACTTTTTGGGAGTTTTTGCCCCCGAAAGCTGCCAGTTTATGTACACAGCCGCTGAAAGTGCAAGCACAAGTGATGCAAAAACGATATATTTTTTCTTAGATTTCATATTACTCCCGACCTTTATTCTGATAATTTTGTAATACATACTTTTGCTGTTGAAATATCAAGCGCTTTTGTGACTGCATCGGTGACACGCTCAACCACAACAGGATCATCACCGCCTTCACATACTACAAGCACTCCTCTTATCAAAGGTTCAATTTCCTTTGTTTTGGTGGTGCTGTTGTCAAGATAAACATATTCAACGGAATTTTCCATTGTGAGCAAAACTTCCGTCTTGCCTGCTCCCTCAATTTTTGAAATCACCGTCTGCAAATCATTTTCTATTTTTGTGCTGTATGTTTTTACGGAAAATGCTTCATCTCCTTTTCCTGATGTCAAAGAACCGAAATCAATCCAGTTTGAAAGAAATATTAAACCAATACCGATAAGACCGACAACGATTATGATATTTCTTATTTTTTTACTGTCGAGCATTGATTTCAGCTTTGAACTTGTTTTGTCTTCCATAATTCACTCCGTCATAATGTTTGGTGTAATTCCGAAATTGTCATAAACAATTGACGATACAAGATTTGTGTACCGAACAAATTCTTTGTCTATATATATGCTGATTGACGCTATGATTATGCCGTTGTTTTCAACTCTGCTCAAAATTATGTCACACGATTTGATTGTAATATTATTCTGTAAAAGAAGATTTTTTAATGCAGTTTCAAGATTTATCTCCGTCTGCTTTATAACGGCATTGCTGTATGCCTCATCATTTGTCGATATTTCTTTAACAGAATTTTGCTTTTCCTCAATATCGGTATTAAATGACGATACGGCATTTTTTACGGGAACAACCATACAGCAGATAATAAAAGCGCCTAAAACAAGGCTGATGATTTTCTTTGTACTGCCGTCTGTAACAAATGTCTGAACAAGCGAGCATATTAACGCAGACGCACACATTACAACAACAACCGTAAAAAGTCCGCTCATGATGAACCTCCGCCAAGCATAATTACCGCCGCAGTTGAAAGAATGTAAATTGACATAATGCACAGCAAAACAGCTATGAGAGTTGAAAAGACAGACGATATGTTTTCAAGCAGTTTTGCCGGACCGTTTAGATTGAGAACCTCTGCCGTTGATTTGCCGATCCAAAGGGTGAACATCCACATTACTCCCTGCAAAATCACAGGCATAAACACAATTGTAACAGACAGAATCACTATTATTCCTATTCCCGATTTTAAAAGTCCGATACTGCCCTGAACTACCTTGTAGGCATCCGAAAGAGCCGAACCGACTATCGGGATAAATGAATTGAGGGTAAACCTTACAGCACGGGTTGAAACATTGTCAACCGAAACGCTATAAGCTGTCTGAATGTCAGCACTGCTGTGAAGATTGTCATAGCAAAGCCCAAAAGCCACTTTACACTCTTTGAAATCATTGACATAAAACCGCTGAGATTTACGGACGGCGATACGGATGATGTTATTGACAGACCGAGAAACATATTGAGCAGAGGAACGATTATTTTTGATGAAAGCTGTGACACACCCTCCCCTGCCCTATCATTACGGCATAGTATGATGCCGAACCTGCCACAGAACCCGAGCTTGCCATAATTACAGCCATAACAGGCACATATGCAAGCATTATGTTGGATGCGGTGCAGATTACCGAACCCGTTGATGCGATGACTCCGACAGCGGGGACTACTGCGGCACAGGTTATGCAGAGCGTTGCGGTTATGTTCAGCGAGTTTGAAATATCACAGGAGAGCGAACCGTTGTAGGCGCTGATTACGGAACAGAGCAAAAGCAGGGCGGTTATATTGACAAGACCTTTGAGCGGTGAAGAAATGTTGCCGAGTGCAAGCGAGAGGATTTCGCCCATTACATTTTCAAAAGACAGGTTGGCAAGCTTTGAAAAATCCCCCAAATCAACGCCCATATTCTGAAGGCTTTGCTTTATATCGTCGGACAGCGAATCAAAAACATTTGACATATCATAAATCATTTCACCTTCTTCAGCGTTTGCACAAACGCATGAAAGGGCGATAAGCACAAACACGACAGTAATTATTACAACACTTTTTTTTCACTTCTTCACCTCAATTGCCTGCAAGTGACAACACGGTTTTTAAAATATCCGAATAAAGCGGAAGTGCCGTTACCGTGACCATAATTTTTCCTGCAAGTGAAACATTTGACGCAAGCGACTGACTGCCCGAATCCTTGCAGGTATTCACAGCGAACTCGGTGACAAGGCATATTCCGATTGATTTCAGCAGAATTACTATGTAGTCAATGCTTATTCCCGATGACGCTATGATTTGATTGATTGTTGTAACGATAGCCGAAACCTGAGTAAGCACGCCGATTAAAATAATAACGGAACAGCTTATACCGAGCATTACGGAAATTTCCGCATTTTGGGTTTGAGCATTACGCAGATTATTACGGTCACAACGGCAAGCACGGAAATTGACAAAATATTCATATCAAAAACCGAAAAGCTGTTTTATTGTGTTGAACAGAGTGCTGATTTGCGTTATTATCAGCGTCAACACAACTATAAGTCCGGCGAGCGAGGTCAGCATTGCCTGCTCCTCTCTACCGCTTCGTATGAGAAGTTGGGTAAGAACCGCAACAATTATGCCTACAGCGGCAATTTTGAAAATAAGTTCAACATCCATTACTACCTCTAAATCATCATAAGGGCGATTGCACTTCCTGCAAAAAATCCCATTGTTTTATATAGCTTTGATTTTTTGTTATGGCATCAAGGGCTGATGAAAGCTGTTTTGAAAATGACACCTCGTAGAGTTCAAGATGTTTTAACTGCCCCTCTGTATCGGTTTTTCCGAGCTGACCTCCGAAATCGTTCAGCATTGAAATATCAGATTTTGAAAGCGGTATTTCAGAAGATAATTGTTTTACCTTTTCAAGCCACAATTCGTCAAAAGGTCTGTCACATTCTGAAAAAAGCAATAAATCAAGGCTTGAATTTTCTGCACAGGAATTAACCAGAGTGAAGATATCATCACCGCTGTAGCGAAGATTTGTTGCAAGCAATGATATAAATTCCGTGAATGATTTCAGAAAATCTCTGCGTTTGTATAACCTACCCGACAAAACAAAACCTATCATTGTACCCGTGCAGACAACAAGCAAACATCCTATGAGTTTAAACGGCAAAGTTGTCACCTACCTGCGATATTTTCACAATTTCACCTGCGTGGGTTCGATTTGACAGAAACACAAGCGTTTGAAATGCCCCTGTTTTCATGAGAGAAACCATGTTTGCTTTCTGTTTCAGTTCGTATTCATTTGCACAATGCGTTGATGAAATTATCCGAACTCCGCAGTTGACCGACTTTTCTACGGCATAGATATCTTCTTTTGAGCCGATTTCATCGCAGATAACAATTTCGGGTGCCATACTGCGGATTGCGTGAAGCATTGCCTCGCTCTTGTTGTATGAATCATAGACATCGCACATTCCGATATCATTCTGAAATTTACCCGATGCCGTGCCTGCAAGCTCTCCTCTTTCATCAATCAGGGCAACATTCTTCTTACCCTTGGTTGACAGAAGTCTTGCAAGGTCACGAAGTACGGTTGTTTTTCCGCTGCAAGGTGCTCCGCATATGAGAACACCTCCCGAAACGGCAATTATCTTATTATAAAGAGAATCCGCACAACCCTTATGCTCCCTTGCAATTCGGACATTGATTGAAGTTATGTCACGGATATTCACAATTTTCCCGTTGTTTACGACCGCTGTTCCGCAGATTCCTGCCCTGTGACCGCCGTACATTGTGACAAAGCCGTTTACAATTTCGTTCTGTCTGTTATACACGGAGTAGTTGCAAATGTTGTTGAAGGTGTCGACAATATCGGCCTTTGAAACAACAAGCATTGCACCGTCAAGGATTGTGTTGCTAAGTCCGCCGTTTTGCGTTAAGTAGTATGTATTGTCGGGACAGACAAGTGCAAGCGGTCGTGAAAGCCGCAGTCTGATTTCCTGAACAGAATCGGCTAATTTAGGTGCAAGCGGTAAAAGTCTGCGTGAAATATTCTTGCAAAGGCAGTTGAGTGCCGCCGTAAATCTCTTTTCGTTTTGTTCAGCAAGCATATTTTAAATTCCTCCCAAAAGAGTTTGTACAATAAATACTATGCAGACAAGCACAGTCATATGTCAAAAGGGCAAAAAAATCCCCCGACATAAATCGGAGGATTTGAATATTTTATTTTGAAATATAAGCTGTTACTCGTAGTGTCCTTTGCAGGCGATTATACAAACAGTATCGTCTTTGATAAAATACACAACTCTGTTACCGTTATCATCAATTCTTCTGCTCCAAAATCCACTTAAATTTTCTTTGAGTGGTTCAGGCTTTCCTATTCCTTCAAAAGGGCTACGGCAAATATCGGTAATGATTCTGTTAATCTTCTTTAGCGTTTTCTTGTCTTGAAATTGCCAATATACATAATCTTCCCATGCGTGAGATTCCCAAAGAATTTTCATCAGTCTTCACCGTCAATAAGTGCGTGTTCAGAAAATGTTGTCTTTCCGTTTTTAATATCAGAAGCAATTTTTTCAAGGTAGCGAATATTGCTTTCCGAATAAAAAGGATCTGCTGTTATTTCAAACGGTATTCTTTTTTCACGACCAACCTTAACAAGAAACATTGTTATTGCCGAAGACATCGTGAGTCCCATATCTTTTAATGCTTTTTCTGCTATTTTCTTTAATATCTTCTTCAATTCTAAAGTTTATCTGTGTCATAAAAAGCACTCCTTTCATCATTATTATATATCGCTAAATATACAATGTCAAGCATTTGCTATACATATTCATTAGTAAGTATTGTAAATTATAAATGAACATAAAAATCCCCCGACATAAATCGGAGGATTGAAAATTGTTTTATTTGTTTTTAATTTCACTAAAGATAGCCTTATATTCTTCATCGGTGTAATCACCTGTAAAATTCATATTGCCGTCAGTAATTTCAACATTTATATACGGATTTGAAACAGTCTTTCCGTTAATAACAAACCGAACAGCAGAACCGATATTATTTTTAGTGTAGTCTGCAAACTTATCAGTTCCGTCAGCTGTAAGCTTCATATTTAACACCATACCGTTAATTTCATCAAGCAAACACACATACTCGATTTGAGAGGACTCAATAATAACTTTGTTTTCATCTTCATTATCACTGGATTTCTACATTGGTCGGATTATAAATTTTCGGCAATTCAGCATTTGATGTCTGAGCTGTTTCATTAACCGAGGTTGAAACCTGAACAGTTGTATTTTCAGCAGAAGTATCATTACTTTTTACATTTCCGCTGCAAGCAGATAATGCAACAGCAAGTAAAGTTACGACAGCTAAAATCCAATATTTTTTCATTTTAAGTTACCCCTTTCGTTATAATTATATAACAACATAAACAGTGTCAAGTATTTATTGTAACTATTCCATTGACAGCATTTCTTTTAATTCCTCTTCGGAAATTATTGCAACGCCTAAGGTTTGGGCTTTGGTTAGTTTACTGCCGGCATCTTCGCCTGCCAAGACATATGAAGTCTTTTTTGAAACTGATGAACTTGTTTTGCCGCCGTTCTGTTCAATGAGTTTTGAGGCTTCACTTCTTGTCATTGTCGGAAGTGTGCCTGTGAGGACAAAGGTTTTGCCTTCAAAAAGACCGCCCGTGTTTTTCGGCTGAGAGGGTTTCATTCTCAGACCGAGTGATTTAAGGTCGGCAATAAGCTCCTTTGTACCGTCAAGCGAAAAATAATTTTCAAGCTTTCTGCCATAACAGCACCGAAACCGTCTATTTTTTCAAAGTCCTCAGCCTTTGCGCTCATAATATCGTCAATTGTTGCAAAATTTTTCGCAGATTATCTTTGCGGCTTTAAGACTATGTTACGGATTCCGAGAGCAAAAACAAGTCTGAAAAGTTCGTTTCCTTTGATTTTTCTATTGAAGAAATAAGATTCTGAGCAGATTTTTCAGCCTTGCGTTCAAGGCTTGAAATATCTTCAGCTTTAAGTCTGTAGAGGTCGGCAGGAGATTTTACAAGTCCTTCATCTGAAAGCTGTTCAAGAATTGCAGGACCGAGTCCGTCAATATCCATTGCGTCACGGCTTACAAAGTGAATAAGATGTCTTGTCAGCTGTGCGGGACAGTCCGTATTTGTACAACGGATTGCCGCCTCGCCCTCATCGTGTGTAACAGGGTTACCGCAAGACGGGCATACTGACGGAAATTCAAACGGCACGGCATTTTCAGCGTGTTCCTTAACTGACAGAACTTCGGGAATAATCTCGCCTGCTTTTCTGATTATAACCGTATCGCCTACGCAAATGCCTTTTTCGTCAATAAAATCCTTGTTGTGAAGTGTGGCACGGCTTACTGTTGTTCCGGCAAGAAGTACGGGTTCAAAGTTGCCTACAGGAGTAAGCACACCTGTTCTGCCGACATTTGATTTCAATATTGAGAAGTTTAGTAGGCTTCTCCTCGGGCGGATACTTATATGCCTCCGCCCATTTAGGATATTTTGCGGTACTGCCGAGAAGTCGGCGGCTTGCAAAGCTGTCAACCTTGACAACAGCGCCGTCAATTGCATAATCAAGCTCTCCACGCATATTTCCTATGCGCTCAATTTCCTCAATCACCTCGTCAACATTATCGTAAACGCTGTAAAATGCAGTCGGAAAGCCGAGTTCCGTAAGATAGTCAAGCCCCTGAATATGGCTTTCAATCGTCATTCCTCTGATTTGCTGGATATTGAACACGAATATATCAAGACTTCTCTGAGCGGTTATTTTTGCATTTTTCTGACGAAGTGAGCCTGCGGCGGCATTTCGTGGATTTTTAAAGGTTTTTTCCTCGTTTTCTTCCTGTCTGCGAGTAAGTGCGTCAAACGAATTGAACGACATATACACCTCACCACGAACCTCGAGATATTCGGGTGCATTCGGAATACGCTTTGGCAGACTTTTAATTGTCATAAGATTTTCGGTTACATCTTCACCTACAGAGCCGTCACCACGGGTTGAACCTCTTACAAAAACACCGTTTTCATATTCGCACGATAACGGAAAGACCGTCAAATTTAGGTTCAACAACATAGCGTACATTCGGCACGGTTTCTCGCACTCTTGCGTCAAATTCACGAAGCTCTTCGTGTGAAAAACTATCGTGAAGGCTTTCCATTACAACCTCATGAGTAACGGGAGAAAACTTTTCTCCTGCATTACCGCCGACACGGTTTGTCGGTGACATAGGAGATTTGAGTGACGGAAATTCCTTTTCGATATTCTCAAGTTCACGCATGAGCATATCGTAATCGTAGTCGGAGATTTCCGGATCATCCTGATTGTAGTAAAGGTTGTTGTGGTATTCAAGCTGTTTTGTAAGCTCTTTGGCACGATTCTGAGCTGTTATAAAATCCATTTTGGTTTCCCCATATCATAAATTTATCGGTAAAATAAGTATCTGCACCTGTGCTTAAAATATTACCTGTTATTAACCTGTGAAGTTCCTTTTTCACGGAGGAAGGTTGATTCAAGGTCTGCAAGGTGAAGTTTTACGGCAAGCGGATACTTGTCATATGCCTGACTGATTGTGTTGCTGTTTTTGTCACCAAATTCACCCATATGCCAACGAATTGCCATAGCCTCATCAATTTTAAGGTGCATTTTGCGTTCAATGAGAAAAACAGACTTTTCACCGTGACCGTAGGGAAACTGATCTTCAATTGCATAATACGGAACTTTTTCCCACTGACCTGTTTTTTCATTCTTAACATTTCTGCTTGAAACCTTATAGAACTGAGCCTTGCACAAATCGTGAAGAAGTCCGCAGATTGCAAAACTTTCAATATTGTCGGTTTCTTCATCATAGTGCTTTTCCATCATTGTATTGAACACGCTGACGGAGTGCATTACAAGACCGTTTTCACAGGCACAATGATATTTTGAACTTGCAGGGGCGGTAAAAAAATCAGTTCTTTTGAGCCATTCCAAAAGCTCGTCAGCACCCTGTCTTGTGATATATTTGTTGTAGATTTCAATAAATTCTTCCTGCGGCGTCATATTAATCCTCCTCATATTATTGTATTTTTAAAAAGGCAACAGCAGATAATCTGCCGTTGCCCTGCATTAAAAGTTTAAAAGATTTACTTTGCTGAAGTTGTAGCTGTTTCCGTAGCCGCCTCGGTTACTGCTGCTGTAGTAGTCTTTGCAGAACCGTCATCCTTTGTATAGAGAATGTCATTGAGCTTGAGTCCGTTGCTTTCTACGGAATAAGCAACATCCATTTCAACTTCATCTGTGTAATAGTACTTGATGATGATTGTGCCGTTCTTGATCAAGTAAGTACCGTCAACATTGAGTGCGTCTGACTGGTTGATTTCCACAGTACCATCATCATTGAACTTGTATGTCATCTTAGCGTAACCGTTATCATAAGTCCATGAACCTGTGATTTTCTTGTCAGCCTTAAAGTCCTTGTCAACCTTCAATTCAGGCTTAACCGCTGAACCTGACTTGAGCTTCACCTTGTTTTCAGCTGTTGAAGTTGAAAGTTCAAGGGTTCTGCCCGAGAACATATTACCCGAAACAGCGTAGTTACAGCTTGTTTCATTGCCGTTAAGCGTCATGGCAAGTGTCTGATTACCCGAATCATCTGTTGAAACCGTGTATGTACCGTTCCAAACCATTGAACCGATTCTGTAATCAAGAGTATTGTCACCGTTAAATGTGTAGTAAACATCAACCTTTGACGCCTCATCGGATGATGCCGAATTGCCTGTTACATCAACAGATTCAATCCATGTTCCTACAATGCTTGTATCAAAGAATCCTTTGATTACGAAAAGAGTAGCTGCCGCAACTGCGACAATTACGATACCTATAATGATAGGAAGCTGTATAATACTCTTTTTCTTTGGCTGCGGAGCAATCACGCCGTTTTCATTTGGAAGTTCTGTTTCAGCAAAAGACATTTCTTCGCTTTCTGTGGGCTCATCTGCAACGAATGTTGTATTTTCTGTTGTTTCTGCTGTTGTATCTGTGTTGGTATTCTCTGCCTCATTTTCAGAAGTAAGAATTTCTTTATTCTCGTCCAACTGTGATACCTCCTTAAATTTTGTCATCGCTTTCTATCATACTATAAATATGAAAGAAAATCAACTGTTTTTTATGCCGTTAAAATGTAATGAAAATTATTTAAAATACATATAAAGTTCGCATTTAAGCGTTCCGTTATAAAGTTTGCGGCGTTTTATCAGCCTTTCTGCCGAAGATTTTTTCAAAATCATCATCGGGGCTTATAACGGTGTAGCTTTTACCCTTCATTCTTTTAAAATGTTCACCCATAACTGCATACAGCTTTTCAGCTGATTTTACATCAAGTAATCGTTCACCGTATGGGGGATTTGTGATGATTGTCTGAAAACCGTCCTCAAGTTCAAAATCTTTAATATCACGGTTTGCAAATGTTATTCTGTCGGCAACTCCTGCAATTTCTGCGTTTTTCTTTGCGATTGCAAGGGCTGAATCATCTATATCGTAACCTGTTGCCCTGAATGTTGCGTCGTGTCTTATTTTCTGTCTTGCATTTTCTCTTGCTGTTTCAAAAACATCTTTCGGAACACAATTCCAATGTTCACAGGCAAAATAACGGTTAAGTCCCGGGGCAATGTTAAGCGCTTTCATAGCCGCCTCAATAAGAATTGTGCCGCTGCCGCACATAGGATCGGTTACAAAGTGGTTTGCCCTTACTCTTGAAAGGTCAACCATAGCGGCGGCAAGTGTTTCTTTTATAGGAGCATCATTTGAATCGGCACGATATCCACGCTTGTGAAGTCCTGCGCCCGAAGTGTCAAGCATAATACTTACCTTGTTGCGAAGAATGAGAAACTGAATTTGATGCGGAGCACCTGTTTCATCAAACCACGGGAGCATATATTTTTGTGAAAGGCGGTCTGCGACTGCCTTTTTAACGATTTTCTGACAATCGGGAACGCTCATAAGGTCAGAATCAAGACATCTTCCCTTTACGGGAAAAGCCTCGGAAATTCCGATATAATCCTCCCACGGGATTGCCTTTACGCCCTCGAACAAATTGTCAAAGGTGTGAACCTCAAATTCCGCAAGAAGGATGAGTATTCGCTCTGCATAACGGGAATTTATATTTGCAAGTGCAAGTGTTGACCAATCGCCTGTAAAGGTAACTCTGCCGTTTTCGGCATTGACATTTTCAACACCGAGATATCTCAGCTCATTTGCACAAAGACCTTCAAGACCGAAAATGCATGGAGCGGAAAATTTCATATTCATATTTATCTCCTGTTTTACTGATACACAAATTCTATTAAGACTGAAAGACAAAAAAACAGGGTATCGGAATAACCGATACCCCTTGCTTTTAAAAAATTAATCGGTTGTCGGCTCGAGCACACCATAGTTGCCGTCTGCACGCTTGTAAACAACATTGATTTCATCTGTCTCGGAATTGATAAACATAAAGAAGTTATGGTTTACCATATTCATTTCAAGAATAGCTTCATCAACCGAAATCGGTTTTACAAGAACATGTTTTTTACGAACTACGCTGTATTCATCGTCCTCCGGTTCACCAGTCTGAGCAGCTTCCGTGATTAAATCTTCAATACCGGCGGATTTAATTTTCTTTTCAAGCCTCGTTTTATTCTTACGAATCTGACGCATAAGAATGTCGCAAACCTTGTCAAGAGCGTCATTCATTTCGGGCATTGTGCTTTCGGCACGATAAATCATACCGTTGTCACGGATTGTAATTTCAACAGTCTGACGGTTCTTTTCGAGGGTGACAACTACATTGACAGAAGCATCCTCCGAGAAAATACGATTAAACTTTGAAAGCTTTTTCTCGCATCTTTCCTTAAAGTTATCTCTGAGGTTGACTTTTCTTGCTGTGTAGGTGATTTTCATAAAATCTGCCTCCCTTATATAATTTTTTATTTTCTGCCGTTGCCGTTGCCTCTGCGGCTGTAGCCACGGCTTTCTCCGCCACGCTTAAGATCGGACATCTTATCCTCGCTTGTCTGCTTGAACTTTGACATCATATCCTCAAACGAAGAAGGAGCATTTCTGCGTGAACTCTGCCACTCGTAATCACCCGGTGAAGTTACGGGCGGAGCAGGCTTGTATGGCTCTCTGCTTCTGTGATTCTGTCTTTGAGGTCTGTCAGAGCGTTTTCTCTGCTGTTGCTGTTCCTTCGGGAGAGCCTGTTTCATTGACAGACTGATTTTTCCGTCATTAAGAGCAAGCACCTTAACCTTTACTTCTTGTCCGACTTTTACATAATCACTGATTTCATTGATGAAGGTAGGTGCAACCTCCGAGATATGTACCATACCGGTTTTTGAATCCGGCAAATCAACAAATGCGCCGAATTTTGTAATACCTGATACTTTGCCTTCCAGAATCATTCCGACTTCAATAGCCATAAAAATTTATTACCCCTTAAAATTATTTCTACCCTTTTATTCTCCGGCAACATTAATGAAAATTCTTTCACCGTCACCGACATAGCCTAATTCATCCTTAGCTATTTTTTCAATATATTTTTTAAGATCGTCACCCTTGTAATTCTGAACCTTTTTCAGATACTGCGACTGAATCTCAACCACGCTGATTTGCTGTTGCAAATCCGTAAGCTCTGCCTTTTTCTCGGCAATCTGAACATTCTGATTGATAATTGTAATTACGGCATAAAAAACAAAACCGATAATTGCGAGATAAATCAGAATATATCTTCCTTTTTTACGCTTTTTCGGAGTTATCTCCTTTATTGCGCCGTCTTCTGTCTGCCGAGAAGCCGCAGTGCTTTCTTTTACTTTCTTTGTGCTTTTTTTCATCTTCAAAACTATCTGCTTTCTCTGCTGAATTATTATTATCGTTTCTAAATATACCTTTATTCTTACCCCCTCATTATGCAAATATGTTGTTGCTGTTTTTCAATAGCTTTTCAGATTTTTTTTTTTA
>ENA-OQMZ01000212-OQMZ01000212.1-human-gut-metagenome-genome-assembly--contig:-NODE-212-length-25180-cov-2.538339_pt1 | contig 25180 bp, 27 predicted proteins | sample MGYA00242621_ERZ504862 | MGnify/ENA primary metagenome ERZ504862 (study PRJEB26092, sample SAMD00036393) | human gut metagenome | host: Homo sapiens | study: EMG produced TPA metagenomics assembly of...
ACAGGGCATTATCTTCCCCGTTAAGTGCCAATATTGCATATATTGATTTTTCCGCTTTATAACCTATACCTCTGTCATCGTGTGAAGCCTCGGCAGTAATTTGTTCTGTGAAAATATCGAGAATTCGTGAGATTTTCCGTCATCAATCTTAACGGACATTTTTCCATATGAGGTTCATTAATCGGAACAACCTCGCCCGTAATTTTTAATTGTTCAAACTCCGGCAACGAGGAAAATTCTGTTGAGTAGGCGTCACATACAATTTCCTCCTCACGGGTTATATAGCCCTCCTCCGTAACGCAGAGCTTTACTTCAAGTATCACCGACGGCTTTTCGGAAAGCATATCGTTTTTCAGTCTGATATCATATGACATAACATCACAGGAAACACAGTTGATTGTGTTTTCGTCAATTCCGTCACAATCTAAAATTTTGTTGAACGGCAACAGATAGTCAAGCTTTTCAACTTCTCCGCTCTCTGCGTTTGAAAGGTACAAAAGCTTGAGATTAAGTTCACCGTTGAGCATAAGCTTTCCCGTTACAGCCTTAGCGTCAATCACTCCGACGCTTACATCGCTGCGGAGAACAGATTCAATCTGCGGTTTTTCGCCTACCGAAATTTCTTCGCAAACAGAAAACTGCTCCTGGCAGAACGATTTAAGATCGGCACAGGTAACGGTCTTTTGGTCGGTTTCGATATTATCGGAAGGCGTGAAAATGCTCGTCTGAGTTTTTGAAAATACCTTTGCATACAACGAAAACGCTCCGTGCATAACAAGTCTGCGGGGGCTTAATGCCCTGCAGTTTATGTATTCCGGCTTGGTTTTTGTGATTATAACCGGATTGTCGGGAGCGTCTTTTACCGAAAAGTTCTGTGAAAAATTCACGCTTTGTTCGCAACAGCGCACGCTTTTCTTTATGCTTTCCACATACATCACATTTACCGTACAAAATCCGTCAATCTGAAGCTGACCTCCGGAAAGGGTTCTGCTCTGAATTTTGGGCGTGAGGGTACATTTCAGAATTTTTTTCTATATCCGGACAATAATCGGGCAGAGTGAGGTCAACATCTGCAAGCTGTTCGGCAACCGTGTCAAGCACAGCCGACGGTGTGCAAAACGAGCGGTTTTCCTGATTAAACTCCATATTTTTCTCTCCTTTATGTTTTATAGTTCAATTATATTATGGAGTGCGGAAAAATATTACCCGTAAGATTAATCATAATTTTATTTTAAAAATAAGATGTGCAAAGTTTTTTGTAACTATGCACATCTTTGGCTCGAATTTATTGTAAACTATTACCAATAGCAAGATTTTGGAACAGTGTCCAAACATATGACTATTATTCCGGCTTGTTTTCCTTTTTGATTCCGTAAATTTTTCTCAAAATTGCCGATATGAATTTTGGTTTCTCAATAAGTACAACTTTCATAATTACCTCCGAACACAACAAATACTGACAACTACGAGTGCGCCTGCCGCAATGACGAGTACCCATTCACTCGGCAGAAGTGATGCACACAGCAGTCCCAGTCCAAAGCATACTGCAGATTTTATTCTCTGTGTGTAACAATTCACTGTATCACCCTATATCAGAATATACACAAAATCAAATTATGTGCAAAAGCGGTTGAATTATTTTTAAAATTGATATAAGATAAACTGAGAAAACAATTACGGAGAATTTTACAGACTATGAGAACACTTGAAATTAAAAAGAATGACGCAAATCAGCGACTCGATAAATTTTTACAGAAAAGATTCAAAACTCTGCCAAAGTCGCTTATGTACAAATATATAAGAAAAAAGTGTATTAAGGTAAACGGCAAAAAGTGCGATATTCAGACTATGCTCAAAGAGGGCGATGTGCTTACCTTTTATATTAAGGACGAATTTTTTGAGGCATCGGAGCAAAAAAGCTATGAATTCATGAAAGCGCCGAAAACCTTTGACATTGTTTATGAGGATGAAAACCTTATACTTATAGATAAAAAGCCGGGCATAATCGTACACCCTGACAAGAATTATCACTTTGATTCACTTGTTGCAAGAGTTCAGCACTACCTCTATGACAAAGGCGAATATAATCCCGATGAAGAAAAAGCCTTTGCGCCTGCACTTGTCAACAGAATTGACAGAAACACGGGCGGAATTGTAATTGCGGCTAAAAATGCCGAAAGTCTGAGAATCCTAAACGCAAAAATGAAAACAAGAGAGCTTGAAAAATACTATCTCTGCCTTTTATACGGAAAGCCAAAAAAGGACAGCGACACACTTCACGGCTATATGACCAAGAATGAAAGCAAAAATAAGGTTACTGTTTTCAAAAATGAAGTTGAGGGTTCAAAAGAAATCAAGACAAAATATGAAATTCTTGACTTCAACGGCAAATTCAGCCTTGCCGAGGTTGAACTGCTGACGGGCAGAACTCATCAGATAAGAGCGCATATGGCATCAATCGGACATCCGCTTGTGGGCGATACAAAATACGGCAAAGGCAAAAAAGCACCCGACAGCATTAAGTATCAGGCACTTTACAGCTATAAGCTGAAATTCAATTTTGAAACCGATGCAGGCATTCTTGATTACCTTAACGGCAAGGAATTTGAGGTAAACGATGTATGGTTTGCAAAAAACAGAAAGATAAATCTAGATAGATAAAGGCGGTCAATAACCGTCTTTTGCTTTGCAAAAACAAAAATTTTAATCTTCTTTAATACACATAAACGCACTCATTGTGCCTCTGTGACCTTTGGTGGCACGGTGACTCCATAAGAGGTCGCTGTTGCAATTGGTGCAGACATCCGAAACTGTTATGTTTTCATTCTTTACACCTGAAGCAATAAGAATCTGACGGTTGGTTTCAAGGAGATCGACCATATATTTTCCGTTTCCTTTTTCAAAAACAAACTTTGAACTGTCAAGGTCTGCAAGATTCAAAAAATGTTCTGCACATGGGTAGTCAACCTCATAGCAACAAACTGAAATCGCCGGACCGATTGCGGCTTTGATATCGTCAGGGTTTGTGCCGTAAAGCTCAGTCATTTTCTCAACAACCTTTTCACCTATTCTGCCGACAGTTCCCCTCCATCCGGCATGGGCAAGTCCGATTGCCTTATTCTTTGTATCAACAAAAAACAGCGGCGTGCAGTCGGCATAGTAGGTTACAAGGGTAACTCCCTTTTCATTTGTAATCAAGGCGTCAACGCTCTCCATATCACGGGGCTTGTAGATGCCTATGCCCTTTTCGGCAGATGTTACCGCTCTTACAACCGTGTGGTGATCCTGTGCTGAGGCTACAAGACTTTCATAATCAAAGCCTGCACTTTTGCAGAATCTTTTGTAATTTTCGGTTACGCTGTCGGGATTGTCACCTCTGTTGAATGCCATATTCATTGATGTAAATTCACCCGTTGACACACCGCCGAGTCGGGTTGTGAATGCGTGATTGATGAAACTAATTTCTGATAAAGAATTATATGTAAGATACGGAACCGTATCAATGTTGTTGAGCTTCATTGTTTTTGAAAAAATTTTCATAAGTGTTCCTTCCATATTTTATAATAAGATTATTTTTAACCGATTAATTGCTTTGTCAATATTTTCCGACAAAATATTATGCTTGAAACACGGCTGAGTTAATGATATACTATATTCATTCAGAGGTGTTGATTATGAAAAAAAAGTTTGTTTGGCAAGAATATTCCTGTCAACTGTTCATATTGCGAATACAACGGAATTGAAAATGATATTGTGTTCTGCAAAAAGTCAAAGCAGATCAAAGACGGAAAATGCAGATCATTCAAGTATGACCCGTTGTTGCGTATGCCGAATGTCACGGTTTTTAAGACAGATTTTTCGGCAAAGGATTTTAAACTTTAATCCGCCGTATTTTTATTATACAGGAATGAATTTTGTTAATATTCCTTTTCAGAATTAAATTACACATTAAAAAGAAAAAGCTTTACCGTTTTTTTGGTAAAGCTTTTAGTTTTGCAGTCTTTATAAATTTACGCCATCTGAAAATCACGAATATAGCTTGTGATAGCCTTTTCAATGATTTCCTTTGCCTTGTCAACACCGTCAGTTTCGGTTACCGAAGTAACCTTGTCAGCCTCAAGTGTTTTGTAAACCTGGAAAAAGTGCTGAATTTCTTCAAAATAGTGTTTTGGAAGTTCGCTGATGTCGCTGTAGCAATTGTAGTTGGGATCGTTAACGGGAACTGCAATAATTTTTTCGTCACAGCTGTCGTTATCAACCATATTGAGAACGCCGATAGGCTTGCATTCAACGAGCGTCATTGGCTGAATTGTTTCACTGCACAAAACAAGAACATCAAGCGGATCGCCGTCATCTGCAAAGGTTCTCGGAATAAAGCCGTAGTTGGCAGGATAGTGAGTTGATGTAAAAAGCACACGGTCAAGCTTGAGCATACCTGTTTCTTTGTCAAGCTCATACTTGTTTTTGCCGCCCTTTGAAATTTCGATTACTGCATAAAACTTGTCTTTTGTAATTCTCTTCGGAGAAATGTCGTGCCAAATGTTCATAATTTCCGTCACCCTTCTTACCTTGTTTTTATATATCCTGTAATACCCTGTGAAACATTATGTTATGGTTTAATTATAAGAATCTGTCAAACTTTGTCAAGGAATTTTTGTAATCTCAATCAAAATAATTCAAAATAAATAATTTTCGGTCATAATTATTCAAAGATTATGACCGAGTTTGATTATTTAAGTGTTTTAAATTTTAAGTGTTGTCATAAACCTCTCGCCTGTGACCTATAGACAAAGCAAGAATAACAAGTTCTTCGTCTTCTATAAGGCAGAGCAGTCTGTAATCTCCAATACGATACCGCCATTGACCTTTGCGATTTGCCGTGAGAGCTTTTCCCTTTACTCTGGGGTTTTCACAACCCGACAAATTCTTTTCAATCCACGCTTTAATCATCTTCATGGTATATCTGTCGAGTTTTTTAAATTCTTTTTCAAATCTCGGAGTGGTTCTTACAACATAACTCATATGTCAAGTTCCTTCCAAAAATCAGAGATTGGTCTGCTTTCTTCACCGCTCTTTTTGTATTCATCATAAGCGTCATCAAAAACGGCAAGGTCATATTCTTCTTCGATTTTTTCAAACAAAGCCTGTTTAAAAGCCTCTCCGAGTGATATTGAGTGCAACCGAGCATAGCTGTCTACTATTTTCTTTTCCTGTTCTGTTAATCTGATTGAGAATGCCATAATACTGACCTCCTTGTATAGTACATTGTACTACATTATTATTTCTTTGTCAATGAATTTTATTCGATAAAAGTAAAAGAACACGACAAAATCAATCTGCCGTGTTCAATGTTATTAAATTTACTTTCTCACATTTTCAACAATAACTTTTACAAACTGAATTATAAATGTCGGGATGAATGCAAGGAGGGCTATAAAGCCTGCCTGTGCGCCTGTGAGTGCGGTAACGCTGAAAAGCGGCTGCATAAACGGAACAAACAATACAAATGCGAGCAGTAATGTTCCGATAAAGAAAGCACCTATGCTTGCCGTATTTGAAAATAGTCCGAGTTTAAAGATTGAATGTGTACTTCTGCAATTAAAGCCGTGGAACAGTCTTGCAAGCGTGAGTGTTGCAAATGCCATTGTGCTTGCAACGGCTGGGCTTGTCTGAAGTCCGATGTAGAATGAAATGAGCGTTACAACGGCAATCAAAGCGCCCTGTCCGAGCATAAGAGCAGAAAAGCTTTTTGTAAGAATTCCCTGTTTCGGATCACGGGGTTTTTGTCTGAGCAAATCTTTTTCGGGCTTCTCCATACCGATTGCAATTGCGGGAAGTGAGTCTGTAAGAAGGTTAATAAACAAAAGGTGAACCGCCTCAAACGGTACGGGCAGAGCCATGATTGAACAGAACAACACGGCAAAAATACCTGCCATATTACCCGAAAGCAGGAAAAGAATTGCATTTTTAATGTTGCGGTAAACATTTCGTCCGTTTGCAACCGCCTTGATAATTGTAGCAAAGTTATCATCCTGAAGAATCATAGATGCGGCGTCTTTTGAAACCTCGGTACCTGTGATACCCATTGCAACACCGATATCCGCTTTTTTGAGAGCAGGTGCGTCGTTTACACCGTCACCTGTCATGGAAACAATGTTGCCTTTTCTTTGCCAAGCCTCAACGATTCTGATTTTGTTTTCGGGAGAAACTCGTGCATAAACAGAAATTTTCTCAATTTTTTCGTCAAGCTCCTTATCGCTCATTGCGTCAAGCTCAAGACCTGTAACTGCGATGTCGCCGTCATTGAAAATACCAATCTGCTTTGCGATTGCACTTGCTGTGATTTTGTGGTCGCCCGTAATCATAACAGGCTTGATTCCTGCACGGATTGCATCGGCAACAGCCTGTTTTGACTCCTCTCTCGGAGGATCTATCATTGAAACAAGTCCGATAAATGTATAATTCTTCTCTGTGTCAACCGTGAGAGCCTCATCAGATTCCTTATATGCAAAGGTGAGAACACGGAGTCCCTGTTCGGAATATTCACGGTTAACTCTTGAAATCTCAGCCTTATCTTCATCTGTAATCGGACGAATACCGTCTTTTGTTGCGATATTTACACAACGGTCAAGAATTGAATCAAGCGCACCCTTTGTGAGAATATGATTTACACCGTGCATTTTGTACTTTGTGCTCATCATCTTTCTGTCGGAATCAAACGGAACCTCCTCAACCCTTGTAAGAACATCCCTAAGCACATTTTCGTCAAGTCCGATATGCTGAAATGTTTCAAGCAAAGCGTACTCGGTCGGGTCGCCTATTCCCTTTCCGTCAACGATACTCGAATCGTTGTTTAGAACCATATCGTAAAGGAGATGACGGTGGCTTTCAACCTTGAGGTCAAGCTGATCCTCAAGAATACTTCGCCGTTCACATAGATTTTCTGAACAGTCATTTTATTCTGTGTGAGCGTACCCGTCTTATCGGAGCAGATTACAGACACACATCCGAGGCTTTCAACAGCTTTCAAATCCTTGATAACGGCATTTTCTTTTGCCATTTTTTGCGTACCCATTGCCTGAACAATTGTAACGATTGAGCCGAGTGCCTCAGGGATTGCGGCTACTGCAAGTGCAACGGCAAACATAAGAGAGTTAAGAACCGACATTCCGTTGAGCATACTCAAGCCGAAAACTACTACACAGATTGCCATAATAATAACGGCAAGTCTGCTCGAAAATTTATCAAGCTGAGCTGGAGGGGAGTTTTCTTGCTCTTTGCCTGATTCATAAGTGTAGCAATTTTACCGATTTCTGTGTTCATGCCTGTTTCCGTAACAACAACAATTGCTCTGCCGTATGTTACAAGGCTGCCCGAAAAGACCATATCAGTGCGGTCGGCAAGCGGAACTTCCTTTTCAATTGTCTCCACACTTTTGTCAATATTTGTAGATTCACCCGTGAGCGAGCTCTCATTCACCTGTAAAGAATAGTTATTTATTATTCTTCCGTCTGCAACAACAAGGTCGCCTGCCTCAAGCACAACAATGTCGCCGGGAACGATGTTTTCTGAATCAATTTCAATTTTTCTTCCGTCACGGATTACCTTTGCCGAGGGTGACGAAAGCGATTTAAGGCTTTCAAGCGACTTTTCTGCCTTGACATGCTGAACCGTGCCGAGAATAGCGTTAAGTGTGATTACCGCAAAAATTACAATTGTGCTTTCAACACTTCCCGAAAACATTGAAACAATTGCCGCAATTATAAGGATTATTACCATAAGGTCGGCAAACTGACTTAAAAACACCTGAAAAACAGATTTCTTTTTGCTTTCTTCAAGCACATTTTTTCCGTGTTTTTCAAGAAGACTGTCAGCCTGTTGTGACGAAAGTCCTTCGCTTGTGACACCGAGCTTGTCAAGAGTTTCGCTCTCGGTCAACTGATACCAATTTTTCATAATTTTCTCCTCCGTTCGGATTGCAGAATACAGACAGACTGAAAAAGGCAAATAAAAAAGACCTTTATTGCAAGGTGCAACTCACCCTACAATAAAAGTCTTGTCCTTTAAGATATAACCGATACCGAAAACGGTATGTACTGACGATTAATATCACAGATTATCTGCGAACTACTCCCCTTTATCTGCAACCATTCTATCAAATTTATTCCTCATTGTCAACAGAATTTTCCGAAATTTTGTTGATATCATCATTTTCGGCAACAATTTCATCTGTGACAAGGTGTCTTTTGCGTTTTTTGGGTTTACTGCAGGTTGCAAATATTATGCCCAAAAATGCAAGAAAAGCACCGCTGCATGAAAAGACTGCGGAAAAATACGGGCGTTCAAGAGCATATGCAACAATTGTTGCAACAATGAAAAGCACTGCGGCAACAAGCATTAATATAAAAGCGGTTTTATAAAGACCGTTCATTTTTCTTTTCATAATCAATCACCAAGATTGTTTGCAATGTTTGCAAAATCTTCAAGTTTAAGCTGTTCCGCCCTTGCATTCAGAGGAACGGAAGAATTATCAAGAATTGCGTTGACCTCTGCCTTTGGCAAAGAAAGTCCGGATGCAAGAGAATTTGAAAGTGTTTTTCTTCGCTGTGAAAAGGCGGCTTTTACAACCTTAAAAAACTTCTTTTCGTCATCAACCTTCACAGGCGGTTCTTTGAGAATGTTAAGTCTTAAAACAGCCGAATCAACCTTTGGAGCAGGCATAAACGAGCCGGCACTAACCGAAAACAGCATTTCGGGTTCTGCATAATAGTTGACCGATACCGTTACCGCACCGCTTGCACGGGAACCCACCTCAGCACAAATTCGCTGAGCCGCCTCTTTTTGAACCATAACCGTGATTGCACAAATCGGCAGTCTGTCCTCAAGCAATTTCATAATTACGGGAGATGTGATGTAGTACGGAAGATTTGCGCACACAACAACATCCATACCCTGAAATTCTTCTTCAATCAGCTTGTGCAAGTCAATTTTAAGAATATCATCGTTTACAACTTTAACATTGTCGTGTTCGGAGAGTGTTTCTTCAAGAACGGGAAGAAGTCGCTTGTCAAGCTCAACCGCTACAACCTTGTCGGCAAGTGAGCAAAGCTCTGTTGTGAGAACCCCTATTCCGGGACCGACTTCAATTACGCCAACTCCCTCTCCGGCACCCGAAAGCTCTGCCATTCTCGGACAAACTGACGGTTTATAAGGAAATTCTGACCGAGTGACTTTGAAAAAGTAAAGCCGTGTCTTGAAGTATATCTTTGATTGTACCTATATCTGATAATTTTTTCATCTTAATATGCGAAGCCCTTTCGGATATTTATTTTTCAGTCTTGAATTTGACGCTTTGCCAAAGCCTGTTGTGATTCCGTTTACGCAGACAGCCGTGTAACCTTTGACATCCTGCGACACGGCAATTTCCTCACCGTGAAGATACGCTGCAATTTCTTTACTGTTCACATCAAAATCAACTGCGGATTTACAGTTTTCCTTTTTAGCTGCCGTAAATGCACTGTGATGCGGTTCGATTCTGTTCTTGACAATTTCGCCGAGAATAACTCCCGCACGGAGAATCTGCAAGCCTTTTACATCAAAATTATAATTCTGTGGAAGAACTATAATTTTATCCTTTATAACCTCAATATTTTCACCGAACGGTCTGTCGATAAAAATACTGTCATAAAAATCAAAAATTTTCGAGTCAATTTTATTATTCTTTTTAGGAATATTATAATTAGAATACGGCTCGCCTTTTTTGTGAAGCTTGGCGGCAAAATGTCCTTCTCCGCCGTCCATCGGGAAAATTCTTCTCGCATAATCAAGCGTAGGTCTGCCGAATGTTACGCCCGAATCAACGAGTTCAAATTCGGGATTTTCCGCAAGGAACCGAGAAATTACGCCCTCGTTTTCTTCCTTTGAAAAAGTACAGGTTGAATAAACCATATATCCGCCGTTTTTCAGGGCATCCTTTGCACTGTTAAGAATCAAAAGCTGACGGGCGGCACAACTCTTTACATGCTCAATGCTCCATTCACGCTCCGCATCATTCTTGCGGAACATTCCCTCACCGCTGCAGGGTGCGTCAACAAGAATCCTGTCAAAACGGTTTTCAAGCCTTTTGCAAAGTTCATCGGGACGGCAGTTTGATACAACTGCGTTTGAAATTCCCATTCGTTCAATGTTCGATAAAAGAATATTTGCTCTGCTTCTTACAATTTCATTGCTCCACAAAAGTCCTGTTGCGTTAAGTTTAGCGCCGATTTGCGTACTTTTTCCACCCGGAGCGGCACACAAATCAAGGACATAATCGTCCTCATGAACATCAAGCATTGTAACTGCCGAAGTTGCAGACGGTTCCTGAACATAGAACGCTCCTGCATGGTGCAGAGGATTGTTGCCGATTGACTTAACATCGGACGGAATATAGAAGCCCTCATCGCAAAACGGAGTTTTTTTCAGTTCAAAATCAAGAAGTGAACAAAGCTTTTCGGGCGAACATTTTAAGGTGTTGACACGAAGTCCCTTTATGAAATCGTCACTGTTGTAAAATTTTAAAAATTCGTCAAATTCATCACCCAGAAGTGATTTCATTCGCAATAAAAATCATTCATGAATAAACAAGCCTTTTCGGGTTAATAATAGTTTTGTAAAGGAGGTGTTGAAATGAATTTCAATCAGAATCGGAACAACAATCAGAACAAGAACGAGCAGAACAGCCAGAATAAGAATACAGAACAACAATCAGAATAAAAATCAGCAGAACAGCCAGAACAAAAGTCAGAACAATTGCAGATGATTACATTCTGAAGTCTCCCAAGCCGTGTCTTTTGATGCGGCTTTTTTCTTTATAGGAATTAATAGCCGTATTCTTCGCCGATGATAATAACCTTGATTCTGTCAATATGTCTTTGCTGAGCAGATACCACATAGTTACAGCAGATTCTTGTGTCGCCGTGACAACCGTCACAGAGCTCGGGATTTTCTTTTCTCAATGAAACACATTCGCCTGTTTTTCCGCAAGGGGTTTCAATGCCGAGTCTGATTGTATTCTGCGGAGCGGCAATTGTTTTAACTCTCTTGATTGCCTCGTCAATATTCTTTACGATTTTGTTGATACCGCATACAACGATAACGCTTTTTGGACCGTAAAGAAGTGCGGCAACACGGTTTGAGTTGCCGTCAACATTATAAAGCTCTCCGTTTTCGGTAAGAGCGTTTGTGCTCATAAAAAATGTGTCTGCCCTGAAAGTCTGACGGTAAACCTCTTCAACCTCGGGACGAGTCATTCCGGGTGCGGAACGGTCAAGAAAATTGTAATCGGGTGAATTAATTATCTGATAAATTCCCGTTTCGTCGAGAGTTTTTGAACCTCCGCATGAAATTGTTTCGCCCTTTTTAATGAGTGTTTTTACAAGTGCCTGAGCCTCTTCCCTGTTTTCGCAAAAATAAGGTTTCATCTTGTTGCGTTCAAGATTTTTCATAACTTTCTCAACTTTTGCTCTCATTTCATCAGTCATAATAATTTCTCCGTTTCATAATTTCATAAAGTAATTAAGCAAGTTTTCGCATTAAATAATAGTTCTTCAAATGAACAATATCCGCCCCTACGCTTGACATTCTGCCTACGGTTACAATCTGCTCACACATAATAATTATGATATCACACACTTGCCAATATTTTCACCAAAATCATATGTAATCATTATACAATACAAATTGAATTTTGAAAAGAAAATTATTTGTCAACGGCACGGGTTTTGCGAATAAAATGATAAGAGATTAATTTTAGGAGAGATTTTATGCCGTCAGTTTATCTTTCACCGTCATTGCAGGAGTACAACCCTTATATTGACGGAGGAAATGAAGAATATTATATGAATCTTATTGCAGACGCCATGGAGCCTTATTTGAGGGCAAGCGGAATAGATTTCAGGCGAAACGATCCCGATATGACGCTGAGTCAGGCAATTGCAGATTCAAACAAGGGCAATCACGATTTGCACCTTGCAATTCACAGCAATGCCGCTCCCGAGGGTTCGGCAGGCAGATACACGGGTGCAGATATTTATTACTATCCGACAGGCAGTAACGGCAAGCGTTTCGCTGAAATTCTGCAAAAGAATTACAAGGATATTTATCCCGAACAGAACGATGTTGACATAATCCCCACCACCTCACTTGCAGAAGTCAGGCGAACAAAATCACCGTCGGCATTGATTGAGGTTGCATATCACGATAACCCCGAAGAAGCTCAATGGATTAGGACAACATTAATGCAATCGGCAGAAATCTTGCAAAATCAGTTGCCGAGTATTTTAATATGCCGTTTGTCGAGCCGTAATTTAATTTTGACAAAGAATAAAGGTCAACACGATTATGTGCTGACCTTTTGTTATTCATCAAAATATGCGTTTAAAAATAATCAGATCTTCGCTCATATTGTTCCTTTCATTACATTTCAATTAGATGTTCACAACATTCGGAACACATATTTCTTTTAATATTAACTGTTTGCCCAACCGTAAATTTCAATTTGTTTTTATACAACTTCAATATCATTCATCTCAATACTGCCCCAGCTTTTTGCCAGGTGTTTTGGTATTTATCGGGTTTTCTTCTTCTAAAAGTCAAGCCGTCTGCAACTTCAAGCGTTTCAAATGGAGCGGCATCGTTCTTTCGGCTGTAAAAAACATAGCGTGTATAGTATCCGCCACGGACAATTTTTGATATGTCTATTTTCAATTTTGCCGTGTGGGTTTCGCCCTTTTTTCCCGAATAGAAATTTTCAACCACAAATGCGGTAACGGGATATCTTCGGTAATCGCTCACTTCAACACGCAGACAAAGATTTTCAATATCAGCCTTGTTTTTCCATGTGAGTTCAAGCAAAATCTGCTCGTCATCATAGAAAATATTATTCTCTTTGCCGTTATATCCGGCAAATTGCAGACAAAGGTCATTTCTGTCGGCATGATGCTTGTGTTCGTTTCCGACATATTCAATGGCACGGAAATTTTCGTTTGCACTTCCGAGATAGATTTTTACAGCGTCTTCAACATCGCCGTCAAAAACAATTTTTCCGTGGTCAAGAACTATGCATCTGTCACAAAGGTCACGAATAGTATTCATATTGTGTGAAACATAGAGGACAGTTCTGTCCTCCTCGGTTGCAAGGTCACGCATTTTCCCGATACACTTTTTCTGAAAGTGCATATCTCCGACAGCAAGCACCTCGTCCATAATCATGATTTCTGCATCAAGGTGTGCCGCAACAGCAAACGCAAGCTTTACGAACATACCCGATGAATAACGCTTTACAGGCGTGTCAATGAACTTTTCGCACTCTGAAAATTCAATAATACTGTCTATTTTTGAAGCGACCTCTTTCTTTGTCATTCCGAGGATTGCACCGTTAAGGTAGATGTTTTCCCTGCCGGTAAGCTCAGCGTGAAAGCCTGTTCCGACCTCGAGCATACTGGCAATTCGTCCCCTGAAACGCACTCTGCCGTCTGTCGGAGAGGTAATTCTGCATAAAACCTTTAACAGAGTTGACTTGCCTGCACCGTTAGCGCCTATAATTCCTATGCGTTCTCCACGGTTTACCTCAAGGTTCACACCGTCAAGTGCTAAAAATGTGTCGCCTTTTGTGTATTGTTTGGCACCGATTCTCTGATTCGGATCTTCTTTACCTCTTTTTTTTGCATACCAACTCTGCAAATCATGACGGAGAGTTCCCGAACCGATTGCACCGAGTCGGTATTCTTTTGAAAGATTTTCAATTTTTATTACGCAATTTTCATTCATTTCAGTCATGACATCATACCGTATCTATAAAATTCTTTTCTACCCTATTAAAGACGATTATTCCGAACAGAAGAACGACTGCCGTAACAGCGAAGCTCAATATAAGATATTGCCACGGAAATGTTCCGCTGCCTAAGAACCCGTAACGGAATGTTTCAATTAGCGGAGCAACAGGATTTAAGAGTGCAAGCGGACGGAATGAATACGACACCTGAGAAACAGGATAAACAACAGGAGTAATATACATCCACAATGTTACTCCGAATGAAACAAGCACACCGAGGTCACGGTATTTTGTTGTTACAGATGAAACAATCAGTCCGCAGCCTGTGCCTAAAAGTGCCGAAGAAAGCAGAATCAAAGGCATAAGCAATGCGCATAAATTCGGGTGAACATTTGAACCCGTAAACATATATATAAGAACAAGTATAAAGAACATTACAAAGTTAATCAAAAAACCGATTGTGTTGTAAATTATGTTTGCGCACGGCATTACGAGCCTTGGAAAATACACCTTGCCGAACAGCCTTGCGTTGCCGATAAAGGTTGATGAACTGCCGTTAAGACAGCTTGAAAAAAACGACCACAAAATGTTGCCTGCCATAAAAAACAGGAATTGAGGCATTCCGTCAGTTGAGATATTGGCAATCATACCGAAAATTACGGTAAAAACAAATGTTGAAAGGAACGGCTTTATTATTATCCACAACGGGCCAAGTACGGTTTGCTTGTAGGAATTTTTAAAATCACGCTTTACGAACAGCATAACAAGGTCACGGTACTTTCGGACATCACCGAGATTAAGTTCAAACAATCTGCGTTTTGAAGTAATATCGGTTATTTCATTATTTTCAAGCCACATTCCCCTTTTGTCGGTATTTCACATACAAAAAATTTTAACACATTTATATTTTTGTGTCAATTCAGGTTGATTTGCAGACATAATAATGATAAAATAAATTAAGTTTATTTACGAAAGGAATTTGAAAATGACAAAAATTAAAAAGATTTCGGCAATTATGGTTGCCGCAGTTATTCTCTGCACATGCTTTTTAATGAGCGGTTGCGGCGGTGACACAGAGAGCAGTTCTTCTGAAAAAGCAACTTCTGCAGTTTCAAACGAAGAAACAACATCCGCAAGCACAGACACAACCGACTACAAATCAAGCTACACAGCTATTGTTGATGTTAAAGACTACGGTAAAATCGAAGTTGAGCTTTATGAGGAGCTTGCTCCGATTACAGTCAAGAACTTCGTTGACCTTGCAAAAGACGGTTTTTATGACGGTCTTACTTTCACAGAATCATTACCGGCTTTATGATTCAGGGCGGTGACCCAAAGGGTGACGGCACAGGCGGAAGTAAAAAAACAATCAAGGGCGAATTTGCTCAGAACGGTGTTGAAAACAACCTTTCACATACAAGAGGCGTTATCTCAATGGCTCGTTCAAATGATCCCGACAGTGCAAGCTCACAGTTCTTTATTGTTCAGGCTGACAGCACATATCTTGACGGTCAGTACGCTGCATTCGGCAAGGTAACAAAGGGTATGGATATTGTTGATAAAATCTGCGAGGACACACCTGTTACAGATTCAAACGGTACTGTTGAAAAGAAAAATCAGCCTGTTATCAACTCAATTAAGATTGAGGAAAAATAATGAACGGTATAACTGTTCTTGTTGATGCGGATGCCTGCCCTGTTGTAAAATCGGTTGAAAGGATTGCAAAAAGTCACAATGTTCCCGTTGTGCTTTTGTGTGACACAAACCATGTTCTAAAGTCAGATTACAGCGAGATAAAAATTATCGGTGCAGGTGCAGACGCAGTTGATTTGGCGCTTGTCAACCTTTGCAAAAGAGGCGACATTGCGGTAACTCAGGATTACGGAGTTGCGGCACTTGTGCTTGGAAAGGGTGCGTACTGTATTCATCAATCGGGAAAAATTTTCTCGGATGATAACATAGGCGGTCTGCTTATGGACAGGCACCTTGCCAAAAAGGCGAGAATGTCAAACGGCAAGCATCACATTAAAGGACCGAAAAAGCGTACAAAACAAGATGACGAAAACTTTGAAAAAGCTTTGAATCTTTGCTTGTAAAAGTGTTAAATAATTCTAATCAGGAATAATAATTTTTCGGCATATACTTAAAACGCACAGAAATGTGTGTTACAATAATCATAGGCAAAATGATGTAAATAGTCCATTGGGCAAAACGAAACCCTCGAAGCTACAGACTTCGAGGGTTTCTTCATAGGTTGGCTGTTGAAGTCACTATCTATCCGACCATTTGCAAATGTAATTAGGCAATACACTTGCTCTAACAGATAGTAAAAATGATGTAAAAAAATCCATTAGGTTACGCCTTCTTCCTGACGGAAAGAGTCAACAGCACAATCAGCATATCACATCTGTTGAGATATATTTCAGCCAACCTTTACAAACAGAACACCCCGAAGAACTTAATCTTCGGGGTGTTTTATGTTTTACCGTAAGAATTTTTGCAGTCGCATACTCGGGCAAAACGATTCAAACTATCTTCCCGACCGCACCTAACAGCTATTAACTTTTCACTCCTAACTTCCAACGGTATCCGTTGGTTCGGTTGATTTGACTTTTTTCTGATAGGTGTCAATATTAAAAATGCCGAGATTTTGTTTCCATTTCAGGATTCGCTTTACGGATGCGTCAACCTGAGCTTTGGAAATTTCACCGTTTTGAACAGCCTCAAGAACTGCGGGATATTGGGTATCGACAGATGAACAACAGAGCAAATCGTTACCGCATTTTGCCGCTGTGACTGCCGCCGCTTCATCTCCCGTAAAATCCGTGATTGCGTCCATGATAAGGTCATCGGTCATAATTACACCGTCAAATTTGAATTCATTTCTGAGAATATCATGCACCTTTTGTGAAAGTGACGCAGGATATTCGCTGTCCATACAATTAACTATGTTGTGTGAAACAAGAATACAGTCGGCACCGGACTCAATTCCCTGATGAAACGGTTTAAAATCTGTATTTTCAAATTCCGAATAGTCACGGTCATCGTATGCAATTCCCGTGTGTGTGTCGCTGTTATTGCCGTAACCGGGAAAATGCTTCAGAACCGTGCCGAGCTTTTTTGATTTGCTTGTTTCAACAACGGTTCGCACATATCTGTTTTCCATATCAACATCCGAGCTGAAAGAACGGTCATACATAAAGCCGTATTCATCCGAGGTCATATCGCACACGGGAGCCAGATTCACATTGATTCCGAGTGAAAGGAGCAAATCCGCTTTTTCTTCTGCATCCTGCTTGACAGCATCCCAACCGCCGTCTGCATAAGTATCTTTTGGAGAAAGAAACGGAGTTTCACGGAGGTTTGGGTTACTGCTGACACGCACAACCGTTCCGCCCTCCTCATCAACGCCGATTAAAAGCGGAATATCCGCCTCGTTCTGATAGCTGTGAATATCGTCAACAACTTCATCTTTGGTTTTACCGTCAAAATCTCTGCCAAACAGGATGTAACCGCCGATGTTGTACTTGCTGACCTGTTTCACAGCATCTTCATCGGGGCAGCGTACAAAAAACATCTGCCCCACTTTTTCTTCAAGCGTCATATCGGATATGAATTTATCAAGCTTTCGGTCATTAATTTCTTCGGCTGACATTGTTGTCGGCTGAACAGTCGTCTGCTCTGCAGGCTGTGATTTTTCGGACTGACTGCTGTTTTCGGCACAAGCCGTCATTACAAAAACCATGCATAATGTAAGCAAAACAGATGAAGTTATTTTTAATTTTCTGTTAAATATTTTCATAAACGCCTTACGCTTTCTGCATTTTAGTCTGCGCACTGCTTTTGACATATACAAGGCACCTTACCGTTACACCGTTTGCCGTGGTACATGATACTGTGGTTTTGCCCGTTTTGTTGGCTGTAATTTTTCCGCTGTTTTCATCAACAGACGCAACAGTCGGATCTGTTGACGAATAGGTTGTTGAACAGGTCGCCTCACCGTCTGCTACAGAAAGATTCAGCGAGCTTGAATTACCCTCTGAAAGTGAAATTTTATTTTTGCCAAAGCTAACCGCCATTGCAAGAAACTTTACATTCACATTCACATTTTTTGTTTTACCGTCAGATGTAGAAATCGTGATAACCGTATCGCCTATGCCCGTGGCAACAATATTGCCGTTTCCATCAACAGAGGCAACTGACGGGTTACTGCTTGAATAGCTGACATCTATATCTCCCCTCAACTCCGTAATTTCGCTGTTAAGGGTGTAACTTTCAAAAAGTCCCATAGAAATGTCACTTTTCGGCAAAACAAGTTCAGACTTGCTCTGTACTGTTTCGTTAAGCTTTTCAGCAACGATGGGACCGTATATTTTCATATTGGCATATGCAAGAGGGTGAATCCCATCGCCTTTTTTGGTTGTTGCATTATATCTAAAATACTGTGTTGTAATTTCCTCATTATCACCGGTAAGCTCTGTTTCTTCCGAAAGGTCAACATAGGGAATTTCCCACTTATCAAGTATATTTTTCATTAAAGACCAATACTGTGACTGTTTTATTCTTGTTGAGCAATTGTGACAGAGTACGAACAGCTTAATTGAGTCTTTATAATTCTTGTCAAGAAAATAGCAAATACTTTCCAACGCACCTGCTGTGGTGTATTCATTGTATTTTCCCGATTTATTATTTATATCGGTCATTGCACCCATTTCAACATTTTTGAACAGGTCATTAAAACCGCCGTCAAGCAGAATAACATCGTAACTGCCTTTCATTTCACGGACACGTTCAAGGATACTTCTGTGGTCTGTGCCTATAAAATCCTTTCTTATTGCAAGAGTTGTGCCTGGAGTGGCCTTGTTGGTCATTGTCATATTATATTTTTCGGCAACATAATTGCAGAAAGAATATGTTGAATTTCCCATTGTGTTCGTACCCGAACCGTAGGCAACGCTGTCGCCGTCACAATACATAGTTCTGCCCGAAAGGTAGTCGGGAGCAGAATACATAGCCTTTGCACACGGAAAAAGCTGTGCGTAAAATTCGTTGCCGACAGCCTGCAAAATAAGATTAACATCATTTTCTGTGATTTTGCCGTCATCGTCAACATCGGCAGCCGTCAGTTTTTCCTCGGTCGGAACAGTGTCGATAAGGCTTTTGGCAAGCTTTGCATCAGCTGCCTCAACAGTTCCGTTGTTATTAACATCACCGTAAATCACATTGCCCGACGAAACAAAGTTTAGCGAATTATCATTGCAATATTTTTCTGCGACAGTCCCCGAATAGCCTTCAAGAGTGAATAATGAATCGGTTGAATACTGCTGAGTGCTTATTGTCTGCTTACTGTAGGTGTCAAAAACGCCCTTTTTGGTTGAACAGCTTACCGCAAACGAATCATCGCAAATCTGCGTTACGGACATTGGAATGCTCACGGATTTAAGATTTTACAATTCATAAACGCACCGTAGCTACAGTTTTTAAACCAAAATTCAGGTTGATTTTTTCAAGGCTTTCACAACCGTAAAAAGCCCACCATTTGATATTTTTTACTGTATTTGGAATTGTCACTTCCTTGATTTTGCCTGAATAAAATGCCGTCCTGCCAATTGAGGTTACAGGCTTTGAATCAATGCAGTCAGGAACAGTCACAACTGCATTCTTGCCCGTATAACCGCAGATTTCGGCTGTGTTATCGTCAAGAATTCTGTATTTAAAGTTTTTGTATGTGCGTTCATCGGTTGCGGCAAAAACGGTTGTACCGACACCTGCAACTGATGAAACTATTATTACCGTTGAAAGTAAAAATGATAAAGTTTTTTTGAAATTTCTCATTAAATTGCTCCATAAATCATTATTCTTACATTTTACTACAAAATGCAACATTTTGTAAATAGGCAAACAACCTAGAATTACCAAAAATAAAAAAACAGAGGAACAACATTGAAAGCAATTCAAAGAATGCTCCGGTTAATCCTCTGTATCCTTTATATATTTTTTAAAAAATCAGCCTGCAAGCACAAGCGGAAGAACATCGTTACGGTCAATGTGAAGAACAACCGAAACCTCGTCACAAACCATTTTTTCAGCTTCTTTAAGAAAACGCTCGTCAGTAATGTGAAGTCGTCTGCCCTTTTTGAGCTGGAGCTTACTGTGGAAGTGCATTCTCCTGATAAGCTCAACAAGCTTCATACAATCGCCGCCCGAAATAATCTCCTTGATTTTTTCACATCTTTCGGCTTTATTGTCAATCCATATTTCATTATCGGTTTTCTGTGACAAAATATCTTTAATTTCATCCGAAGAAAGGACAACACGCATTCTTGACACAAGCATTTCATTCTGAGTCGGAACAAAAAGCGTTGAAGAATCCGAGCAAACAGGTTTTAAAACATAGTATTCAATAGAATCCTTTCCGATTTTTTTCGTTGTAATTTCGGTAATCTCACAAACTCCGTTTGAGCCGTAAAGAACAATCTCGCCAATACTGTACATACTCTCACCATCCGTATAATCGCATCATCACAAATCTCAGATAAACACCGAGTTCTTACAGTATTATTATACCACTTTTTGCATAATTTTGTTATAGGCAAAATTACCGAATTTGACAATTTTTTCACTGTGGGAAATTAGTTGAATTACAACTATGTACAATTATGCCGAAATGGAAACCCGCCGAAAAGTGAAATGACCGACAACAAGCGTCGGTCATTTTCGGGGTATATTGGGTTATAGAAGGAATATATCAATATGAATGAACGAAATAAGCATTGAATACAGGCAGAAGAAAGAACTTTTCACGACTAATTTCAAAACTCCAAAACAAATTACCTAAAAACGAATCTGTTTCAATGCTTATTCCGTGGGCATCAACTTTAGCTTTATTGTACAACAAAAGAGTTTTAAATTCAATTGCATTTGCAACGAAATTAAATCTTTGATGTAAAATATCCTTTGGAATTTTTATCTAATTGTTACAAAAATAACAATCTCAACCTTTGCAGAACAAAATTCGCCATCTTTTAGGCGTAATTATTGAAGCTATAAATTATATATTATATCCTTTTATTATTGCGTTTATGTCAATTTATTATGATATTATCCAAGAATTTCGTCAGAAAGTTGTTCAAGCTGAGGCATATTTTCTTCTTTCATGGCAGAACGGATTGTCACAACAGTAGGACAAATTTCAACATTTTTCATTTCTTCAAGATATGTTCTCATTGTCTTTGCGGCTGAAGGAGCCCAAGAGCCGTTTTCAACCATAGCAACCTTTCTGTTCTTGTTAGCCCTTGATTTTAAGGTGGTGCAGGAAATCGTTCATTATCGGGAACACGCCGCCGTCATAGCTCGGTGCGATAACAACCATTCTGCTGAAGCGGAATGCGTCCTCAATATCCTCGGCAAGGTCTGTGCGTGAAAGGTCTGCAATCGAAACCTTTTTGTCGGTTTTTGATTTAATGATTTCACAAAGCTTTTCGGCTGCCTTGGCTGTGTTGCGTGAACCGAACAATATGCAATGAACACACCGTCGGTTTCAGGCTCATACTTGCTCCATGTATCGTAAAGACCGATGTACCAACCAAGATGTTCGTCAAGTACAGGACCGTGAAGCGGACAGATTTTCCGAATATCAAGCTTTGTGGCTTTTTTGAGAAGATTCTGAACCTGAACACCGTACTTACCGCAGATATTGAAGTAATATCTTCTTGCCTCGCAAGCCCAATCGTCCTCCTGAGCGTCAAGTGCGCCGAATGTGCCGAAGCCGTCCGCAGAGAAAAGAACCTTTTCTGCACTTTCATATGAAACCATAACCTCAGGCCAATGAACCATGGGAGCCATTATGAATGTAAGCTTGTGCGAACCGAGTTCAAGTTCGTCACCCTCTTTGACTGTAATGGTTTTATCGGCAAAATCAAAATCCGGAAAAAACTGTGGGAGCATTGAAAAAGTCTTTGCATTACCAACAAGCTTCATTGACGGATATTTCTCGGAAACAACCTTAATATTTGACGCATGGTCGGGTTCAAGGTGGCTGATTACAAGATAATCGGGAGTTCTGCCGTTAAGCTCTCTGTCAAGATTTTCAAGCCATTCGTCAGTTTTTCTCTTGTCAACCGTATCCATAATTGCAACCTTTTCGTCAACAATAAGATATGAGTTGTAAGAAATTCCGTTGGGAACAAGATACTGACTTTCAAAAAGGTCGATTGTCTTGTCATCAACGCCAATGTATTTTATAGAATCGGAAATTTTAACCTGCATTGTATTCTCTCCTTTATAAATCTGTGTCCGTATTTGTCGGAAATTTTTGTTAAGTCAATTATACTATGTTATCAAGTTGAAATCAAGATGATTAGGATAATTTAAACACTATGCAAATTTTGTTCATGTGTCTGATTGTATATGAAATTATTTTGCTATTGATTTAAAAGAAAAGCGATGATATAATATTGTTAAAGAGAAATACAAACGGGTTGTTATTATGGAAGTAAAATATTCAAAAGCTGCACTCAAGTTCCTTGACAAAATCCGATAAAGCAACAGTTAATCGTATCAGAATTGGAATTGAGGGGTTAAAAATTAATCCTCCTAAAGGTGATATAAAATTAATGCAGGGATTTGATGACGGCAGACAACGATTAAGAATCGGTAAATACCGTATTATTTTTAAAAGGTTACTTGACGGTACTTATGAAATAATATATATTATGGATATAGGTTCTCGTGGAGATATTTATAAATGAAAGGAGTTGCCGTATATGAGTACGAAAACAGCTGAAATTGCTAAAATGATTGATATGCTTCCCGACAGTGACAAGGAACTTGCCTACGAATTGATTAAGAAACTCGTACTTGCTTGGGATCCTGACTACACAAAAGTTACCGAACAGGAGTATAAAGATATTACAGAAGCGGAAAACGGTGACTTTGTTTCCGAAGACGATATTGATTGGGATAATCTTTCAAGATATGCAAACTAAATAATTGCATTAATTTAGCGGTGGCATTGACCACCGTTTTTTATTTTAGTTTTTAATATTTTGAGTGTATGACATTTACCCACCAAAGCATGATTTTCCACTTTCAATTTTCAATTAACAAAACAGTCCCTTTCAATGCATTTGCAAATTGAAAGGGACTGTTTGTATAAATATTAAAAAATATTAGATTTCAGATTAAAAAAATTACTTTCTGTTGTTTCTGTTAAAGCCGCCTCTGCGGTCATTGTGAGGTCTGCGTGGACGAGCTGCTCTTTCTGCGTCAATGTCGTTTTCGGGAACAAGACCGTCAACATCAATAAGAACCTGACGGCGAGAGAGGTTAAGTCTGCCCTTATCGTCAATTTCCATTACCTTAACACGGATGATGTCTCCTACATTAACAACATCTGTTACATTCTCTGTACGCTTAACATCAAGCTGAGAAATGTGAACAAGACCTTCCTTACCCGGAGCGATTTCAACGAAAGCACCGAAGTCCATAATACGGGTAACCTTACCGAGGTACATTGCACCCGGCTCAGGATCAACAGCGATTGTGTTGATGATTTCGATTGCACGCTTACACTTGTCGGAATCAATACCCGAAACAAATACCTGTCCGAGTTCGCCGTCTTCCTCAATGTCAACCTTAACTTCGCATTCAGCCTGAATTTCCTTGATAACCTTACCGCTCTTACCGATAACCTCGCTGATTTTGTCAGCAGGAATTGTTGTTGTGAACATCTTGGGAGCGTACTTTGAAAGCTCTTCTCTCGGCTCTGCAATAGCCTTGAGCATTACTTCATCAAGAATGTAGTTACGAGCTTGTGAGTCTTGGCAAGAGCCTCTTTAACCATTTCGGGAGTAAGGCCGCTGATTTTGAGGTCCATCTGAATAGCTGTGATACCGTCATGTGTACCTGCTACCTTAAAGTCCATATCACCGAAGAAGTCCTCAAGACCTGAATATCAACCATTGTCATCCAACGGTCGCCCTCTGTGATAAGACCGCATGAGATACCTGCAACAGGAGCCTTAATCGGAACACCTGCGTCCATAAGAGCAAGAGTTGAACCGCAGATTGAACCCTGTGAAGTTGAACCGTTTGAAGAAAGAACTTCCGAAACAAGGCGAAGTGCATACGGGAATTCTTCTACCGAAGGAATTACAGGAACGAGTGCTCTTTCTGCAAGAGCACCGTGACCGATTTCTCTTCTGCCCGGACCACGGCTTGGCTTTGTTTCGCCGACTGAGTAGCTTGGGAAGTTGTAGTGGTGAATATATCTCTTTTCTGTTTCACCGTCAATGCCGTCAAGGAGCTGTTTGTCGGAAACAGGACCGAGTGTTGCGATTGTGAGAACCTGAGTCTGTCCTCTTGTGAACATACCCGAACCGTGAACTCTCGGAATTACGCCAACCTCTGATGCGAGAGGACGGATATCGTCCATTCCTCTGCCGTCAACACGCTTCTGCTCATCGAGTAACCAACGGCGAACAATGAACTTCTGTGTCTTATAAAGGCACTCGTCAATGAGCTTCGCTTTCGGGATAAATCTCGTCAAATTTTGCATGAACTGCCTCATAGATAGGCTTGAGTCTTTCGTCACGAATTCTCTTATCATCTGTATCAAGAGCAACCTTAACATCTTCTTCTGCAAATGCCTTGATTGCCTCAAACATATCATGGTCGGGTTCAAGACTTGCAAACTCAAACTTAGGCTTGCCGATTTCAGCCTTGATTTCCTCAATAAAGCCTGATATCTTCTGGTTAGCCTCGTGACCTGCCATAATAGCGTTGTACATATCGTCATCAGATACGCAGTTAGCACCTGCCTCAATCATAGCAATTCTTGTGCTTGTTGAGGCAACTGTTGTTGCCATCTGAGAAACCTTTCTCTGTTCCTCTGTCGGGTTGATGATGTACTCACCGTCAATCATACCTACAGAACAACCCGAGATAGGTCCGTTCCACGGAACATCAGAAATTGAAATTGCGATTGAAGCACCGATCATAGCAACAATTTCAGGCTGACAGTCGGGATCAACGCTCATTACCGTACAAACGATTGAAACATCGTTTCTCATGCTCTTGTCAAAAAGAGGACGGATAGGACGGTCGATTACACGGCTTGTGAGGATAGCCTTTTCCGAAGGTCTGCCCTCTCTCTTGAGGTAAGAACCGGGGATTTTGCCTACTGCGTACATCTTTTCTTCATAGTCAACCGAAAGCGGGAAGAAATCAACGCCCTCTCTTGGCTTTTCTGATGCTGTAACTGCAACATGAACTGTTGTGTCGCCGTAGTGAACAAGACACGCACCGTTTGCAAGCTGTGTCATCTTGCCTGTTTCAACCTTTAAAGGTCTGCCGGCAAATTCTGTTT
>ENA-OQMZ01000214-OQMZ01000214.1-human-gut-metagenome-genome-assembly--contig:-NODE-214-length-24945-cov-2.578129_pt1 | contig 24945 bp, 42 predicted proteins | sample MGYA00242621_ERZ504862 | MGnify/ENA primary metagenome ERZ504862 (study PRJEB26092, sample SAMD00036393) | human gut metagenome | host: Homo sapiens | study: EMG produced TPA metagenomics assembly of...
CAATGTGGACGCCGTAACGCTGGCCATGAATATGTACAGCCACGGCGTAGACCCCAAGCTGGACTTCTCGGATATGCCCGCCATCTGCGCCACCTACGAGCGGGTGACCCGGATGCATATCTACGAGCGCACCCCCTACGCCGGTCAGCTGGTGTTTGCCGCCTTCTCCGGCAGTCATCAGGACGCCATTGCCAAGGGCATGGCGTACCGCAAGCAGACCGGCGAACACCGCTGGACCTGTCCCTACATCCCGGTGAACCCCCACGACATTGGCCGCACCTACGACGCCGATGTCATCCGCATCAACAGCCAGAGCGGCAAGGGCGGCATCGGCTTCGTGCTGGAACAGAACTACGGCTACAATCTGCCCCCCAAGATGCGGGAGGCACTGGGCTACAAGGTCAAGAGCGTGTCCGACCACAGCCACAAGGAGCTGAGCGCCGCCGAGGTGCTGCACATCTTCGAGGATACCTACCTCAACCGTGCAAAGCCGCTGAATGTGGTGGAAGCCCACTTTGCACAGGTAAACGGCATTACCGCCACAGTCACGCTGGAGCTGAACGGGCAGCGCAAGGTGGTCACCTCAGTGGCAACGGCCGTCTGGATGCCGTAGCCAACGCTATCCAGAGCGCACCGGCATGGACTTCCATCTGGAAAACTACTCTGAGCACAGCTTGGACGAGGGCTCTACCTCCCGTGCAGCCTCCTATGTGGGGCTTGTCTGGGGCGACAACACAGTCACATGGGGTGCCGGTACCGACACCGACATTATCGTGGCCGGTATCCGCGCCCTTGTCAGTGCGATCAATAATCGATAAAAAGGAGAAAACTACCATGGGAATGACCCTGACGCAGAAGATCCTTGCCGCACACGCCGGACTGCCGGAGGTCAAGGCAGGCCAGCTGATCAACGCAAAGTTGGACATTGTGCTGGGCAACGATATCACCACCCCGGTGGCCATCAACGAGTTTGAACGCGCCGGTTTCGACCGCGTGTTTGATAAAGAGCATATCGCTATCGTGCTGGACCACTTTGTACCCAATAAGGATATCAAGAGTGCTACCCAGTCCAAGCAGTGCCGGGAGTTCGCCAATAAATACGATATCCTCAACTTCTACGATGTCGGCCAGATGGGCATTGAGCACGCGCTGCTGCCGGAAAAAGGCATCGTCACCGCCGGTGACTGCGTGATCGGCGCGGACAGCCACACCTGTACCTACGGTGCGCTGGGTGCCTTCTCCACCGGTGTAGGCTCTACCGATATGGCCGCAGGCATGGCCACCGGCATGGCATGGTTCAAGGTGCCCTCTGCCATCAAGTTTGTGCTTACCGGCAAATTTAATCCCCGGGTATCCGGCAAAGACCTGATTTTGCACATCATCGGTATGATCGGTGTGGACGGCGCACTGTATAAGTCTATGGAGTTCACCGGCCCGGGCGTGGCTGGCCTGACCATGGACGACCGCCTGTGCATCTGCAATATGGCCATTGAGGCCGGTGCCAAGAACGGTATCTTCCCGGTGGACGAGGTGACCAAGGCTTACCTTGCAGGCCGCAGCCAGCGTCCGCCGGTGTTCTACGAGGCAGACCCTGATGCCGTGTACGAAAAGACCATCGAGATCGACCTCAGCGCATTGGAGCCCACCGTCAGCTACCCCCATCTGCCGAGAATACCCACAAGGCCAGCGAGGGCAAGGACATCAAGATCGATCAGGTGGTCATCGGCAGCTGCACCAACGGCCGCTTGGAGGACATGGAAGCCGCCTACAACATCCTCAAGGGCAAGCACATTGCCAAGGGCGTGCGCGGCATCATCATCCCCGCCACCATGGCTGTTTATAAGGAGTGCATCCTGCGGGGCTGGACCACCGCCTTTATCGATGCGGGCTGCATCGTATCCACCCCCACCTGCGGCCCCTGTCTGGGTGGCTACATGGGCATTTTGGCAGCGGGCGAGCGCTGTGTTTCCACCACCAACCGCAACTTTGTGGGACGCATGGGTCATGTGGACAGTGAGGTCTATCTGGCCTCTCCCGCCACCGCCGCCGCCAGCGCCCTGACCGGCTACATCACCGACCCGCGCACGGTCTGACCCGAAAGGAGCCATGAGCATGAACGCAAGAGGTTCTGTTTTCAAATACCCGGATAATGTGGATACCGACTCATCATCCCGGCACGCCACTTGAACACGCAGGACGCCAAGGAGCTTGCCAGCCACTGCATGGAGGATATCGACAAGGATTTTGTGAACCGGGTGCAGCCCGGTGATATCATGGTGGGCGGCTGGAACTTCGGCTGCGGCTCCTCCCGTGAGCACGCACCCCTGTGCATCAAGACCGCCGGCATCGCGGTGGTCATTGCCAAAAGCTTTGCCCGTATCTTCTACCGCAACAGCATCAACATCGGCCTGCCCATCATGGAGTGCCCGGAGCTGTGGACGCCATCGAGCAGGGGACACCGTTCAGGTAGACTTTGATACCGGCGTCATCACCGACGAGACCAACGGCAAGGTGTTCCACGCCGAGCCCTTCCCGCCCTTTATCCAGAACATCATCTCCGCCGGCGGCCTGATGAAGGCCATTCAGAAATAAGCCCCATCCGCTCCCACGCAAACGGTGCGGAACCTCTCCGTCATCGCTGCGCGATGCCACCTCCCCGAAAGGGGGAGGTCTTGCGCATCTATCGGTCAGAAGCATAAAAGCTCCCCCTTTGGGGGAGCGCTGAGCGCAGCGAAGCTGAGAGGGTTCATCCGGTGAGAAATTAACCAATAAGGAGAACAGACCCATGGAAAAAAATATTGCTGTCATCTGGGGCGACTGCTCCAGCCCGGAGATCGTAAAGCAGACCCTCCGGGTGCTGGATAAGGTGGCTGAAAAGTACGGCCATACCTTCCACTACACCGCTGCCGCCATGGGCGGCGAGGCCATTGACAAGTACGGCGACCCGCTGCCCCAGCACGAGCTGGATAAGTGCCTTGCTGCCGACAGTGTGCTGCTGGGCGCGGTAGGCGGCCCCAAGTGGGAGGGCCTGCCCGGAGAGCAGCGGCCGGAAAAGGGTCTGCTGCGGCTGCGCGCCGGCATGGGCTGTACGCCAACAACCGCCCCGCCAAGATCTGGCCGCAGCTGGCCCCGGCAAGCCCTCTGAAGCCCGAGATCGTGGCACAGGGCATTGACTTTATCATCGTGCGGGAGCTGATCGGCGGCGTGTACTTCGGCAATCACGAGACCCACGCGCTGGAAAACGGCGAAAAGCAGGCGGTGGACACCATGCCCTATGCGGAGCACGAGATCGAGCGCATTGGCCGCATCGGCTTCGAGACCGCCCGCAAGCGCCGCAAAAAGCTGTGCTGCGTGGACAAGGCCAACGTGCTGGACACCAGCCGCCTGTGGCGCACCGTGATGCACCGGCTGCAGGCCGAGTACCCGGATGTGGAGTACAGCGAGATGTTCGTGGACAACTGCGCTATGCAGATCGTGAAGAACCCCGCCCAGTTCGACGTGATCGTCACCGAGAATATGTTCGGCGACATCCTATCGGACGAGGCTTCCATGATCACCGGTTCCATCGGTATGATCCCGTCCTCCAGCCTTGGCGACGGCACCCGGGGTCTGTACGAGCCCATCCACGGCTCGGCCCCGGACATTGCAGGCAAGGACATCGTAAACCCCACTGCCTGCATCCTGTCTGCTGCCATGATGCTGCGGTACTCCTTTGGCATGGCAGAGGAAGCCGATGCCATTGAGAACGCTGTGAGCCGTGTGCTGGACAAGGGGCTGCGCACAGCCGACAACATGAGCAACGGCTGCACTTGCCTTGGCTGCACCGCCATGGGCGACGCCATTCTGGCAGAGCTTTAAGCCGCAGCGCTTTTTAATGAAACAAGCCCGGAAGGTCGGTAGACTTCCGGGCTTGAATTTTTTATATTATTACAGCATCTTGGAGAGGAAGGCTTTCAGGCGGGGGTGCTTGGGTTGGTGAACAGCTCCTGCGGCGACTCATCCTCCTGAATCTTGCCATCATCGATGAAGATGACCCGGTTGGACACCTCGCGGGCAAAGCCCATCTCATGGGTGACCACCAGCATGGTGATGCCGGTGTGTGCCAGCTCCTTCATCAGCTCCAGCACCTCGCCCACCATCTCGGGGTCAAGGGCGCTGGTGGGCTCGTCGAACAGGATCACGTCCGGGTCCATGGCCAGCGCGCGGGCAATGGCAATGCGCTGCTGCTGGCCGCCGGAAAGGCTCTTGGGGAACACATTGGCCTTATCGGACAGGCCGACACGGGCCAGCAGCTCCTCGGCACGCTTGGAAGCCTCCTCCTTGCTCTTGAGCTTGAGCAGCTCCGGGGCCAGGCAGAGGTTCTGCTTGACGGTCAGGTGGGGGAAGAGGTTGAAGTGCTGGAACACCATGCCCATCTTCTGGCGCACGGCATCGATGTGGGCATCATCCACCTCGATGCCTTCAAACTTGATGGAGCCGCCGGTGGGGATCTCCAGCCGGTTCAGGCAGCGCAGGAAGGTGGACTTGCCGCAGCCGGAGGGGCCGATCAGGCAGACCACATCGCCGCGGTAGATGTCGATATCGATGCCTTCAGGACATCCAGGGTGGGGGTGGGCTGCTTTGCGCCCTTTTTGGTCTCACCGCCGTAGGTCTTGGTCAGACCACGGACTTCCAGGATCTTTTCAGCATGATTAGCGGTCACCTTGCGCCATCCTCCTCTCAAACTTCGACAGCAGCCATGTAAAGATCATGACTAAAATCAGATAGACCACTGCAACGCCCAACAGGGGGAACATGGCCTCGTAAGTACGGTTCATAATGCCCTGCGCCGCATACAGCAGCTCCTTGCCGCCGATGACGGTGATGAGCGAGGTATCCTTGAGCAGGATGATGAACTCGTTGCCCAGTGCAGGCAGCACCGCGCGGATGGCCTGCGGAATGACAATGACCACCATGGTGGTCATGTAGTTCAGGCCCAGGCTGCGGCCGGCTTCCATCTGGCCGGGGTCCACCGCCATCAGGCCGCCGCGGATGATCTCCGAGACGTAAGCGCCCGAGTTGATGCCCAGTGCCAGCGCGCCGACCATGGTAAAGTTGCGGCTGTTGGCAAAGATGACCATGCTCATAATGAGCAGCTGCACCATCATGGGGGTGCCGCGGATGATGGTGGTGTACACCTGACAGACGGCGTTGAAGAAGCCCAGCACCGGTTCCTGCGGCCGGGCCGCTGCTGGTCGTGCGCAACACGCACCAGTGCGACCACGCTGCCCAGCACCACGCCCATTGCCAGCGCAATGGCGGTGACCAGCAGAGTGGTGCCCACGCCCTGGATGTACTGCACCCAGCGGTCGTTCAGGATGAACGCCTGATAGAATTTGAAGAACATTTCCTGCCCGAAGCCCAGCTTCGTGCCGCTATTCAGCAGCTCTTTCAGCAGTTCGTATTGTGCGGCCATTCGCATCCTCGCTTTCTGAAATTGTTAGAATTTTGTAACCTGTTCTTTCCAAAAAAGGGGAGGTGCCCCAGATGGGGCCGCCTCCCCGTGATACAAGGTACAGCTGAATTATTCAGCGGTGATGTACTTGTCCACGATGGACTGCAGGGTGCCGTCAGCCTTCAGCTCTTCCAGAGCGGCATTGACAGCATCCTCCAGAGCGGAACCCTTTGCCATGCCAATGGCGTAGTCCTCCTCGGCGTAGCTGGTGTCCAGAATGACCAGACCGGGGTTGGCGGCAACGTACTCCGTAGCGGGTGCATTGTCGATGACAACTGCATCGACCTGGCCATTCTTCAGAGCCTGCACAGCGGTCAGGCCGTCGTCGTATGCGACCACAGCATCATCACCGAAGTCATCAGAGCAGTAGATGTAGCCGGTGGTGCCGCGCTGGGTGCCGATCTTCTTGCCTGCCAGATCATCGGGAGAGGTGATATCAGAACCCTCGGGAACGATGATGGACTGGATGCCGGTGGCGTAGCTGTCGGAGAAGTCCATCACAGCCTTGCGCTCGTCGGTCACGGTAACGCCAGCCATGACGATATCGGCCTTGCCCTGCTGCACGCTCAGCAGTGCTGCGTCGAAGTCCATATCATCGATCTGCAGCTCCAGGCCCAGCTTCTCAGCGATCGCCTTGGCGGTGTCCACATCGATGCCCTCGATCTCACCGGAGTCGGTGGTCATCTCGTACGGAGGGAAGGTGGCGTTGGTGGCCATGGTCAGCTTGCCAGCCTCAACGGTGGTCAGCTCAGCGGCAGCGCTGGTGGAAGCAGCCTCGGAAGAAGCTGCACTGCTTGCAGTGGAAGAAGCGGTGCTGGAGGCGGAACCGCCGCAGGCAGTCAGAGCCAGAGCGGCAGCGGTCAGACCAGCGGCAGCCAGAAAGCTGCGGCGATTGATCTTTTTCATATTCAAACACTCCTCTGTTGATTGTATATTTTTTCACTTTCCCGGCACGATGCGCTTCATCGTGTCATCAAGGAACAGAATTAGTATATGTTGTACAAATAAAAAAGTCAAGTGTTGTGCAAAAAATCGGAACAAATGAAACCCTTTTGAAAACATTTATACATACAGCGGTCCGTTCTTAATGTATATATACATTTTTGCTCGGTGTTTTTGCCTTTCCATTGCGTTCTGCCGTTGAATGCTCCTGCATAACCAACGAGACCGCCCGGTGGGCGGTCTCGTTTTTGTTTTATCGGCGTTTCTGTGGCAGGGGGATGCCCAGCACCAGGCAATGCCCACGGCCAGCGCCACGGCGATCTTGAAGGTGGAGATGCCGTTTGCCAGCGCCAGCGCGTTATCGCCCTGAATGAAGTAGTAGGCGCTGTAATAGATGCCCGCACCGGGCACCAGCGGAAAGATGCCGGTGAGCAGGAACACCGTCACCGGTGTTCTGAGGGTCATCGCAAGGATGCGGGCCAGCAGCGTCAGCGGAATGACCGCCAGCAGCGAGGCCGCAAAGGCTTCCATCCCGAACAGCTCCGCGATCTCGTATACCAGCCAGCCCACTGCGCCCACCAGCCCGCAATAAGGCAGGGTGCGTTTGGGGCAGGCAAAGAGGATGGCAAAGCTCAGGTGCCCGCCCCGGCCAGCAGGAACTGCAGAGCCAGACGGCCCAGCTGCTCCCCGGTGAAAAGAAGCTCTGTCATACCACGGCCACCCCCTTCAAAAAGGCATAGAGCTCAGCACAAGGCCGGTGCCGATGGCGATGCTGGCCGCAATGAGCAGCGCGTCGATCATCCGGATGGTGCCGGACAGGTAATCACCCTGCACAAAGTCCCGGATGCCCATAGTAAAGGCGATGCCGGGGGTCAGGATCATCAGGGTGCCGATGATGGCGTGGCTGGCTTCAGTGCCCAGCAGGCTGCAGCCAGAATACAGCACAGGGTGATGAGGGCGGCGGTGGAGATGGTTCGGAACCCGCCCCCCACGCCGTGCCGCCCGCAGAACAGCAGGTAGGCGCTGGCTGCAACACCGGCCGCAGCGGCGGCAAGCCCGGCTTTCAGGTCGCCGCCAAAGATCAGCGCAAAGCAGAACGCGCCGCCCATGCCCGCCGCAATCTGCACCCAGTCCTTTGGAAAAGGGATGCACCTAGCCTGAGCCAGCCGGGTCTCGGCTCATCGATGGTGTCCACTTCCCCGGACGCGATCTGGCGGGAAAGCTGATTCACCGCCGCCACCCGCCCCAGGTGGGTGGTACGGGTGGGCACGTTGCGCACCTCGCTCATCTCCGCCGTGCCTGCGCTGGCAAAAATGCCGTTGGTCAGCACATAGACATGGAACTCCCGCAGGTGGAAGCTGGCCGCCATGATCTCCATGGTCTGCTCCACCCGGAACACCTCTGCCCCGTTCTCCAAAAGGGCCTGACCGGCCGCCATAATAAAATCCATGATGCGGCGGCGCTGTTCCCCGTCCGGATACAATTCCCTCTCTGCCATGCTGTGGTCTCCTTAAAATTGGCATAAAAAATGACCGCCTCAACGTTTCAGTGCCTGAGCGGTCATTTTTCTTGACGAATCTATTTGTAGTATAGTCAATCTCCGGCGGCTTGTCAAGCAGGCACGCCGTTTTTTCAGAACTTGAACAGGTTCACGATCCGCTGCCACAGGCGGGTGAAGAAGTTGCCTTCCTGCACATCGGCGGCGGTCTCGGTGGTGACATCCGCAGCGGCGACCGTCTCACCGGTCTTATAGATGAACTTCACGCTGCCGGAAGCATCCTCGGACTTACCGGCAAAGCTGGTGTAGTCCTCCAGACGGCTGGTCATCTCGTCCAGCACGGTCTTCAGGCCGTGGAGCTGCTCCTCGTCCAGAGCGCCGGTCAGTTTGGAGATGCCCTCCTCATTGAACTGGTTCAGGCCATCGTTCAGCCGGACCGTGCCATCGCTGAGCTGGCCTGCGCCATCATTCAGGGTGGTCACGCCGTCATACAGGGTCTTGGTTCCATCGGCCAGCTGGGCGGCACCTTCCTTTGCGGAGTGGGCACCGTCAGCAGCGGTGGCAACACCGTTGGTGTACTGGTTGACACTGGACACGAAATACTGGATCTGCGCCAGGCTGTTCTTCAGGGCACGGACATCTGCGATATCCTGGCTGTTCTCAGCCTGATACTTCAGCTCGTCATGCACGGTCTGCTTGGCGCTGGCAGTGCTCAGGTCAAGCATGGCGCTGAACATGGAGGGGTCGTAGCTCTGCATCAGCCGCAGAGCAGCTTCCAGGTCATGGTTGGTCTTGGTTGCGGAGAGGTACAGGGCAATGTCCAGCTGGCTGGCCTTGAAGCTGGGCTCTTGCTCCCAGACGGTGCGCACCATCTTCTTGCGGGCAGCGGCCAGTGTCTTTTCGTTCATGGTCAGCACTTCGTCAATGACGGAAGCGTAGTTGTCCCAGGTCATGGGGGTGTCGATCAGGCCGCCCTCCATCAGGGTGCTGTTGGCGGAGGCCAGAACACCATCGGCCACCTGCTGGGCACCGGCCTGCAGGGCGGCGTTATTGGAGCTCAGGGTATCCAGACCGTTGGTCAGCTGGCCCAGACCATCGTTCAGGGCAGAAGCACCGCTGTTCAGCTGAGAAGCGCCGTCCAGCAGGGCCAGGGTACCGTTGGCCAGCTGGGAAGCACCGTCCACCAGTTGGGCGGCACCATCCATCAGCTGGTTCATGGCATCGTTCAGCTGGCCGATGCCATCGGTCAGTTCATTGATGCTGCTCAGGTCAAAGGCATTGGTGCCCAGCGCATCGGCGTTGGTGGCACAGGCCAGCATGACCTGCGGTGCGGTCAGGTTCTCGACATCGGCTTCCACGGTAACGCTGTCCTGCAGATAATCCTCCACAGTAGACAGGTCATCGGGCAGCAGGCCGTCCAGAGAGTCCTTTACACCGGGCAGGCAGACAAAGGCGGCCACGCTGCTCTTGGCGGCGGATTCCAGCATTCCGTGCTCGGCGCTCAGGTTGGTGGCCTCCTGACCAAAGATCACGCCCACAGCAGTGATGAGCGGGGTGACAACGGTGCGCTCCTTGCCGTTGACGGTCACGGTGCCGGTCTCGTTGTTGGTCAGGTCGATGGTCACGGTCAGGTGGCCGCTCTTGCCGATCAGGTTCTCAAGGCTGTCGGTCACGCCGTCCAGCGTATAGGTGACATTTGCGGTGATGGGCAGGGCCTTGTCGGTATTGCCCTTATAGTACACGTCGGTGTCGTCGGTGTTCCAGACCAGCTTTTCGCCGTCCTGGGTGAACGCGGCATTGCTCTCGGTGTTCTGGATATCGGTCAGAGTGCTCTCATCGGTGACATTGGACAGGCCGGAAGCGCTGTACAGGTGCTCGCTGACGGTGGTGGACTTGATGGAGCCGTCGGCGTTCATCACGGCGTAGACGGTCTCATCCTTGGAATAATCGGCCTTGGCGGCTGCAAAGGCGGGCAGGGTCATGCCTGCGGCGAGAGTCAGCGCCAGCGCCGCACTGGCGAAACGAAGCGATTTTTTCATGGTAATTACTCCTTATCAGACTTCTTGGCGTTGGAAGATTCAGGGACCAGCCAGTGCATGGTGGTGTGGCGGATGACCCAGTCCAGCAGCATCAGGGCGGCGGGCAGAACGACCAGGATGACAGCCATACTGATCAGTGCGCCGCGGGAGATGAGCCGGCAGATGCTCTGCAGCAGCTCCATCTTACTGATGGCGGCCACGCCGACGGTTGCGGCAAAGAAGGTCAGGCCGCTGGTCAGGATGGACTGGCTGCAGTGCTCCAGCGACTGCTGGGCAGCTTCCCGCGGGGTGCGGCCATAGCTGCGCTCCTCGTGATAACGGGTGGTCATCAGGATGGAGTAGTCCACAGTCGCGCCCAGCTGGATGGTACCGATGACGATGCTGGCGATGAAGGCAGCTGGTACCGGTGAAGTACGGGATGCCCATATTGATGGAGATGGCGGCCTCGATGCTGGCAACCAGCAGCACAGGGATGGACAGGCTCCGGAAGGAGATCAGGATGATGGCAGCGACTGCCATGATCGACCAGACGTTGACGTTCTTGAAGTCCACGTCCGCAACCTCGATCAGGTCCTTGGTCATGGCACCCTCGCCGGTGATGACACCGTTGGGGTCAACCGCCTTGATAAGGTCGTTCATCTCGGTCAGCTGGTTGTTGATGGCATCGGTACCGGTCTTATAGGAGCTATTGGCCAGAATGAGCTTGTAGCCGCCGGACTGCAGGATCTCGGTCACGCTGTCGGGCAGCAGCTCGGTCTGGAAGCCCGGGCCGGTGATGGAATCCAGGCTCACCACCTGGGTGATGCCGTCCACATCCTTGAGCTCATCGCAGAGGTCAGACACCTGCGTTGCGGTCAGGTCCTCATCCACCAGAATAAAGTGGGAGGTGGTCATACCAAAGTCCTCGCCCAGCTTGTTGGTGCCAACGATACCGGTCAGATCCTGGGGCAGCGAGTCGAACAGGGTGTAGTAGACCTCAGTCTTTTGCTGGGCCACCACAAAGGGCACCAGCAGCACAAGAAAGACGACCACGATGGGCATTGCGTGCTTGGAAACAAAGTAGCTGAGCTTGGTCAGCTTGGGCACGATGGTGCGGTGCTTGTATTTTTCGACCTGCTTATCAAAGGTCAGGATCAAAGCAGGCAGGACGACGATGGTGCAGATAACACCCAGCGCCACACCCTTTGCCATAACAACACCGATATCGCGGCCCAGCGTCAGGCGCATGGCACACAGTGCCAGGAAGCCGCAATGGTGGTCAGGAGGAAGCGGTGATGGAGGTCATGGTCTTGCAGATGGCGGTCACCATGGCTTCCTCGTTGGAGGAGCGGAGTTCCTTTTCCTCCTGATAACGGTGGAGCAGGAAGATGGAGAAGTCCATCGTCACGCCCAACTGCAGCACCGTGGAAAGCGCCTGGGTGATGTAGCTGATCTGACCCAGGAAGATGTTGGTGCCAAAGTTGTACGCAATGGGGAACAGCAGGCCCAGCATGAACAGCACGGGCGTGATGGTGCTCTCCAGCGAGAGGAACAGCACCAGCATACTGGCACCCACAGCGCACAGGATGTACAGCGGCATCTCTTCATTGATCAGCGCCTTGGTATCCTGCAGAATGACGCTCATGCCGCCAAAGTAGCAGTCGTGCCGCAGCACCTGTTTGATCTGCTTGACGGCGTTCATCGTCTCGTCGCTGGCGCTGGGCGCATCAAACCGGACGATAAGCATGGTGGAATCGTTTTTGCCGAACATGAACTGCTGGACATCCGCAGGCAGCATCTCAGTGGGGATGCTGGGGTCGATGACATCGCTGAGCCAGAAGGTCTGTGTGACACCGGGCACCGCATCAATGTCCTTCTTCATGGCGATCAGTTCATTGGTAGGCAGGCCTTCCACCGTGATCATACCGGTGGAGGCCAGATGGAAGTCGTCCTCAAGCGCTACCTCGCCGATCATGGAGTCAAGCTCCTGCGGCAGATAGGTCAGGACATCATAATTGATGCGGGTAGCAACCGCGCCGATTGCGGAAGGGATCAACAGCAGAACCGCTACTGTTAAGATCAGCTTGCGCAGACGCACGATGCTCTGTGCGATCTTTTTCATGGGAACCCTCCATACGAAAGTTGATTGGATCTGCCTAAAAATGACCCGTGGTCATTTCTGAGCAAGCACTATTATAACCAATCGACGCAAGGTGTCAAGATAAAAAATGACCAAAAGTCAGTTTTCTTATCACAAAGCAAAAATTGTATAGCTTGTCCGGGGGCTTTTGCTCTTGCGCTCTTCCCTTCTCCCTGCTAAAATATTGTTTACACGACAAAACAACGTCAGAAAAGAGGATGCAGCAAGCTATGAGCACCGTGGAAGGAAAGAAACAGGAAAAGCGCCGCGCGCTTCTGGACGCAGCTTACGAGCTGTTTCTGGAGCGGGGCACCTCCAAGACCAGCGTGGAGGATATCACCTCCCGCGCCAAGGTGGGCAAGCACATTCTACCTCTATTTTGCCGATAAGGGTTCGGTCACGCAGGCCCTGCTGGCCCGGGTGAGCTACCAGCTGCTGGACAACGCCTGTGCCGCCGCCGAGCAGCACGCCGCCGAGCTTACCAGCTTCCCCGACCAGATGATCTTTGTCATCGACATATCATCGAAGCCCTGCGCGCGGACACCTGATGCTCCGCTTCCTGGAGCGCAGCTTTGTCTGGCCCGGGCTGGATCAGATCGAAGCCAGCGGGGAGGCCGAGCCGCTGATGCGCAAGGTCCTCCAGACCGTGATGTGCAGCCCCGAGATGGCAGGCCGCACCGAGCCGGAGATCTACCAGCGCATCACCGCCCTGGGCAGCATGTGCATATCGGTGTGCTACACCTCTGTATTGGAGGGCAAGCCTGACAACATCGACAACATGAAGCCCATCCTCTACGACATCATCCGCCGGGCGCTCTGAGCACCTCTCCCCTGCCAGCCCCCGCAAAGGTGCCTTTGCGCCAATCCTCCGGGGCAAAAAACGGAAAAGGCAGACTTTTTTCAAAAAAGCCCTTGCAATTGCGCGAAAAATGTGGTATCATACTCAAGTCGATACGACATCTGGACGGTTAGCTCAGCTGGTAGAGCATCTGCTTGACGTGCAGGAGGTCACAGGTTCGAGTCCTGTACCGTCCACCATACAGTTCGTACTCGAACCCGATTCTTTACGAAAAAGGGTTCGGGTACGTTTTTTGTTTATCGGAGGTTCTGCGGAGGGAGTATGCAGAACGGTAAGCAGGAACGAGTAAAGGCAGGATATCATCATGGCGATGGTATCCTGCCTTTTGTGTTACAAGGATATTCTGGGGGCGATTGCTGCGCACAAAGCGCCTTAAGCCCTGTGTTTGCTTCGGTCAGCACAAAGGTCAGCTCCGCTGTGGCGGCGCACTTGCCATCCACATAAGCAGACGCTTTCCCGATGCCACCGGGCCGTGCTGTTCCACCAGCTCACAATGGAGCGTAAGAACATCCCCTGGGGTGACCTGTTTGCGGAAGCGGGCATTTTTGATGCCGCCGAAGAGGGCCAGCTTGCCTTTGTTTTCGGGAACGCTCAGCGCCGCCACGGCTCCGGTCTGGGCCAGTGCTTCCAGGATCAGCACTCCCGGCATGACCGGCTGGCCCGGGAAGTGACCGCAGAAGAATTCTTCATTGCGGGAAACGCACTTGCGGCCAATGGCCCACTGACCCGGCTCGTAGTCCAGGATACGGTCCACGAGGGCAAAGGGGTAGCGGTGGGGCAGAAGGGCTGCGATCTGCTCACTGTTCAGAGCGTTTGCGTTCTCCCGCACGGTGCGCGGTTCTGCCATGGCTCAGCCCTCCCATCTGCGCAGGGCGATGCAGGCGTTGTGCCCGCCAAAGCCCAGGCTGTTGCTCAGTGCGTAGGTCATGGCCTGTGCACGGCCTGCATTGGGCACATAGTCCAGATCGCATTCCGGGTCAGGCTGCTCGTAGTGGATGGTGGGCGGAGCAAACTGGTCTCGCAGGGCCAGCGCCGTGAATACGGCCTCGATGCCGCCCGCACCACCCAGCAGGTGGCCGGTCATGCTCTTGGTGCTGACCACGGTCAGCTGCTTTGCGTGTTCACCGAACACGGCATGGATGGCAGCCGTCTCGCAGGCATCGTTCATGTGGGTGCCGGTGCCGTGGGCGTTGATGTGATCCACCTGCTCCGGGGCAATACCTGCATCGGCCAGCGTCAGCTTCATGCAGTCGATGGCACCTGTGCCGCCGGGAGCCGGTGCGGTAAAGTGGTAAGCATCGCAGTTGGCACCATAGCCTACCACCTCGGCGTAGATATGCGCACCGCGTGCCCGGGCGTGCTCCAGCTCTTCCAGAACCAGCACACCGCTGCCCTCGCCCATCACGAAGCCGCCGCGGCGGGCATCAAAGGGCAGGCTGGCAGCATCCGGGTCGGTGGCGGTGGAAAGCGCCTTCATGCTGGTAAAACCGCCGATGCCCAGCGGGCTGATGCAGCTTTCGGCACCGCCGCAGACCATGCAGTCTCGTAACCGTCCCGGATGCGGTGGAAGGCATCACCCACGGCATTGGTGCCGCCGGCGCAGGCGGTGACCGGGCAGGTGCACATGCCCTTCAGGCCAAAGCGGATGGCCACCTGTGCCGCCGCCATGTTGGCAATGGACATAGGCACAAAGTAGGGGCTGACCTTCTCCATGCCTTTCTCTTCCCCGCGGGTGTGCTGCTCCTCGATGGTGGGCAGGCCGCCAATGCCGCTGGAAAGGACCACACCGATGTTTTTGGCCTCTGCTTCCGTGTTCAGGCCGCTGTCGGCAATGGCCTCGGCTGCAGCAGCCAGTGCCAGCAGGGTGAAGCGGGCCATCTTGCGGGCTTCCTTTTTGTCCACAACGGTCTCGGGGTCAAAGTTTTTCACTTCACCGGCCAGCTTGCACTTGAAATCGGTGGTGTCAAACTGGGTGATGGGGCCAATGCCGCACCGGCCTGCCTTTGCGGCAGCCCAGCTGTCGGCAGCAGTGTTGCCCAGCGGGTTTACGGTGCCCAGACCGGTGATCACGACTCTGCGTTTTCCATAGAGAATTTCTCCTTTTACATTGCCATGCCGCCGTCCACACAGAGCACCTGCCCGGTGAGATAGCTGCTTTGTTCTGCGGCAAAAAACGCCACCGCGTTTGCCACGTCCTCCGGCTGGCCTGCGCGGCCTGCGGGATGTCCTTTGCCATTTCGGTGCGGACAGCCTCCGGCAGGGCGGCGGTCATATCAGTTTCAATAAAGCCGGGCGCAACAGCGTTTACTGTCACATTGCGGCTGGCCAGCTCCCGGGCCAGGCTTTTGGTCAGGCCGATGAGCCGGCCTTGCTGGCGGCGTAATTCGTCTGGCCTGCATTGCCCCGCAGGGCAACGACGCTGCTCAGATTGACGATCCGGCCCCAGCGCTGGCGCACCATCCGGCGGGCCGCTTCCTTGCAGCAGAGGAACGCACCCTTGAGGTTTGCGTCCAGCACAGCATCAAAGTCTGCTTCGGACATGCGCAGGATCAGGTTGTCCCGGGTGATGCCTGCATTGTTCACAAGGATATCCACCCGGCCAAAAGCGTTTACCGCTTCCTCAAAGAGCTTTTTGCAGCCCTCGGCGGTGGAAACATCGGCCTGCACGGCCACAGCCTGCGCGCCAGGGCCCTGCAGAGAGACACGGTCTCGGCAGCAGCCGCTTCGCCGTGGCAGTAGTTGACCACCACATGGCAGCCCTGCCGGGCAAGCTGTACGCACACTGCCCGGCCGATCCCCCGGCTTCCGCCGGTCACAACGGCGGTACGGATGATGGTTTCTTCGTTCATTGTTCTTCCTTCCATGCGTTCAGAACGGTGTCCAGCTGCGCCGGGGTCTCCACCGACACACAAGTCACACCGGGCAGAGTCTTTTTCACAAAGCCGGAGAGCGCATTGCCAGGGCCGACCTCCAGAATGTGATCCACACCCAGCTCACCCAGACGGTGCAGGGTGTCCTCCATGTAGACACTGCTCTGCACCTGCCGGACCAGCAGGCCGGGATGCTGTCGCTCTCGGCTTTTTCGCGGCCCAGGCAGTTGAACAGCACCGGAACGCTCATCTCGCCAAAGGGTTCGGCGGCAAAGCGCTTTGCCAGGGCATCCCCGGCGGGGGCCATGAGGCGGGTGTGGAACGGGCCGCTCACCTTGAGCGGGATGCACCGGCGGGCACCGGCCTGCTTTGCAAGCTCCGCGGCCTTGTCCACTGCGGCCTTTTCGCCGCCAATGACCAGCTGGCCCGGGCAATTGTAGTTACAGATCTGCACACAGCCCAGCGCGGATGCCTGCTCACAGCATTCTGCAAGGGGGACCCGGTCGAGGTTCAGCACTGCGGTCATGCCGCAGTCGATGCCGCTGGCCGCGTCGGCCATGGCTTTGCCGCGGTAGGCTGCCAGCTCAATGGCCTGCTTGGCGGTGAATACACCGGCGGCTTCCAGCGCGGAATATTCGCCCAGAGAGAGACCGGCCACATAGGCGGGCTTGACCCCCTGCTCGGCCAGAACGGCGGATACGCCGCAGGCAAAGGCCACCATGCAGGGTTGGGTGTATTCGGTCTGATTCAGAACGCCGTCCGGGTCGTCGAAGCAGACGCGGTGCAGATCAAACGGAAGGTCTGCAGCGTCGAACGCGGCACGGAAAGCGGAAGATGCTTCGTAAAATTCTTTGCCCATGCCGGGGTGCTGGGCACCCTGGCCGGCATACAAAACAGCAAGCTTCATCGGTTTTGCCTCCATTCGGTCACAAGTTCATCCATCAGCTCACGGACAGTGTACATCCGGTCCAGCCTGCCCACATTGGCCCCGCAGAAGAAAAGTCCTTCCTCCAGGTTGCCCTTGACCGCTTCGATCAGTGCATGGGTGATGCAGTAGGGCACCTTGGCCGGGTCGCAGGTCTTCAGGCAGCGGGCACAGTGCCGGGGCGGGAAGCGTCTGCCTCCGCCATGGCCTGCACCAGCGGCGTGTTCAGCGCCCGGCCCGGCATCCCGACCGGGCTGTGATGATGCGCACATCCTCAGAACCGCGTTCAGCAGAACGTCCTTGTACCCCTGGGATGCATTCGCACTCGTAGGTGGTGATAAAGCGGGTGGCAAGCTGAACGCCTGCGGCACCCAGTCTGGTAAAGTGAGCCAGATCGGCCCCGGTGTACACGCCGCCCGCCACAAACACGGGGATGCTGTGGCCGAACTGCGCCTCATAGGGCTTTACCTCGGCCAGCACCTCCGGCAGGATCTCATCCAGCGTCTGGCAGGTTCCGGAGAACAGGTCCTGCTCCGCAAAGCGAGATGACCGCCTGCCTTGCAGCCCTCAATGACCACAAAATCGGCGGTGCGGCCGAACTCCTTGGCCCAGCGGCGCAGGATGAGCTTTGCCGCCCGCCCGCTGGAAACGATGGGCGCGATGGCGACCTCCATCGTGTTCACAAGGCCGGGCAGCTCCAGCGGCAGACCCGCGCCGGACACCACAGCGTCCACGCCTGCTTCCACCGCAGTGCGGATGGCGGCGGCATAGTCTTGCGTGGCCACCATTGCATTGATGGCCACCATACCGGCACCGTTTGCGATCTGCTTTGCCTTCCGGATCTCAGCCGTCAGGGCGCGGTGGTTGGCGCTGGCCGGGTCGCGGGCAAAGTCCGGCTCACGGTAGCCTGCATCGGCGGTGGAGATGCACCCCATGCCGCCGCAGGCGGCCACGGTTCCGGCCAGCCCGCCCAGGGAAACGCCCACGCCCATGCCGCCCTGCAGGATGGGCACGGACAGGGTTTTCTTTCCGAGCGTCAGCATTCCTCGCTCAGCGCGTGGATACGCTGCCTCCCGCCGTTCCACAGGTCATCCAGAATGTCCGCCACAGGGCGCACCTCGTGGAGCATTCCGGCCACCTGACCGGCCATCAGACTGCCGGTGGAGGTGTCGCCTTCAAACACGGCCCGGCGCAGACTGCCCAGCGTGTACTTTTCCAGCTCCATCTTATCGGCACCAGCCTTTTCCTGCCGGACATATTCACGGCTCATCCGGTTTTTCAGCACCCGGACCGGGGAACCGCCGATGCGTCCGGTCACGATGGTGTCGCTGTCCTTGGCATTGAGCAGGGCAGCCTTGTAGTTTTCGTGGATGGGGCACTCCTGGCTCACCAGCAGGCAGGTGCCCACCTGCACGCCGCAGGCACCCAGCGCCAGAGCTGCTGCCAGCTGACGGCCGTCGGCAATGCCTCCCGCCGCAATGACGGGCAGATCCACTGCGTCCACCACCTGCGGCACCAGCGCCATGGTGGCCATCTCGCCCACATGGCCGCCGCTCTCGGTCCCTTCGGCGATCACGCATCAATGCCCAGCTTTTCCAGATGCTTTGCCAGCACGGCGGCAGCCACCACGGGGATCACCTTGATGCCCGCCGCTTTCCACATGGGAACATATTTGCCCGGGTTGCCTGCGCCGGTGGTGACCACCTGCACGCCTTCTTCCACAACGATCTGGGCAAACTCGTCTGCCTGCGGGTGCATCAGCATGATGTTCACACCAAAGGGCTTGTCTGTGAGCTGCTTGCACCGGCGGATATTTTCGCGCAGGGTGTCGGCATTCATGCCGCCCGCACCGATGATGCCCAGTGCACCTGCATTGGAGCAGGCGGCGGCAAACTCACCGGTGGCAATGTTTGCCATGCCGCCCTGGATGATGGGGTATTTCGTGCCTAAAATTTCATTTAAAAGTTTCATAGTTTTATCCTATCGGTAAGCGTCCTCGCCCTCTCAGTCTCGCTCTGCTCGACAGCTCTCCCAAGGGGAGAGCCCTTGGCAGTACGGTAAACTTTTCGGTTTTGCCAAAGGCTCCCACTTTGGGGGAGCTGTCACCGAAGGTGACTGAGAGGGCGAGCCCGTTTGCCGAACATGATTTTCACTCTTTGTATTGCAGGATCGCGCCGCCCCAGGTCAGGCCGCCGCCAAAGCCGATGCAGGCCAGCGGTCTGCCCGGGGTCAGCTGCCCGCTCTCGGCCAGCTCGTTGAGGGCGACCGGAATGCTGGCGGCGCTGGTGTTGCCGTGGCGATCCATGTTCTTATAAAATTTTGCCGGATCGGCCTGCAGGGCCTTGACGCAGTGGTCGATGATGCGGCTGTTGGCCTGATGGCAGACCACCCACGACAGATCGTCGAGGGTCAGCCGGGTCTCGTCCAGCACCGTGTGCAGGCACTTGGGCAGGGCATCCACGGCAAAGCGGAACACTGCCTTGCCGTCCATGGTGATGGGGCAGAGCCTTCCCGCTCGGCCCGCCCGCATGGAGGACATCACTGCCGCGTGCCCCCAGCGTCAACGCAAAGGGGGTATCTGCCAGCCGGAAAATGGCGGCTCCGGCCCCATCGCCGAACAGCACGCAGGTGGAGCGATCGGTGGGGTCCATCAGGCGGGAAAGCGCTTCGCACCCGATGACGAGGCATACTGCCCGCCCAGAGTCGTCAGCATCCCCCGCGCCACGGCCATGCCATAGAGAAAACCGGAACAGGCCGCGTTGATGTCCAGCGCGGGCCGGTTTCGGGCAGCCCCAGGGCCGCCTGTACCTGACAGGCCACGCTGGGGGTGGCATCCGGGGCAGAAAGGGTCGCGCAGACGACAGCAGGCAATGTCCGCCGGGGCAAGGCCGCTGCGGTCAAGGGCCTGCCGCGCAGCCGCAATGGCCAGCGTGGCGGCAGATTCGTCCTCGGTGCACCAGTGCCGGGTGCGGATGCCGGTGCGGCTGGTGATCCATGCGTCACTGGTGTCCACCATGCGGCTCAGCGCGTCATTGGTGATCGTCCGTCCGGGAAGTGCCCCGCCGGTGGCGATCAGCTGTAAACCATTCATGCGTTCCTCGTTTCTCCGATCTGGCGGTACTTTTTATAGCGCTGATCGGCCAGCTGCCGGTCGCTCATGCGGCACAATTCTTTCAGGTGGGCGCGCAGAGCGGCATCCATGCGCTCAAACAGGGCCGCGTGGCAGCGCTGGGCACCGCCCACCGGCTCCGGGATCACTTCTTCCACGATGCCGCCGCGATACAGATCCTGCGCCGTCAGCTTCATCATCTCACAGGCCTCGCCGCTGCGGGAGGAGTCCTTCCACAGGATGCTGGCAAAGCCTCGGGCTCAGCACTGAGTAGACCGCGTTTTCCAGCATGAGGATGTGGTTGGCCACACCCAGTGCCAGCGCGCCGCCGGAGGAGCCCTCGCCGGTGACCACGGCGATGACCGGCACCGTCAGGCCGCTCATCTCCATCAGATTCCGGGCAATGGCCTCGCCCTGCCCCCGCTCTTCGGCATCCTTGCCGGGGTAAGCGCCCGGCGTGTCGATAAAGGTGATGATGGGACGGCCGAATTTTTCAGCCTGCTTCATCAGGCGCAGAGCCTTGCGGTAACCCTCCGGCCCCGGCATTCCAAAGTTGCAGGCCAGATTTTCCTCCAGCGTGGAGCCTTGCGGTGGCCGATGACTGTCACCGGCATCCCGTGGAAACGGGCCACGCCGCCCAGAATGGCCGCGTCCTCCTTGCACTGCCGGTCGCCGCGCTGCTCAAAGAAATCCGTGAACAGGGCAGAGATCGTCTCGTCGATGTGCGGACGCTCCGGGTGACGGGCCAGAAAGACCCGGTCCTCGGCAGTCAGCGGGCCGCAGGAGCGCAGGATCTCGTCCTCTTCCACCGCCAGCTCTGCCAGTTCGGACGCATGGGCGGTGATGGCCTCCATGTCACTGCCGCTGCCCTTCAGCGCGGCGATCTGTGCGTCCAGCGGGGCCAGCTGCTCCAAAATATCTTTTATCATTCGTGTTTCCCTCCGGCATGAAGCTGCAGGACCTGGATCAGCGTATCCCGCAGCTGACTGCGGGGCACCACCTGATCCACAAAGCCGTGTTCCATCTGGAATTCGCTGCGCTGGAACCCGGCGGGCAGTTTTTCACCGATGGTCTGCTCAATGACACGGGGGCCGGCAAAGCCGATGAGTGCCCCCGGTTCGGCCAGCATGATATCGCCCAGGCTTGCAAAGCTGGCGGTCACGCCGCCGGTGGTGGGGTGGGTCAGAACACTGACGTACAGCCCGCCCTTTGCCGAAAAGCGCTGGATGGCGGCGCTGGTCTTGGCCATCTGCATCAGGCTGAAAATGCCCTCCTGCATCCGCGCGCCGCCGCTGGCCGAAAAGATGACCAGCGGCAGGCGCTTGGCAGTGGCGTACTCCACGGCGCGGGTGATCTTCTCGCCCACAGCCGTGCTCATGCTGCCCATAAAGAACCGGCTGTCCAGCACGGCTGCCACACAGGCTACGCCGCCAATGCGGCCGACGGCGGTGACAGCAGCTTCGTGCAGGCCGGTCTTGTTCTGGGCGGCGGCAAGCTTTTCCCCGTATCCGGGGAAGTTCAGCACATCCTGCGGATCAAGGTCAGCGTCCAGTTCCCGGAAGCTGCCGTGATCCAGCACCAGACTGAGCCGGTAATACCCGCCAATGGGCATGTGATAGCCGCAGTTGGGGCAGACATACAGGCTTTTGGCCCACAGGGTGCGGGCAGCGCGGCGGCCGCACTGCTTGCACTCCACAAACTGCGGCTCGTGCCAGACAGCTCCGGCATCCCGCTTGGCTTTCAGCTGGAAAGTGCGCTCCCGCATCCGGTTGGGGAGCAGATCTCGGATATCATTCATCGCATGTTTCCTCAGATATGTGCGGTGATGTAGTTGTAGATGTCACCCACGGTCTTGAGCTTTGCCAGCTCCTCGTCCGGGATGGACACACCGCAGGCATCCTCCAGCGCCATGTTCAGCTCCACGGCATCCAGGCTGTCGGCCTCCAGATCCTCGGTCAGGCTGGCTCCATGGTCACCTTGTCCTCCTCGCAGTTCAGGGTGTCAACAACGATCTTCTTCATTTCTTCAAACGTCATGGTAATATTCTCCTTTGATTGACTTGTATTTTTATTATCTAAAAAGTTTGAGGTTTCTTGCGAACACGACCATTATATCTGAATCGCTGGATAAGTCAAGAATAATAGCTAAAATATTTTATCTTTTACAATTCTGACACACTTTCCTCCACAGGGGCAGTTCCTCTTTTCCATTGCCCTTTTTCCCCAAACGTGCTAATATGGGTTCAGAACTCAGACAAGAAGAAACGAAAGGATGGATCCCATGAAATTCAGCGAAATGAGTTATACCCGCCCGGACATTGATGCCCTGCTGGGCCAGTGCAAGGCGCTGGCCGCCAAGCGCCGGGGCAGCCAGCGGCGAGGAGCTGGTGAATGTTTACTACGAGCAGAGCCGCGCCTTTGCCGATTACAGCACCGCCGCACAGCTGGCAAGCATCCACTACACCTGCGACACCCGTGACGCTTATTGGAAGGCCGAGCAGGATTTCTTTGATGCCAACGGTCCCGCCGTGGAGAACGCACGGGTGGAGATCAGCCGGGCATTTCTGGCCAACGCCCATGTGGACGCACTGACCGAAGCCTTTGGCACCACCTGCGTGGCCGGTATGAAGAACGCCGTGCTGGGCATGGATGACCGCACCGTGGAGCTGCAGAAGGAGTACAACGCCCTTGTCAGCCAGTACCAGCAGGTGTACGGCGGCGCGCTGGTCGAGTTTGACGGCAAGCAGCTGACCATTCCCCAGCTGGGCCCCTATAAGGAGAACCTGGACCCTGCCGTCCGCCGCGCCGCCTACGAGGCTGAGGCCGCGTATTTCGATGCCCACCGTGACGAGCTGGACGGCCTGTACACCAAGATCGTCAAGAACCTGAACGCACAGGCGCAGATCCTGGCTACCACGATTACAGCGAGCTTTCCTATGTGCGGATGAACCGCATCGGCTACGGCCCTGCCGAGATCCGGAAGTTCCGCGACCAGGTGGCCAACGATGTGGTGCCCGAGCTGAAAAAGGTGATCGAGCTGCGCTGCAAGCGCACCGGCATCTCCCACCTGACCTTCTCCGACCTGCCTGTGGCGTTTCAGGACGGCAACCCCTCTCCCATCCCCGGCTACGATGCCGGATGGCCGCCGCCCGCACCATGTACCACGAGCTGAGCCCCGAGACCGCAGAATTCATTGACTTCATGCAGGACAACGAGCTGTTCGACGTGGAGAGCCGCCCCGGCAAGATGTCCGGCGGCTATATGACCAGCCTGCCCACCTACAAGGCCCCCTTTATCTTTGCCAACTGGAACAACACCTCTGCTGATGTGGACGTGCTGACCCACGAGTGCGGCCACGCCTTTGAGGGCTATGTGGCCGAGCGTGACCCCAAGGTCCCCGCAGACCTCGAGTGCCCCGGCATGGAGAGCGCTGAGATCCACTCCATGGCCATGGAGTTCCTGACGGCTCCCTGGCACCATCTGCTCTTTGGCAAGGACACTGAGAAATACGCCCTGCTCCACGCCGAGGACAGCTTCCTCTTCCTGGCCTATGGCTGCATCGTGGACGAGTTCCAGCACAGGATGTACCAGAACCCCGACCTCACCCCGGACGAGCGCAACGCCGTCTGGCTGGAACTGGAGCACAAGTACCGTCCCTGGATCGATTTCGACAACCTGCCCTTCTATGGCCGCGGTGCCGGCTGGCAGCGTCAGCTCCACATCTATGAGTGCCCCTTCTACTATATTGATTACTGCCTGTCCACCATGGCTGCGCTGCAATTCTTCCTGCTGAGCCTCAAGGACCACAAGGATGCCTGGGAGCGCTACCTCAAGCTGGTGCGCCGTGCCGGTCTGGCCAGCTATACGGAGCTGATGCAGACCGCCGGGCTGAAGGTTCCCTTTGAGGATGGCTCGATCAAGGCCATCGCCCAGCAGATGGGTCAGTGGATCGCAGAGCATCAGGTGTAAGCCTCCCGGGCCTACGGAGATTTTTTCTTGCAAAATCCGCTCTTTTCTATGAAAATGCACAGCGCCCCCGTTCACTGCAAGATCGCAGTGAGCGGGGGCGCTTTTTCGTGAATAGGAGGTCGATTTTATCGCAAATACAGACTATGGGTATATCAGGGTCAGCACAAACCCCATAACCGGAAAGAAAAATTTCCATAAAACGCCAAAAAGCCTTTGGATAAGTCATACCTATACAAGAAGGTTTGAACTTTTCGTGAATTTTCTGTGTTTCGACCATGGACAGGGGAAAACAGTTCTGCTACAATGGGAGCTGTTCTTTCCGCCGGTTCCCACGCGGCGGTTTTTATTTTTACTATAACACAGGAGGAACTTTCATGTTAGAAAAGATCTTTCACCTGAAAGAAAACCACACCGATGTCAAGACCGAACTCATGGCGGGTGTCACCACCTTTATGACGATGGCCTACATCCTTGCGGTCAACCCCAGCATTCTGTCCGCTTCGGGCATGGATGCCAATGCGGTCCTGATCGCCACCTCGCTGGCATCGTTCGTTGGCACTGCCCTGATGCTCTGCTGGCCAACTATCCGTTCGCTCTGGCTCCCGGCATGGGCCTGAACGCCTACTTCTCCTACACGGTCGTCCTGACCATGGGTTACAGCTGGCAGCTGGCCCTGATGGCCGTTTTTGTGGAGGGCATCATCTTCATTGTGCTGAGCCTGACCAATGTGCGTGAGGCCATCTTCAATGCCATTCCGCTGACGCTCAAAAAGGGCGTTTCGGTTGGTATCGGTCTGTTCATTGCCTTCATCGGTCTGCAGAACTCCGGTCTGTGCGTAGACTCCGCTACGCTGGTCGGCATCATCAGCTTCCCGGAGAATTTCCACACCGCAGGCATCTGCGCGCTGCTGACGCTGATCGGTCTGTTCTTCACCGCAGTATTCTATACCCGCAAGATGAAGGGCGCCATCCTGTACGGCATTCTGCTGACCTGGATCCTCGGCATGCTCTGCCAGGTGACCGGCCTTTACGTTCCGACGCCGGACGCAGGCTCTATTCCCTGTTCCCAAGCTGGGGCATGACCGACTTCTCCAGACTGGGTCTGACCTTCGGCCAGTGCTTC
>ENA-OQMZ01000215-OQMZ01000215.1-human-gut-metagenome-genome-assembly--contig:-NODE-215-length-24936-cov-1.984885_pt1 | contig 24936 bp, 36 predicted proteins | sample MGYA00242621_ERZ504862 | MGnify/ENA primary metagenome ERZ504862 (study PRJEB26092, sample SAMD00036393) | human gut metagenome | host: Homo sapiens | study: EMG produced TPA metagenomics assembly of...
TTTGCACCGTGGGTCTAAAGCTGCCGTTCTTTGAAATTGTCTTTGTGTAATGAGTTTCTTTGTGTTTTCTTCCATACTGTTCTCCAAAAAAGCGGGGCTGACATTGCAGCCCCGCTTTTGATTCAGCACTCTACTGACAAATCTGGCGTCTGTCAGTTTTCGGAGCTGTTACTTCACCGATACAAGTCCGGCCTTAATAAAGTGCTTCTTCAATGCTTTCTGGCCGATATAACCGCCAATCAAGCCACCGAGCAAGCCAGCCACTATAATGACAACAGGCATAAATCCAGATGTAATGCTAATCATGCCATCTATGTATTCCTGCGCAATGTTGTTCTTTTCCATCGCCCCTACAAAAGCTCCTGCAGGAAGCTCATAGGCCCTACAATTGCACCAAAAGCAAAGATACCGCTGAAAATCGTGTAGGCAATCATCATGGACTTCATTGTGATTTCTTTTCTTCCCATAATCAAAAAATCACAAATGACACCGCCTACAATCAATGCAACCGGGATAAGCCAAAATCCGCCGACCAGCAGGAACAGGATTCCCTGGATTGTGCCGCAGATGGTGAACACGCCTTTCTTCGGGACTTTTGCCAGCAACAGCATCATCACGATTCCGTTGGGGATTGCTACGACAGCAGGATAAAATACGTTGGTAACGGGTCCGGCAATGCTCATTACGGTGCTGATAATCATGCAAATGATCCACATGAGCGCAGTCAGAACGCCGATCAGGATAAAATCCTTTGCATTCAACTTCTTATTCATGGTTGTTCCTCCTAAAATTAAAATGCGTGGTGTGGTTAGAGTGTTCTAACCACACCACGCATTTTAGCAATTTCATGTCCAATATCCAACCCAAAAGCAATTTCATTCTACCCCAAATCGGTATTTATTTTGGGTATGCAAAGCACCTATTTGATTCGGCTGGCCTCTCGATAATCTTTTGGCATAACTCCATACTTTTTCTTAAATGCAGCAGAAAAGTTGCTGGGCTTTGTATAACCCACAAGAACCGCTATCTGCCAATGTTCATATTGCTCTCCAATAACAATCCTGCGGCCCGCTCTAACCGCTGCTCAATAACATACGCATGAACCGAAATGCCGTACATCATGGAGAATCCCCTTGATAATTTAGAGACGCTGATTTGAACCTGCCTTGCCAGTCCTTCACAGCTTGGCGCAAAGGCAAGCTCGCTGTCAATGATTCTCTTTGCCTCGATGATGCAATCACGTTCACTTTTTGATATGCAGCAGTATTCCGGCGAGAGGATTCGCAGCTCCAACACTTCGCTCAAATATACTGACAGCAATTCGTGGATTTTGCTTTCCAGAAACAGATACCCAAGCCCACCCCGATAATGTGTAAAGTCTTGTAACTCTGCGAAAATATGCTCCATATAGGGCGTTATGCTCACCTTTGAAATTCCGGTCAGCAGTTTCTTTTCATAGACGGTAATCTCGCCATCCTCGAAGTAGTCCTGTAATAAACGTTTGAAATATGGAACGGGAATTTTGATGTTCTTAAAATAGAAGTCGCTGTTTTGCGCATAACAGAGAGACTCCATTTTCCCGTGTCCACGGTAAATGCAGGATTCTCCCTTTGCAAGACAAGCGCCCTCTCTGCTGCCTGCAATATTCCACGACACGCCGTCGTTCAGGCAGAACAGCATTTGAATATAGTCCTCGCTGTTAATCCCGCGCACATTCATGTCAGAAAAATAATTCATCTTCCAGTCTGAAACAACGGCACCCTGTTTTGTCACCACCTGCGCAATTTGTCCGGTTCCCATATCAGAAGGAATCGGGATCGTTACGGTCTGCGGTGAATTGGAGAGCAGATCCCGATAGAGGTTGTTCATGTATTCGCTTGTCATTGGATGCCCTCCTTTTTTCGGTTAGCAGTGACTAATGTACTAATATAGTTTACACGATTTACGCCTGAAAGTCAATTTTCAGCACGAATGCAAGCTGCTACAGAAAATCAGGGACGTTCCCGCAGGGGCAGAGTGCCATGTCGCGCAGTTCGGGTACGACGAGGCGCAGACGCAGACACGGTCAACCGGCCGCGTGCGAGGCGAAGCGTTACGCTATATGCGGCATCGAAAACCACGGCTTCAGAGGGGTTACGAACGGGAACAAGAAACTGGCAAGCAATGCAAAGCGGTACCCACTTTGCGAAAACAGGCGGATTCCGTTTACACGGAGCCCGCCTGTTTCATGCTTGTTGGGGCGCTGCCCCAATCCCCGCAGAACACAGAATTTGTGTTCTGGAACGATGGATAAATCCATCGGCTGCGCGATTTTGCAAATCGCTTATGGCGGGCAGCTCAGCGCTGCTCTGCCTCTTTTTCCCGTCGTTCATTCGCTTCCTCCTGCTCCTTATCCAACTCCAGAATACGGTCGATATTGGCCTTGGCCGTCAGCAGCTCTTTCATTTCCTCACGGGCTTTTCGGTAGTCGGCGTAGGCCGCTTTCTTCTCCGCCAGCAGCTCGGCGTACTCGGTATTCAGCGCCTTGATGGTGGGCAGCTTCTTGAAGCCCAGTCCATCAAAATAGTTCTTTGCGGCCTTGTGGATCGTGATCTCGCTTTCATGCTCTACAAGAAATTTCTTGGAGTACCCGGCCTTGCGATAGGCAACGTAGGTATCGCGGGTCTTAGCGTAACCCACGATATGCTCCCGCAGCACGGCAATCTCGGCCATGCGTGTTTCCGCAGATTTGATCCTTGCGGAAAGCTCGTTGAAGTGAGCGGACGCTGCCGCCGCTTTCTCCGAGAGAATGGCGTAATCTAACAGCTCATGGTCTTGCAGATAGGCCACCGTCTGTGCCATCTGTTTCAGGTTAAATAACGTCGCCCAACGCGCATAACCGGCACCCTTGCCAGCGCGTAATTTGGTCTGAATGTCCACCAGCAGATTCCCGCTGCGCTTTTCCGGTTTGACCGGCGCTGCGGCGCTCTTTCGCGGCGTATGCGCCTTTTCACCTGCAATCACCGCACGAAGATCTGCGGGAGTATAACCGTCGCCGAGGGTATCCATGCGAATGGACTTTTTCTGTTCGCCGCCTAACAGGGGCGGGACTTTCTTGCCCTTGATCTCATACCCGGCCTGCCGCAGCAGCTCCAGCAGCGTTTCAAAGCTATCGGGCTTTTGTGTCAGCGCATCGTCAATGGCCGCGCAGATTCGCTCCCGGTGGGAGGGCTTCTTTTTGTCGCCCAGCCACTTGTTGTAGCTCTTGCCTTGGCGCTTCGGATTCTCCACGATGGAGTAGCCGTTCTCGATGCAGATGGTATCGTTGAGCCGCCGCACGGCGCGGCTGCTGCCCCAAAAGTTTCTGAATTTCCGGGTCTGGCTGAGTGCGGTGGAGTTCCAGATCACATGATTGTGAATATGGGCTTTGTCGATATGGGTGCAGACGATATAGGCGTGATTGCCCTTGGTGAAGCGCTTGGCCAGCTCACAGCCCAAACGGTTCGCGTCCTCCGGTGTGATCTCTCCGGGAACAAAGGATTGCCGCAGATGGTAGGCGATCACATCATCCTCGCCGCGCACTCTGCCGGTCTTTTGGGTGTATTGATTTTTGGCGAAAAGGAACTCGGCATCGGCGATCCTGCTGTCGCACTGCCAGCTCGTAATCAGCCTGCCGCCGTCTGTCTTTTGCGGATTTTCGGTGTAGTCGATGATGGCGCTGATGGCCTGCCCCACCGTGCGGCCTTTGCCGGTGTGCAGGGGCATCAGGCGCGTGGTTGCCATGTTGAACACCTCCTTGAAAGTAAAACGGCCTGCCGAAGCAGACCGTTTTATTCTTCATTTATCGGATTGATAGCGGATAATCGGAACCTGTTTTACCTTTCCTCCAATGGTTCGTCGTTCCAGAGCAAAGATCATATCAGGGGTGCGTTCGAAAAAGCCTTCGTCCTTTTTCCAGCTCATGCCGCATTTGCAATGCTGCAAGCCTATGAACTGCTGCTTCATCTTTCTGCCGCAGTTCGGGCAGACCTTATTACTGTTTCCCATATTATTCAGCCCGCGCTAATCTATATAGACTGCGGATGGATTCCACGACCGTATGCCACGACAGGTCGGCAGCATAGGAGAACTTCTTCTGATAAGCCTGCCACAGCTTTTCCATATTTGGGTCGGCCTCGACTTCATCAAAGGCCGCAGGCGCGTCGGCAAGATACTTCTCTGTACCGCGTTTCTTGGCCGTTGCAATGAGCGCCGCCCGGAGATCAGCAGGGACGATGCTCTGGCCGTGGAGCTGGCTCAGAATGTGCAGATCATAGAAATCTCTCATGCGGGTGTTGGTGGTGGCGCGGGACACGACGGTTTCCAGCTTTTCAGCCAGAACGGTTTCCAGATTGTACGCCCAAATCTCAATGGAGCGATCCTCCAGCATCAGCTTGAAGCTGTAACGCACTTCGCGGGGCGTGATAGCGTCACCGGTGGAAATGTCGATTTTGAGCGGCGTTATTACGCCGTCAAACTCCGTTTCCATGCTGATGCGGATGCCCGGATACTCGGCTTCGTCCATGATCTCGGAAATGCGCTTCACACGGAACTCTACGCCATCGTCCACCGGCACGGAGATGATGGAGGCAATCATATTCTCCACTTCCTCGATGCCGACCGTCGCACCCTTTACGGTCGCGTCAATGTCCATCGTGGAGCGGGCGTCAAGGCCGACCATTGCAGCCACCAGCATCCCGCCTTTAAGGATGAACTTGTCCCGATATTCCGAAAGAGAAATGCGCTCCAGAAAGCGCTCCATCATGTAATTGCGCATCAGGATTTGCGCATCTGCGGATTTGTCCTTGGAGAGATTGCGTATCAGGTCTTTGAGCTGCCGTGCAGTCTTAATCATAAGAGTACCTCCAAATACTGCCGAAGCAGTTTTTCAACACGGAACATCTGCGCATAGCGCATCAGCTTCCGCAAGTCCTTGTCTTTTCGTTTTGCGTATTGCTTGAGTGCATCCTGAAAGGTCTGCATCTCGATTCCACTGCGGCTGCGGATCAGATCGCAGATGGTACGCTCCATATCATAGACGGGAACCGGGTTGCCAAAGGGCGTGTTCATCGTGACGATCCCCACATCATGCAATTCTTTCTTGATGGTGTAGACCTTGATGCCGTCTGCTTGCAGGCTGGCAGGATTGTAGCCGGTCTTGACCGTGATGGAATACGGATTCGGCTCCCGGTCGGTCAGGTCATGGAAAAACAGCGCGCTTTCATGGGAGAATACGGCCTGCGCACAGCGAAGGTGCAGCAGGTACATGGCGTCCGTCCATGCGTCAGGCGAAACATAAACACCGTGCGCGGCCTGCTCTACGCCGTGCTGCTTGGCGTAGGCGTAAAACGTGGACTTGGCAATACCGATTTCCAAAACCTGCGCGGTTTTGACGATCCCATTGTTTTGCTGAAAAAGCAGATCAAGCCGGTCGTAGGCGGTCATGTTATCACTTCCTTCTTGCTAATATTATATCCGATATTAGCAAGAAAGTAAACAACGATTTTAGAAAAGCAAGCCGAGGCGTTCGCCCCGGCTTGTGTTTTAACTATGAATGAAGTTTTTCATGGCGGTGTTCATGTCTTGCAGCTTGCCAAGCCCCTGCACAGCCAGCAGCGGAAGTCCCATCGGGCTGATCAGAAACGCCAGCATAAGGAGGATGATGCCGTTCTTTACGGAGTAGGTAATCAGCACGGCGAAAGCCAGCAGGGAGAGCAGTCCGCTTGCCAGTTTGAACACGAAGCCGGAGCAGGACAGCAGCCCTGCGCACAGCCAAACGAACAGGGACAGGATAAGCGACAGCGGCGCAAAGAGAATTTTCAGGATGAACATTTTGCGGCCTCCTTTTCACAAAGTGCGGTCAGCGCGTCACGCTCTTTGGCGAGCTTTTCTTCTTCCTTTTCGGTCAAATCACGATCACCGCCCGTGATCTCCAGCTCGCGGAAGCTCTCATAGGCGTTTAACAAAGAATCCCGCAGCGCTTCGGGCGTAGGGCAAAAGTCCACGGTGTTCCAGTCCTGACGGTGGTTGTCAAAACCCATGACCGTGTAGCCTCTGCTGGTCAGGACAACTTCAAAATCCGTATCGCGGTTGAGGTAGTCAGAAAATACTTTCAGCACAATTTCGTTTGTCAGCATACGTTCCGCAGCTCCTTTCCAAGCAGTCAAATCTTTTTCTGATATTAGAATACTTTGCCCATTGGTGTTTTGCAAGGATGCGGCAAAGTCATACGAATAGTTTTCGCCTTTTGCCCGACATCTAACCATATCACATAATCCTTCTTTAGTACAGCTACCTGAACTAATTTTCTCCAGATGGGAAATATAATATTGGTACAGTTACAGGGACGGGAGGTGTGGTACTTGCAGTTGAATGAAGCCGTCAGCAGGCGTTTGGTTGAGCTGATGCAGGAGCGTGGCATGACGCAGTATCAGCTTTATATGAAAAGCGGCGTACCGAAGTCCACCATCGGTAATCTTGTGAACTGCGCATACCCGTCTATGAAGCTGCGGATCATCCACGAGCTTTGTCAGGGATTGGAGATCGACCTGAGCAGCTTTTTTGCCTCGCCGCTGTTTGATGAAAACAATCTGGAACCGTAGAAGCTCCGATGCTGTTTTGCGTCGGGGCTTTTGCTTTTGTGTGAACAGGGGCGGCGGAGTGACCGCCGCCCCTGCGACTTATTTCAGCGCCGCCAGCGAGGAAACGATTTTCTCTGCCGCCGTCCATATCCGTTCCTGACTTTGCTGAATGTCCTCCAGATCGGTTTCGTAGATACGGCCTGTTTCGTGGGCGCGGCGGGTGAGCTGGTTGAGGTTGTTGCTGGAATACCGAAGCAGGGACACCAGCTCCCGCAGCTCCGGAAGGTCGAGCTTCACCACATATCCGTCAATCGCCATCTTGCGGAGATACGCCGCCATGTTGGTGGTGCCGAACTGCGCCATCTTTGTTTCGATCATTTCCCGTTCCTGCGGCGTGACGCGGAATTTAAGCTGAATATCCCGCTTGCGTTTTGCCATCGCTCAGCGCTCCGGGGCTTTGGACTTCGCCGAAATTTTCGGCGAAGTTGTTTCAGGCGGCTTTTTCAGCTTATCCCGGACAGAGGTTTTCTGCCGCTCCTGCGCGTAGGCTTTGCGGGTCTGGCTGAGAAACAGATCGACCAGACCGGGATGGCTGTTGACGGCAGATAGCAGTTGCGGTCAGTACCCCATGTGTCGGGATTGGCGGGGATGGACATGGCGTTTGCCCATGCCCGGTTGTCGGGTGAATACCGTCTGTCCCAATCCGCTTGACAGACGGTGATGGCAAGGACATGGAACGTGCGGTCATAGCCGAACTGCTGCACCACCTGATCGACCGCCGCTGCATCCAGCCGGTTATCCCGGTAGTGGTCACGGATGGCGGCTTCAATCGCTTCCTTGCAGGCCGTGTTCGCTTGATTGGAAGCGCGGTAGGCCGCAAGCTCGTCATGCTCTCTGGCGTAGCTGCCGGGTGCTTGTAAACGGGGAGATTTTTCATTATCGTGCCTCCATTTCTTTTTTGTGGGGCTTTTCCGGTGCGCCATGAACAGGCGACGCTTTCAGCCTATCCAGAACGGAAGGCCGCGCAGATTTTGCAATCGCCTGCTCAGGCTGCGGCTGTCCCTTGCCGTCCAAATTCAGCTCCATATCCAGCTCAATCAGCCGCGCCGTTTTCGCGGCCAGCTCCTGCTCCTGCGGGAACGGCTTACCGACCTCAGCCTTTGCCGCTGCCTGCTGGTTATAGAGGTTTTCAAGCTGCTCCTGAACGCTGCGCAGACGCTCCGGCATTTTATCCAGCGCGTTCTCGATGCGGACAAGGTTGCCTCTGGCATCCGAACCGAGTTCAACGCGATGGGTCATCCGGCCTTTCAGCGTCAGCGTGTACGTTTCCACATGGAATCAAAAGCAACGGACATGGTAAAGCCGCGATAGCTGCCGATCTGTACCGGGTCTTTGCCCTTGACCTCCTTGCAGGTGTCCAGCAACGCGGCACCGGCGTTTTCCTTATCGGTGAGCCGGTCGCTGCGAATCTCCATGCCGACAAAGCCTCTGCCGGGAGCGGATGCGCCGCGAGGGTCTGCATATCCGCCTCCAGCCCACGAACAAAGCCCTTGTGTTCTTCTATCTTTTCCGGAAAGTATTTCAGCAGACTATCCTCCAAGCGGAATTGCTTGCTGTTGTGGTCTGCCTTCATAATTTTGAGCTTGGACACCTCAATGTCCAAATCCATGCGCTCCTTGATGCGGGGATCACCGGCACACAGCGCCTTGATCTCCGCAAAGGACAGCGCCGTAGCGTCCACGTCCTCGCAGGAGCGAACCGGGGATTTTGAGGTCATGATCTGAGAGATGAATTTCTGCTTATTTTCCACCGTTTGCCAGAGGTAGGCGTCAAACGTCCCCTCGGTCACATAGCGGCAGACATGAACGAGCTTGTTCTGATTGCCCTGACGCTCAATGCGGCCTTTTCGCTGTGTGAGATCACGAGGACGCCACGGGCAATCCAAATCGTGAAGTGCGACCAAACGATCCTGCACGTTGGTTCCTGCGCCCATTTTGGCCGTGCTGCCCATCAGGACGCGCACCTGACCACTCCTGACTTTTGCGAACAGTTCCCGCTTTTTGACCTCCGTGTTGGCGTCGTGTATGAACGCGATCTGTTCCGGGGGCATACCGGCGTCAATGAGCTTTTGGCGCACATCCTCATAGACCGTGAACGGCGTGTCAGAGCTTTCCTCCAATGAAATCGCGCTCTCCAGCGCATGAATTTCCGGGCTGTCCAGCGTACCGGGGGAAGCCTTTGCCGCCCGCTGCGAGGGCGTGGTCTTTGGCGTAGAAATGTCGCAAAACACAAGCTGTGTCAGTTTTTCCTCCTCGCCGTCACGCCAGTATTGGAGAATGTTCGCCACACATTGATTGACCTTGGTGGTTTCCTCATCGGGGAGCATGGGATTGATGATGCGCTGGTCAAGCCCCAGCTTGCGTCCGTCCGAGGTAATTTTGAGCATATTGTCCACATCCGGGCTGACCGCACCGCTGTGTACCTTGGACGCTCGTTCCGAGAGGGCTTTCACCATGTCCTGCTGGATCTGCGTGGGTTTGGTGGCGATGGTGTGATACGCAACCTCCGGCGTGGGCAAGTGGAGCTGATCCGCCGTTTTGATGTCGGCGACCTCTTTGAACAGATTCATCAATTCGGGCAAGTTGAAAAACTTTGCAAAGCGCGTCCTTGCCCGGTAGCCGGTTCCCTCCGGGGCAAGCTCCAGCGCGGTGGTGGTTTCACCAAAGCGGCTTGCCCAGCAATCGAAGTGGCCCATACCCATCTCTCGCAGCCGGTCATGCTGCAAATAGCGCTGGATGGTGTAAAGCTCCGTCATGGAGTTGGAAACCGGGGTGCCGGTGGCAAATACCACGCCGCGCCCGCCGGTCAGCTCATCCATGTAGCGGCACTTGGAGAACATATCCGAGGATTTCTGCGCATCGGTGGTGGAAAGCCCTGCCACATTGCGCATCTTCGTATAGAGGAAAAGATTTTTATAATTGTCCGACTCGTCCACAAACATCCGGTCTACGCCAAGTTGTTCAAAGTAAATCACATCATCCTTGCGGTCGCTGGCTTGCAGCTTTTTCAGCCGTGCCTCCAGTCCCTTTTTCGTGCGCTCCAAACTCTTGATGGTGAAGCTGTTGCCGCCTGCGAGCTTGGTATCCTGAATACCATCGGTGATTTCCTCAATCTGCTGGTGAAGGAGCCGTTCCTGCTGCTCCGGACTGATGGGGATACGCTCAAACTGGCTGTGGCCGATGATAACGGCGTCATAGTCGCCGGTGGCGATACGGGCGCAGAATTTCTTGCGGTTGTGGGTTTCAAAGTCCTTCTTGGTAGTGACAAGGATGTTGGCCGAAGGGTAGAGCCGCAGAAACTCGGATGCCCACTGTTCCGTCAGATGGTTCGGCACGACAAAAATGGATTTCTGGCACAGTCCCAACCTCTTAGATTCCATCGCAGAGGCTACCATTTCAAAGGTTTTTCCCGCGCCAACTTCGTGTGCCAGCAGCGTATTCCCGCCGTACAGCACATGGGCGATGGCGTTTTTCTGATGCTCTCGGAGGGTGATTTCCGGTTCATCCCAGAGAAAACGATGTGGCTGCGTCATACTCGCGGGGACGAGTGCTGTTCATTTCCTCGTTGTATTGCCGTACCAGCGTTTCGCGCCGCTCCGGGTCTTTCCAAATCCAGTCCTTGAACGCATCCCGGATAAGCTGCTGCTTCTGCGCGGCAAGGGTGGTTTCCTTGGCGTTGAGGACACGGCGCTCCCGTCCGTCTGCATCCTCAATGGTATCGTAGATGCGAATGTCGCGGAGGTTCAGTGCATCCTCCAGCAGCCGATAGGCGCTGGCGCGGTCTGTGCCGTAGGTGGTGAATGCCGCCACGTCGTTGTAGCGCACCATGCTCTTGCGGGAACCTGCCATTCTGCGGTGTACGGGACATAGCTGATCTCGATCTGTCCGCGCAGATAGCGGGGCGTTTCAAAGGTTTCGTACATGAATTGCTCGATGTACTTCTTATCAAACCATGTCGCACCCAGCCGCACCTCAATCTCACTGGCTTCAAGGTCTTTCGGCTGGGCAGCAATCAGGGCGTCCACATTCCCAGCGAAGAATGGGTCGCGCGCTGCCACACGCTGCGCGGTGCGAAGCTTCTGCCGGACGTTGCCAGAGAGATATTCGTCCGCCGTTTGCCAGCCCTTCGCCCAATGCTCGCCGTCCTCCAAGTCACACGGGCCGCTGTTGGGTTCCTTGTAAATGACACCCTTCAAATCCTCAACGATCTGCGGGATTTTCTCGCTGCCGCCCATGAGGGAGGCCATGAATCGAGATCGACACAGGCTTTTTCTCCGATGCAGACAGCTAAGGGCTTCGCTGGCGGTATCCACAGAATCTACGCTGCGCTGCTGCTTGATAGTGCGCTTGTGGAACATATCCGCCTTGCGCTCCAGCTTTCCGTCGTCATCCAGCACTTCCAGCGAACACAGGAGGTAGTAAGAGGAATCGTCAGAGAACGCAAGACGGTTCGCACGGTCATTGATTAGGCCATGTTTTGCGGAGAACGCATCATAGAGGCGGTTTAGCTCGGTCTGCGCTTCCTGAATCCGGCTTTCTGCGCTGTACTCGTCCATTTGCAGGGCAATCAGCTCATTCACGCAATCCCGCAGCGCGACCATGCCCTTGACACGCTCGGCGGCGGTGGCGTTCAGCTCCGGTTTGACCATGCGGCTGTTTTCCCGGTAGTACACCTCGCCGTCCACCACGGTGTAGGAGTAGTTTTTCACATTGGGGTCTGCGGGGATGGACGTGTCGATCTGTTCGCCCTCGCCCAGCTCTGGCAGTTCCGCCTCCTGATAGGTGCCGCGAATGTTTTTCACGGCATCATGGAGCTGATCTGCAAGTGCCAGCCCCTCAATGGGGACAACGGTAAAATCCTGCTTGCCGTATTGGGTGCTTTCAGAGGCCTGCCTGCCGAGGATCATCTCCGGGTGGTCAACAAAATAGCGGTTGATGCAAAGCCATCCTCGTTCTGACCGAGGTGTACCCAATCCGGTTCGATCTCAATGGGACGGTCACGCTTTTGGAGAAAGAGAATGTCCGAAACCACATCCGTACCGGCGTTGGCGCGGAACGCATTGTTGGGCAGACGAATGGCACCCAGCAGCTCCGCCCGCTGCGCGATGTACCTGCGGACTTCGGGTGATTGCTTGTCCATCGTGTAGCGGGAGGTCACAAACGCGATCACGCCGCCCGGACGCACTTGGTCGAGGGTTTTGGCAAAGAAGTAGTCGTGAATGGAAAAACCGAGCTTGTTATAAGCCCGGTCATCTACCTGATATTGTCCGAACGGGACGTTGCCCACGGCGAGGTCGTAAAAGTCTTTTCTGTCCGTTGTTTCAAAGCCCGCGATGGTAATGTCCGCCTTGGGATAAAGCTGCTTGGCAATACGTCCGGTGATGCTGTCCAGCTCCACACCGTAGAGCTTGCTGCCCTGCATCTGCTCCGGCAGCAGGCCAAAAAGTTGCCAACGCCCATAGACGCTCCAGAATGTTACCGCTCTGGAAGCCCATATTGCCGACCGCTTCATAGATCGCCTTGATGACGGTAGGGCTGGTGTAGTGGGCGTTCAGCGTGGACGCTCTGGCCGCAGCGTATTCCTCCGGGGAGAGTGTGGCGTACAGCTCTGCAAACTCGTCCGACCAGTTTGGCTTATTCTCGTCGAAGGCATCCGCAAGACCGCCCCAGCCCACATAGCGGAGAGGATTTCCTGCTGCTCCGGGCTGGCCTGTAAGCCTCAAACTCCAGCTCTTGCAGGAGGTGGATCGCCGCCATATTTGCCCGAAACTTTGCTTTTGCGCCGCCGACGCCGAGGGCATCATCAGTGATGTGAAAATTCTGCGCGTCGCGGTGGCTTGCCGCCTTGAAGTCAGCGTAAGCGGCCTGCTCCGCAGCGGCAATGCTGGGAAAGCCCTGCCACTCGCCGTCAACGGGAATAGATACCGCAGGACGGTGTGCGGGAGGCTCGTCGATCTCAGCCTGAGAGATGGCATCATCAAAATCAGGCACAAACTCGCCCATTTCCGAGAGTGCCGCGCGCCCTTCCTGCTCCAGAATCAGCCTTTCTTCATCGCTCATGGCGGGCGGTTCAGGCTCGGCGGGTTCCGCAGAGGGCGGGTCATGCTCCGGTTCCGGGATGTGCAGCGTTTGGATTTCTATGTCGTAGGGCAAGTGCGTTTTCTCGGCAGGATAGAACGCGACGGGTTTGGTGACAGGCTGCGGCTGCTCCCGTTCCTGCTCTTCAACAAACGAGCGTATAAACGCAATGTGTTCAGCGCGGAAGATGGGAAAGCCCTGCCTGTTTTGAAAAGTCACATCGCGCAGAGATACTTCATCCGTGCTGAAATTTACGCTGTCAATGACAAACTTCCGTCCGTCAATCTCCAGCTCCATGCCAATGGGGATATACTCCTTGGCATCGGCCTCGTTGAAAACATCATAGCCGTCGGTTTCATTTGGCTGCGCAAACACGAAACTGTGTCCATGCTCCAGCAGCCGCTTTGCGGCGCTTGCCCATTGTCCAAAATCATAGCCGGTCACAGCGGTTTCGCCCATACCGGGAATATCGCGTTGCAGCAGGCGGCGATTCAAAGCGCTGGCGGCGCGTTCTGCATCCGCGTCATAAAAAAGCAGCCGTTCTCCGACACGGACACCGATGAGCTTTTCGGGATGCTCTGCACGAAGCGCCTGATATGCCGAAATATTCGGCGCAAGCTCACGACCCTGATCTGCAATTCGTGTGAGGACAGCAGAAACCGGTTCGGTTCTGTGTTCCGGATCGTGATTGCTCTCGCTGGAGGATGAAACGACGCTGAGATGCGCGATAGTTTCATCTGCGGAATCAACATTATAGAGCTTACCATCAATTTCCACGCGCTGCCCCATAAGGTTTTGAACCGCTTGCGGCGTCTCCGGGGTTGGCTGTTCTGTGTGCTGCGCCGCAATGACGCGCTGCGGCTCCGGTTCAGAAACCTCGAAATATCTGGTGTCGAGGTAGCGTTCAAAGGAATTGCGGTCGATGCTGACAGGTTCCTGTCCGGGTACGTTCGGTAACGTGTGCCAGACGTGATCTTCATCTACACGCGCGATAACGCCGACTGCTGCTATGTGGTCTAACTCTATGGATGAAATGCGATCTCCAATATGATAAGTATAGCCAAGCGGTGTTGTAAACGCCGGAGGGGATAGCTCAATTCCCATATCCCGTTTGATGCCATCCAAGTAAGCAATGGCGTTATTCTGTTCTGCAAAGCGGAGCGTTTGTTCCCCATCTCCGCAGAACCGTTCCAACACCTCATCCCAAATGCCGGTAATTCCGCCCTCGCCGGGATGCAGACGAATGGAGTATCGGTCAGGTGAAAATAACCGCAGTCGCTCATTCTCATCGTAAAATTTATTCTCGCGGATGAGCTGTGCCAACCGCCGCTGTACCTGCGCCCATGTGAGCGTCACCGGCTCGGCGTTTCCTACATGGATATACATGGGAGTTTTGCTATCTTCCCAGCCATATTTTGTAGCCAGCATGCGGCGGTGCTGCGTTCTCGCCCATGCGCCTGCATATATAGTGCGACTTCCTGCTTGCCCTTTAGGTTGTTGTGCCAATCCAGAAGCGCGTTGTCAATGTCCTCCTGTGTGATCTGATAGGGAGAGGGTGCGACCGTCGCTGCCAGCGTGGGATACAGTTCCTCCAAAAGCTCCTGATGCAGCCGGTTATGGAACGCGGGCATATCAAAGTACAGGCGGACAAGCTGGAGATCATCAGATGCCGTGACAATACGACGGATAGCGTCCGCGCCCTCCAGATAAGCGTTCTGGCGGTCTGAATTGCGGCAGGCATTGACAAAAGCCGTATCTTTGGAAAGCGAGTTGCCGACGGTCAGCTTGTACCCGTCAAACAGCTCTCGCACGGTAGGCTGTGGTGGCAGCTCGGCGGCGTGGTCGCGGAACACCCGCGTCCCATCCGCGCCGAACTCCGCTTCATAGGCATTGATGGCCTGTTCTGCCTCGTGGTCGATGGACGGAAGCGTATATGCCGTGTGTCATGGCTGGAATCGCCAATGCGCGAAATTGTTACATCATGCTTTTCCCGCAGCTTTTCAACGTATTTCTCCAAATCCTTTGCAGGGAAGCCGCACATGGTAACACGGCCTACTCCCTCCAAATTGCGGCGCGTCAGCTCAAGGCTGAGATCATCTGCAACTGCCCGCGCATCCTCGCCATACAGCTCGAAGAAGTCCCCAACCTGATACAGCACAATTTCATCGGGGTGCGCCGCCTTTACGTCGTTATAGTCGTTATAAACCGCGTTCCGCATGGCGTCCTGCGCCATTTCCTTGTCATAGGCTGCCTGCTCATCCGGCGTAAGGTAGCGGTTCAACCGAACCAGCTCCGAGATGCGCGAAGCGACCTTGTTCCAATTCATCTGAATGTCTGCACAGCCGTTCTTTTTCAGCACAATGCCTTTGCTGCCGTGATCTTCATAGCTGCCGCTTTCTCTGGATACAGCATGGGTGCGTCCTCCGATGCCGTATTCCTTTTTCAGAAAATCAGCGCTCTCTTTTGTCGTGTGCGGAGTCTGGAAAAACTCATGGATGCGGGTCTTTCCACCCTCAAAGCCGCTTCCATTTGCAAGAGAAGCCGCAATTTCATCTTCAGTGATAAACCGGCCCGTCTTCGGAACAGCCGCCATATCGGAGTGATATTCTTTGCGCGGCAATGACAGATCTTCCATACGTGTAAGAAGCGCCTGCGGACGGTGGAAATGGAAACGCAGAAGCTCCCGGTTCTCACGGTATGCGTCAAGAAATACTCTGTGTTCTGCCAGAAGCCTTTCCCGAAACTCCGGATTCAGCAGATCATCCGTCAGGCGCTCCGTTTCCTCTGGAAAGCTGGTGCTATGGATATTGCCCAAGCAGGACAGATACCCCAGCGATTTTGCTTCATCCGAGAAATCGTGATAAAGATTCCAGACATCCACAGCAATACCCAGCCGCTCATAGCGCGGGGCTTCTGTGACTTCAAGATTGGTGGCAAATGTGCCGCCGTCCAGAAGTTCCTCAATACGCTCCGCCGCATCTGCCCAGCCTATCACTTGTGCAGAGCGAAGATAGCGAGAGGTATCTCCGGTTGCAATATGGATACCATCGTCCCCGTACCATGCGGAAAGCCTGCCGTTATCCGTAATCAGCCGTTGCCGCCGTAGTAAAGAGCTTTCAGAAATGCCGCGCAATCCTCTAAAGGTTTTTGCTTGGAGAATTCCGCAGCAATTTTCATCCGCGCTGCATCCGCATTACCGCCCGCGCGCAGGATGTGGTCAATATCATCCTGAGAAATGAACATAGAAAAAGCGGAGGGTGTTACACTCTCCGCTTCTGCGATGGATTGAATTTGTTCTGCCTCTGAGGGGAAGAAGGACATCTGCGCCCCAGCAGGGGCATCGAACATATTTAGCTGAACACCAGTTCCGTGAGGATCGTTTCCTCGGCCTGCGCTTTCAGCGTGTTCATCAGCCTACCACTTCATCGGGTCGCTGGCTTTCAGCGCTTCCGTCACGCCTGCCGACTTCATCAGCTCCGGCATCATCTGTTCCAGCCGGTTGTTCGCTGCCTCGTCGATCTCCCGCAGATGGGGGTACAGCTTCTCGGACAGCAGCAGGCTGTTCCACAGCACCGGACGATGCTCCTTCAGGTAATCCTTCCGCATCCTGCCGTACTTGCCCAGCGGGGCTTGCGGCTGCTCTGTCAGGCTCAGGTCGGGAATCAGATAATCCCCGCTGCGGTGTAGGTCAGTTCGCTCATGGCTTTCGCTCCTTTCCGCGATTTTCTCGCGCTCATAATTCTTGATGGTGACTTCGATCTGCCGCAGCACCAGCTCGCTGGACTGGCTGATGGCCGTTCCAAGAGCGGCGACGGTCTGCGGGGTATTGAAATCAAAGACATTCAGAAAATCCTCATGCTCGAAGTAATCTCCCGGCTGCATCCCGCAGCGGGACAGCAGCGCATAGGTGGTGCTGACAACGGCGGCGTTCCGAAAAGCGGCTCCGATGTTGAACTCATCATAGTCCTCCAAAAAGGAACCGTCAACGATGCCGACAATATCGCGCCAGTTGTCGTGCCAGTATTCATCTACAAGCTGCGCCGCCACACGCTCCATCTGATCGGCAAGTCCGTTTTCACCGGAAACGTCGAAGCGCTGTTCCAGCGCCGCAGATACCACCTCACGATGCTCCTGCCGGTATTCCCAAAGATAAGGCGGCGAGAGTTCTCGCCGCCGCTGGTATCGGAAACATCGAATACATATCGGAGTTTGGGTTGGTCGCTGCTGGTATCCACAAGGGCGATGCCCTTGCTGCCTCGCCGCACATAGCGGCGCATCTGCTTATTCCAAAGATCGTATTCCGCGCAGGCCGTGGCTTCCGGGCGCTGGGCGAAAATCATGAGCTGTTCATTGTAGGGGTACTTATACAGCCTTGCGGCGGTGGTCAGAAATGCCGTCCACTTCTGGTAGCTTCCCGTGATCTGCTCCGCCGTGCGGTCTGCCATCTGCGCATAGAGCTGTACTTTACTCGGCATCCATATCCTCCTTTTCAAAATCGGGGAACAGGTCGAGCGCGTCATATTCTGCGTCGCTCATCCTGCGCAGCTTTGCGATGGCGCTGTCCGTCAGCTCCCGCAGCTCCGTTTCATCCGCAGCGAGGTAGCCGCGCATTTCCTCCAGCGCCGCGATCAAGCCCGTGCGGGTACCGGTGTTGTAGAGGCTCATAAGCTGGCGTTCTTCAAAGGTGATGTTCATATCAAAGCTCCTTTTCCGCGCTCTTTTTGGGCGCTGTTTTGTGTGGACGTTCTTGGGTCGGTTGGCTTTTGAGCTGCTCCAGCACAGACTTTTTCTTTTCCCGGTGTGCCGCCTCTGCCAAATCCATCAGGGAGATGGACATACCGGCCTTGACCTGTGCTTCAAGGTCGGCGACGGTGGGCTGTTTGGGGCCGTTGTTGATAATGCCGTCGATCATGCCGTAATCATCCTCCATCGACATTTCGGCGGCTTTCAGGTAATTCTCCGGTTTCTGAAAGGCGGGCAGCTCCTGAAATCCCATGCTGTCACAGTAGTGATAGGATACCTTGCCGTCCTGTTTCAGCGCAACGATGTCGCTGACGGAGAGGCTGTGTCCCACAAAATCGCCGGGGCGCTCGTCGTTGAAAATGTAGTAGAAGTTTTCAAGGATTCTGCCGGTATCATCGTCCGGGTACACCTCGCGGGTATAGATGGCTTCATAGTTGGCAGGGTCAGGCGGCGCGGCCAAACTGCGAGATTGGCAAAACGCAGCTCGACCGGCGCATCCCGGCGCAGTTGATAGATCGCCATAGAATCGGTGGGGCTGTTCAAAAAGCGCTGTTCCACATCACGGGGCGGGATATGGCCTTTGACCGCATCCCAATCCGGTTGTGTGATCCCGAACATTCCGTCATGCTTGATGATGTCCTCGGCCTCAAAAACCATTTCTTCGGCGTTGTCGGGATGGAGCATATAAACCGTGATGTCATGCTCCAGCAGCTCCAGCGCCCGGTCTTTGGAAAGCGGGAGCATATCGCCGTCCAGATACCCATAGCTGCGCATATCGTCCACCGTCAGCGTGGGGTCGGGCATCGGGGTGGCCTGTTCCAGCTCTGGCGAAGTTGGAAGTGTGCCTGCGGCACGAGAACCGGCCTCCTCGTGAACAACCTGATTGTCGTCCGATGACAATTCGAGTGAGTACAAAATCCCTGCAAACTTGTTTGACAAAACTTCAAACGGCACGGTCTTATCATAGCCATGTGTTTCGCAGATACGAATCGCAGCCGCCAAAAGAAAGTTACATCATCGTCATGTACTGTTCCGCTTTCCAGAAGGTGTAGAGTGTCCTTGTCGTAAAGTTCATAGGCATATTTTGCACCATCTTCTGTTATGCGAAGATGCTTGCTCCCACCATCAACCGCATACCAACGCTCATTAGCGTCGAGTTCCTTTAAGGAAGTGTGACTTTTCTGAAATGCCTCAACTTCCAACAGCAGCTCATTCGCTCTGTGCGCGTATTCATCGCTCTGCTCAAGTGTTTCGGACAGGAAGCCTTTTATCTCATCTGCTCCTGTCAACAGATCTTCGTAGAAATGCTGGAGGCAATCTTCCTGACTTGCAAATTCGCTGAGAAAGGCAAGGCCATTCGCATCGAGATACAGCTCTGAAATGCTTTTTGCCAAGTCAGCCGCAGACATATTGCTGTTCTCTTTTAATTGGCTTTCCGCTTGCTCGGATTTCTCCACAGAAATGGCGCGCTCCCTGCAAATCTCCGCAAAATGCCGGTCAATGTCCGTAATCAGCTCGGAAGCCGTCTTGTTGATGGTTTCCAGACTGGCGCGAAGCTCTTTCAGCTCCTTGCCCTTTGACCATGTGGCGATATAGCCGAAGCTGTTTTCTCCCGTTTCAATGCCGTAATACTGGCAGACCGCATAGGAGATGCTTTCGGCCTCGACCTCCTCGGTGTTGCGACTCTTTTCTCCGGGGACAAGGATCGTTTCACCATCGTCCGCAAGCTCTGTCATGTGTTCATAGTCGTGGAGCTTGGCGTGAGCAATCTCATGGACGGCGGCGCATACCGTCTGCACCTCACTCATACCGGCGCGGATGGTGATGCTCTGCGCTTAATGCTGAAAAAGCCATCTGTGTCATGCGCAACGGGCTTTATCTCTATCGGAACGGGAGAAGCGCGGCGCAGCGCCTCCATGAAAACCTCATACTGCTGCACATTGCCGCTCAGATCAGCGGCAAGCTGGGGCAAGGGCTTTCCCGCAGTCTGTGACACATCAAAGACGGATACCACCTTGAACATAGGGATTCGGATTTCCTTTTCCTCAATGATGGCCTTGCCATCCGCATCCAGCACCGGCGCATTGGTTTCCGGGTCGGTCTTGATTTCCTCGACCTTTTTCTTATAGGGAGTAGGAGCGATGATGCGGATACCTTTTTCGCCTTTTCAGGACGTTCCTGCCGAACTGATCGCGCCACTTGTTGAAGCCCGCCACATGGGTGGCGTCGGGGCGCTGCATATAGATGAGCATGGTGTTGTTGACCGAGTAGCGGTGAAAGCGGCTCATGGTGGCAAGGTACTTCCGGTACTTATCGCTCTCGAACAGCTCCTTGATGCCGTTTTCGATGCTGTCAACGATTTCCCGCATCCGGTCTTTGTTGGTTTGCTTTTCAGCCATGATGATCTCCTTTCAAAAAATAGCGCCCCTGCGCAGAAGAAAACACATCCTGCACAGGGGGCAATTCTCCGCAGATAGATGTTGTTTTCGGGCTTGCGGATAGAATGTCTCAGCCCCTTGGGATTCCGCATGGAAAAAGCCTTGCAGCATGGGGCTTTTTCGGCCTCTATTTGCGGAGGTTCCAGTATTGTTCACGCTTCCGTTTGGCGTCCTGCTTTCGGCGCTCCTGCTTGGCGCAGACCGGGCAATACTTGGCGCGGTTGGAGGAAGAATAGACCGGCTTACCGCAGACGGCGCAGCGCTTTCCCGGCCTTTCCCGCATCACGTCGGCCAGCAGCTCATGGTCGGCGGGAAGCACCGCGTTTCGGAACCAGTTGCACAGCAGCGAGTAGGAAATACCCTGTACGCAGACGCAAGGCTCTCCATCATCCAGCGCGAGGCAGTTGCCGTGATCATAATTACAGCAGAGCTTCCGAATGAGCTTTTTGGAGCGGCGGAGCTGCTTGTGATCCATACGCGGCGCATCAGCCATTGTCGAACACCATCTTATAGCCCGTGCGCTGTCCATCGTCCTCCAGAAGAACGCTGGCATCATAGGTTTTCCCGGTCTTTTCGGAGTAGCAGCCTTTCAGCGGGGCGCGGCCATTTTTCAAAAGCGCAGCGGCAAGGGATTTTGTCAGCACCTTTTTCTTGGCGGTGAAAAGCGGCTGTTTTTCCAGAGAACAAAGGAACAGGCACGGTTCTCACAGAAAAAGCCTTTCGGTGATTCCGTCACCTCGGCTCCGCAGCGGGGACACTTGCCGACTACCTCACGCCCGGAGGGGAACAGGACTTCCGTACCGGGGATGGGTTTGTAGGTCTGCACCAGCTCATGTAGCATGGCAGCGATCCCATCCATGAAGCTGTCCGGGGCGATTTCGCCGCGCTCAATCTCTTTCAGGCGGTGTTCCCATTCAGCGGTGAGCTGCGGAGACTGGAGCTGTTCGGGCAGAACGGTGATAAGCGCCGTGCCGGTAGAGGTGGGCAGCAGATTTGTGATCTTCTTGGACTTCCTGCGCTCCACAAAACCGGAGGACACCAGCTTTCAATGATACCGGAACGGGTCGCCGGGGTGCCAATGCCCTTGCGCTCGGCATCATCTGGCATATCCTCCTTGCTCGCGTTTTCCATCGCGGCCAGCAGCGTATCCTCGGTGAAATGCTTGGGCGGCGTGGTTTTTCCGGTCTTGACCGATGCGGCAGATACGGAAAGCGTCTGATTCTCCGTTACCACCGGCAGCGCGGGCGCTGCCTCTGCCTGCTCCTGCTCATAGCGCTTCCAGCCGGGAGCAAGGACGGTTTTGCCCTTGGCGGTGAAGCTCTGACCGGCACAGTCCACCGTAGTGACCGTTTCTGCGTAGCGATGTGGTTCATCCACCGCACGAAGCAAGCCCCTTGCCGCCAGCTTCAGCACCTCGCGTTCGCCCAGCGGCAGAGAGGCCATATCTACCTTTTCCGCGCTGATGGTGGGAACAATGGCGTGGTGATCGGTGACTTTTTTACTGCTGCATACCTGCTTGGCGCAGATGGTCGGCGGCTTCTTCGTGCCGCAGACAGCGGCAGCGGCGGCGACAAGTCCGGGGGACGCTGCCCTCCATATCGTCGGTCAGGAAGCGGCTGTCGGTGCGCGGGTAGGTGCAGAACTTCTTTTCATAGAGCGCTTGGAGATAGTCGAGGGTCTGCTGGGAGGTGTAGCCGAGAACACGGTTGGCGTCGCGCTGGAGGGAGGTCAGGTCATAGAGCGCGGGGGCTTTCTCGGACTTTTCCTTGCGTTCTACGCTTTTGACCGTTGCCGTCTTGCCCTTGCAGGTATTGGCGATGGCGTCGGCATCCTTTCTGTCCTTCATTCGGTCTGTCGTGGCGGGAAAGCCGCAATCGAGCTGAACGGTGTAGAACGGTTCTGCCGCAAATGCGGAGATCTCCGCCTCGCGCTGTACCAGCAGCGCCAGCGTGGGCGACATGACGCGCCCAATGTTCAATGTGCGGCCATACGTCAGGGAGAAATACCGCGTGGCGTTGATACCAACCAGCCAATCGGCCTTGGCGCGGCAGAGGCGGATTGATGCAGGCCGTCATAGTCGCGCCCAGACTTAAGCTGCTGGAAGCCGCTGCGGATGGCATCATCCTCCATTGAAGAAATCCAAAGCCGCAGAATCGGCTTGGAGCATCCCGCAAGGCAGTAAACCGTGCGGAAGATCAGCTCACCCTCGCGCCCAGCGTCGCAGGCGTTGACCACCTCTGCCACATCCTCCCGGCGCATCAGCTCCCGCAGAATGTCAAACTGCTTCTGCTTTCAGAGCGGACGATGAAGCGGAACGAGGTAGGAATGATGGGCAGCGCCGCCAGCTCCATTTGGCATCATCGGCATTGTAAACGGCGGCGTCGGCCAGTTCTGCCAGATGCCCAAAGCACCACGACACGATATAACCGCTGCCCTCCAGATACCCGTCATGCCGGGATTTTGCACCCAGCACGGCGGCGATGCTCTGCGCCACGGAGGGTTTTTCGGCGATCACAAGGCGCATGGTGCAGCCTCCATTCTCTTTACGTCACGGTAGCAGGGGCGAACGCAGCTCTGTCCGAAGCGCTTGCAGCCGTAGCAGAAGTGTTCCTTGGCAGCGTCGGGAGGGCTGTCCTCCCGCACTGCTTTCGGCTTCTGCATCATCAGGCGTTCCAGCGGATTATTGGTGAAATATCTCATACGTTCGTATCCTCCGTAGTATCCTGTTCCGGTTCGTCCTCATACGGCTCAAACTCGTATTCGTCCTCGCCGTAATCATAATCGTCCAGATCGGCGCTGCCCTTGGTCTGCGGCTTGGCCTTTTTCTGCTTGAAGATGTAGAACGCTGCACCGCCGCCCAGCGAGACGATCAGCAGGACGACGAGGATGCCGCCCATGCCGCTCTTTTTCTCCGGTTCCTCGGCGGCGGGTTCTGTCGGCTCAGTGGGGACTTCTGGCTTTGCCTCCTTGCCCACGCACTCGGTCATGTTGACCGCGCAGACGGGGCAGGATGTATTGACCGCACCGGCCACGCATTTGGTGGTGCAGGAGCAAGTGGCGGGCGTTTCTTCCTCGCCGGTCAGCGCCATCAGGTCAGCCTCATCCACCTGATTCAAGAAGTGGACGGTTTCTTCGCCCTCATCGTCACGGTCAATAATCAGGTAAAATGTATTGCCGTTCTTGCTTTCCAGCGTAATGAACTGTTTTCCTGCCTTGGTGCTGGTGCCAATATCGTCGATCAGCGTCAAATTGCCGTCCGGTGTCAGCGCGTCGCTGCCGCCCGTCATGCCGCCGATGCTCACGGTGCTGTCGGCAGCGTCGGTGACGGTCAGATAGCTGCCGTAGACGTAGCCCACACGGGCGGCAGCAGGATTTTCACCCAATCGCCGTCCCTGCCGATCACATCGACACCGTGCCGTTGGGAAGTTGCGTAAATGCGGTGTTGTCCAGTCCCGCGCCGGTGCGGACATTCAGGTTGCCGCCGTTGGTCGTGACCGTGCCGATCTGTTTCGCTTCCTGTGCGTCTGCGGCGCTGCTTTCGGCGGCAGGCGGCGCATCATCAGGATAATCACCGCCGCTGGCAAAGGCGGAAACGGGAGAATCCCGATGCACAGGAGCATCAGCAGCAGACTGATAAAAATGCGTGGTGTGTTCTTAGTCATGGTTCAACGCCTCCTTTTCCGAAGTGGCCGGTGCAGGCGCGGCCTGCATACGGCGGAACAGCTCGGCAAACTGCTCCATCGTCATGCCGTTCTCACGCACCATGCCGATGATGTCGGTGTCCTCCAGCTCACGAATCTGCTTTTCCAGCTCGCGGTTGCGGCCTTGCAGATCAGAGATTTTGCCTTTGTTCTTCTCCAGCTCTCCACGGAGCTTCATAATTTTCGGGTTCATATCGTTCACTCTCCTTTACGGCAAGCGCCATAGCGGTAGAAATGGGACTGCCAATAGCTTGAATTTAGGTTTGCATAAGAGATCGGATCTCCGCAGTGGATCATCATATTGTTGCCGACATAGATACCACATGCTGACGCCGGGGGTATCATAGGTTCCGGTGAAAAACACCAGATCGCCCGGCTTGACGTTGGCAGAGGATACGGGCGTACAGATATTGCAAAGTCCCTGCGCGCCCAGCCTGCCCACATCCCAACCGGAATGATTGATGACCCAACTGACGAAGCCCGAACAGTCAAACGAGGTGGAGGGGCTGCTGCCGCCCCAAACATAGGGGTAGCCGAGATACTTTTCCGCTTCCTTGATGATGGCGGCAAACACCTCATCGTCCAGCGCCTCCGGGGGAATGTCGTAGTCGGTATAGCTGCCTCCACATACTTGCCGATGTAGCCTGAACCGGGAAACAGGTCGGGGCGGTTGCCGAGGGTGGCCATATAGGTGGCGTACATTCCGAACTGTTCCTCGCTCATAATGTAGACGGGAACATGAGAGAGGTTGAAGTTTTCCAGCGTGACCGTGCAGATGTAGTAGTCATACGGCACCTGATAGGTGTCCGTGTGGGTGTTGCCGTCCGCGTCCGTCCATGTGTCGGTTTCTGTGCGGTAGCGGGTTTCCACCACCACATCCTCGGTCAAAATATACTGGCGGTCAAAGAGCATTTGGAGCGTACCATGCACCTCATCCAGTGTCCATTCCCCTTGATGCAGCGCCGTGATAATGGAAATGAGTACATAGGGGTCATGCTCAATGGTGTCCAGATCAAAGTGGTACTCATCGTAGTCATGGGTGCTTTCGTAGGTGTCGAGGTAGCGCTGAAGCTCTGCTTCCATCGCGCAATACTGCGCTTCCGCGCCCAGCATATCGGCATCCTGCGATGGATAGGTGCTGGCCGCGATCCCGGAGCCGACGCCATCCATTATCACCGAGCAGGAGGACAGGCCGTTGAGCAGAAATGCCAGCATCAGCAGAATTGCGGCGGCAATGGCAAAGCCGCGCCGGTGTTCCCACACATATTTGCCCGCTTTTTCAGCCTTTTCAGCGGCTTTTTTCGCGGCCCTGGCGGTA